>Ga0302251_1000534_pt1 | contig 33550 bp, 33 predicted proteins | sample AAG_RA_Gln_MG_FD_193534 | JGI IMG/M metagenome (GOLD analysis project Ga0302251, IMG submission 193534) | Enriched activated sludge microbial communities from anaerobic digester in WTTP, New Holstein, Wisconsin, United States - AAG_RA_Gln | ecosystem: Engineered > Bioreactor > Anaerobic >... | reverse complement strand
TGCTATGGCATTTCGTAAAAAATGGAAGGGTGAAAAGGAGATTATGACAGATTTCTCGGGAAATCACATGAACACCGGGGTTATTTGATGTTACTGCCAAATTGTTCCACGTTATTCGAAATCCTCTTATATCATTTACAACCATGAGGGATTCGGAGTACCAGGTCATTCTGCACGATTTCATTACAGGGGAAGAACTGCAGGTTGCAGGCGGCAATGAGACCACAGCCTGGAATTCCCATCTCGGTAATAATATCCTTGTGTGGGAGGAGAATTGTGACGGCAGTTTTGATATTTTTTCCCTGAACCTGACGAGTGGAGAGGAGAAGGATCTCACTCCTGATATGCCTGATTCCGATCAGACAAACCCGGTGGTATCAGGGAATTGGGTTGCCTGGCAGAGTTATAACGCTGAGACCTATATGAATGATATTTATGTGTCTTCACTGGTATCAGGGAATACCACGCTTATTACCCCCTCATCGGAATACCTCGATGAAAAAAATCCTAGGCTCGATGGGGAGTATCTTGTTTACCAGGGGATGAACCCTGAAACTTTTTTGTATGAAATCTATTTATATAATCTCTCTTCAGGAACAACAATTCTCCTGACACCAGGTACGGAGAATGCCAATGAAGAATATCCCGCAATCCATAATGGGACCGTGGTCTGGATTGGGCAGGATCCGGAAGGAGATACTAATCACATATTCATATACGACATAGATTCAGGTATCACTCACATTCTTGATAGGCCTGATAATGAGATCTATCCAATCTTCCCAGCAATTTTCAGAAACAGAATCGTCTGGCAGCAACAGGATCCTGAGACTGGATATTTTGACATTTTCATGGCAACACTCGGGATTGAAGACCCGCCTCTTGTCGCAGATTTTTCCGCTGATACCCTTGTGGAGGGAGCTCCCCTGGCTGTCAATTTCACAGATCTCTCTTTGGGGGACCCATCGGGGTGGCTATGGAATTTCGGGGACGGGAATTACTCTGTCGAGAGGAATCCCACCCATATATATGCAAGTCAGGGTGTCTACGATGTCTCGCTCATTCTCCATACCTTTACTCAGCGATCAGGGAAACGTAGTCCCGGGTATATTTTTGCCGGGAGTCCGCCGACACCTTCTTTCTCCTTCGACCGATATGAAGGACTCCCCCCGTTGACTGTTGCGTTCACTGACCACTCGACAGGCTTTCCGGATTCCTACATGTGGAATTTTGGGGATGGAACGTCGTCCACTGAAAAGAATCCTGTCCATACCTACATGACACCGGGATCTTTCAGTGTGTCCCTGGTAACCGGAAACGGGTTCGGGAATGTGAGCACTTCTTCAGGAGCCTGTATTATGGTCATGGATGGAACGAGAAATGAGATGCTTTTCGATATCCCGGGAATATCATGTGAAGAAGTGGCCTCTTACTCGCAATTGACTCTCAATGCAAGTCTGGTTTCCCTGAATGCCGTTGATAATGCGACAATAGAAGTATTTCCAGATCCCGGATATGGCATTGCATGCATGAATATCACGTCTGCATATGGGTTCACATGGAATACTCCCACTCTAGTGAGTGGAATTCCCATGGAATTGCTGATCGACTCTCCAGAAATCCTTTATTCGGGGGATGATTACGGAGATACTGTTCGCTATCAGATCGTGATGGATGAATATCCGGCACTTGGGCATATTCAGACCAGCATATGGGAGAATGCGACCCAAAATGACTACGCGTCATTCAATCATATCGCCATTTTTGGAAATACCAGCGGTACGGATACCTCCAGATATTCGGGTGTCAAGGGCGTCGCATTCACCGCGCAATTCGAGTGCGAGAACATATCGGGACCTTCTCCGGCTGTGCTGATTTTCGGACTTGATTCTGACTGGATACAGGAATACGGATGGCGAAAACGTGTAATGGCAGAGTCGGATCAGGAAGATACAAGAATATACCTTGATGACGATTTCCTGGGATTTGCCCCCGTGGAACTTCCCTCAAACCTGTCTGCTGGGGACCATAGGATTACCGGGACAAAAAATGGCTTCCCGGACAATGTAAGCGTTGTCTCAATTGCAGATAAAAAAGACAGTATCCGCGTCATCCGCCTCATGGGGGATGGATCCGGTGAGATTCTTACCACGGAATTCCTGTATCACGATCCTGTAAAAAATATGGACTACTTCAAGGCTGAATCTCCCCATGGGTTCTCAACGTTTGGCGTGGTATCAACCGGTGATGCGGGGAACATTTTCCAGATAGTCCAGCTTCTTCTCAGGAAATTGATCCCTCCAACTCTCCCTATAGAATATGGTATATCTAGAGGGGGTGGCGGCGGGGTCTCTTCTACTTACCCTCCCCCGACAACAATCCCTACAACGAGTATCCCTGAAGGAATGCTGCCCACCGTCACCCCTGTTGAGCCCAGTGAACCTCTTCACACAGTACCAACGCCTGATACCACGCCGTGGCAGAGCCAGGAAATTTCACCAACTCCGACAAACAAACTTGGTGCAGGTTTAACTCCTTTACCCGACCTCCTTATCCAGGAGATCGCAATTGTCTTTGTCGTTATCCTCGTCGCTGCAATGCTGGTCCTCCGGTGGCAGAGAGGTGGAGGATTTTGAGCCGGAAACACGGTTGGGCTGACGATACATGAGTCTGGCGGCTATTGTTCGCCAGACCCGTCCCTCAGATGTCGAGGAATTTGAAGAAAAAAAAGATGTCCGGGGATTGATCAGCCTTCTCTCATCAGAAGATTATCGAATCAGGGACCGGGCAGCGGATGCCCTTGGTAGGATTGGTGCACCTGCACTATCAGTGCTGAATACCCGGGCAACCCGTGGGAGTGTGGAAACCAGGCTAGGGCTAGTCGAGGCAATTGCGAGGATTCGCAGTCCTCAGAGTGTTCCGGTCTTATGCAGGATCCTCTCGAAGGACGAGAACAGTGAGGTACGGTGGATTGCCGCTATTGCACTTGGTGAGAGCGGGGACAAGAGCGCGATCCCTGTTCTTATCCGGGCATTGAAAGACCGAGATAAGTTCGTCCGTTTCGGGGCAGCACAAGTGCTTGGGAATATGGAATGGAGACCGGAAAACCCGGAGGATGACGTGCGGGTTCAAATCGCTTTGCAGAACTGGAGTGCGATTCCAGGTATTCCGGGGGTCCCGATCGATATTGTGACAGAGTATCTCGGTGATGCCGATCCGAGAATTCGATCTTCCGTGGTATCACTGCTTGGAATCCTGGGTGACCCGCGGGCAGGGGAAGCCTGTGACAGGGCAATGCGGGATCCGGACCCTGAGGTGCGGTGGATTGCGACCCGGGCATTTCCGCGGTGCCAGGTATCCGATCTCCTCCTCCCCGCAGGGATGTTCCGGCGCGTACGGACCGGGAAGAGTCTGTTTGGGGCCATGCTGCTGAACTTCTTTTTCCCCGGACTCGGGTATAATTACCTTGGAAAGTGGTGGGGATTTTTGCTTTTCCAGATTATGTTCACCGGGTTGATTCTCGTCTCGTTCTCGCTTTTCGAAGGAAATCTCTTCAGCGCATATCCCCTTCTTTTCCCGTTCTCGTCCGTTGCGGTCGCCCATACCTACTACCTGGGGAGGAAGATTCCGGATATATGAACCTATTCCGCCTTCTTGCAGGAGAGAATAGTACGTGATTCCCGGCTGGCTTTACAGTCTCACTATTCCTGATATCCCGGGACTAAGAGAAAGAAAGGATTACGAGGGGCTGACAAGGGCACTCCGCCACAGGGATCTTAAAGTACAATGGAATGCAGCCCGGGCGCTTGGAGAGATTGGAAAGGACAGCGTTGCGTACCTCATTCGCATGCTTGAGAATACCCGGAACAGGGAGGCGCGGCTGGGTATCATTGAAGAGCTCGGTATGATAAGGGACGCAAGAGCGATCTCACCTCTCATCGCACAACTGGAGGACAGGAGCAATGAAATCCGCTGGGAGACCGCACTGGCTCTAGGGGAGATCGGAGATCCGGCTGCAGTCCCTGCCCTCCGGAAAGCCCTGGAGGATAAGGATAAATACGTCAGGTATGGTGCAGCACTCTCACTCCGGAAACTTTCATGGGTGCCGGGAAGCGAATCCGAGAGTGCATTCCTCCGGGTGGGAATGCAGGAATGGGAAGAGATAGCAGGAATGGGCCCAGGAGCAATCGATGCACTGGGAAACGCACTTGCCGATTATGATAAGAATGTCCGCATCGATGCCGTCCGGACGATGGGGATACTCCAGCATAAGGAAGCCATCCCTGTACTCTACCGTGCCATAAGCGATCCGGATGAAGAGGTCCACTGGGAAGCGGTGCAGGCGGCATCTTCCTGTGGGCTTCCCATGCGGTATCTCCCACGAGCCCTTGCGAGGCGTCCCCGGTCTGGGAAAAATCCTCTTGTAGCCGGACTTTTAAATTTCATGCTTCCCGGCATAGGATATATGTATCTGGGATTCTGGTGGGGGATACTTCTTTTCCAGATAGAATTTTACGTGATTGCGTGGGTATTGAATTCCATGTCTATAGATGATCTCAATATCGAGCATATCTTCAGTTATTTTCTTATCCTGGTTCTCATCTATCTGTTTCTGGCGACCCATGCATGGTACATGGCAAAGAGGATGCCAGACCTTTAATCCAGATGAGCAAGCCTGATCGCCACGTGAAAAAGGGATGGCAATTATTTTTCATCGATGAATTTCTTGAGTTCAGCAAACATGAAGTCCTGTGCTTTCTCGACGGCATCCCGGGTTCCGCGGAATGCCAGGATTTCACGTTCGTCCCCGTCCATATTCGCAAAATGGAGTCGTTGTTTCCTCTCGATTAATTTTACATCGAACTGTTTCAGGATTTCTCCAATAATCGTGCGTGGAACACCGGGAGGTACAAGAAGGTCGAATAATTCTTCCCTGGTCTCTCCTGTGTCATTTTTTTTACTGCCTGGACTGTCCACCATCTTTTCGTCACTCATGCTCATCACCTTATTTGCCTATCTTGATCCTCCGAGACATGATGCAGGGCCCTCCCCGCACACCCCCGATTGGATTCTTGGGTTTGCCAAGGGAGTTCATGCACCGCCCCATGAGTGCCGCTCCCCTGGCCAGGCCATCATCCACGAAGACCAGATGATCGTTCGGGTTCTCGAAGAATTTCCTCTCGGTAATACCTTCAAGAATATAATCGGGTTTCCTCCCTGATATTGCTGCTCTCCCGGTGAACCCGATGCTGGTGTTGGGCAACACATGCCCCTGCTCGGCTGACACATCCACGAGTCGGAGCGCCATCTGTGCACACACGCGATCGATCACCTCGTTGACAAGGCTCAGACTGTGTTTTGTGTAGATCTCCTGACCGAGATCCTTCAATGCAGGGAGATTGCTCCCGTTCTCACCTGCATCGCACCCGATGAGGGCTACACCGGACTCCTTTGCGACATCCGCGTACACCGGCACCCTCCCGAACCGTTTCCGCTCCGGCGGGACAAGGCGTATGTCGATAAGTTCGTGGGCACGCTCCACGTACTGTTTCACCAGGTTTTTCTGGCCTTTTAACGAGAAATCGCTCACCACGCTCCGGTCGCCGAACACATCGAGTGCTGTCCCCGTCTTGGAATCCACAAGCCCGGTCCCCTTTACGAGAGCATCCGGTATTGCTCCTGCGAGTCCGCAGAAATTTCCGATAGTCTTGGCAAAAGGGTTGGGCTCGTCCTTGCTCACATCACTCGTGATCCGGCCGTCAAGGGTCGTCCCGAAATCAATTGAGATGCAGGGGTTCCGGAAATCAACGGGAGTCCACATTGCACCCTCCTTGATGCCTGCCATTGCAAGTTCCCCCTCCATCTCGTTTGCGACCATTTCCACCCCAGTACTCCCTACGGGAGGAATTACACCTGCGACCGCCCCGATGAACACCACCTTGTCGGCGTAGCTGAAGGGCTGGAGTTTCTGTGCCTGGTTGGCCTTTGACATGGGGGGTGTCATCTTCCTGGGAGGAACCCCGGCAAGCAGACATCCGTTTGCGAGCGCCAGCACGAACTCCCCCACCTGGTCTGGTGAATCCATTGCAGCAACGACGCCGGTACTTCTCACCACGAAATCCAGATCCTTCTGGATATCCAGGTGCACTTCCCTGTGGCATTCGATGAGGGTATCACGGACAAGCTCGGTGACAGATTCCCTTGTCAGCTGGGTCCCGTCAAGGGTTTCACCAAAGATTGGCTCTCCGGGTTTTGGTTTCCTGACGTCCCTGCTCATCTTCACCGTTTTATTGATGACATAACTCATCCCTGTTTCAAGGTTGACACCAGTGAGAATGCACTTCGTGGTTGTATTCCCCATCTCAACGGAAGCCACGATGAAATAGGGTTTTATCTTGAACTCAGGGACGTATACGCCAGGGCCGTGTGCGATGGAGGGTGGCGGGGGGCTTTCCACAATATGGGGCCGCGGCTTCAAAAAGCGGTCAAAAAAACGCGCACACATAGTATCGAATGAGCGCCTTGAGGGGCATATATCTTTCGATTTAACCCCATTCCTGCTATCTTTTGTTTTTTTGCCTCATTCAATGGGGATCCCGGAAGTGAAATGAAGAAAAATAATAATTGTGTGTATTTCAACCGGGCCTTTCATCCCCGGAGATGCCAGCCCGGCAGGCTGCAAGTGCGTACATGAGTGCTCCGAATCCAAGGCTCAGGGAAATGACCAGAATCACGAGGCCCACGTATGGGATGCGGAATGATACCTGGAGGATCACGAATCCCAGGAGGAAATACTGCCACTCTTTCATGGTCCGGCCGATACGGGTCACAATCACCCGTCCCAGGGATGATGATACGAAGAGCGTGGAAAGGAGAAGAGCCGCCACAAGGCCTAATCCTGTGCACAGAGCCAGGGGGATTCCTACAAGAGTGATGGCCAGGAGAACAGTGAGGACAATCCCCCCGAGGATTCCTCCAAGACCTGCAAGGAACTTCACCACCGGACGGGTCCTGACTTCCCCCTCTACGAGCTTGAAAAGCCCGGCGGTCAGCCTGAGAATCACGAGGCCCAGAATCCCCATACCGATGGAGAAGAGGATCACTGCAAGGGAAAGAAATCCCAGTATATCTTCACCAGGTGTTGAGCTTTCCCTCGTGTACGAGAGGTGGCCTGCTTTCCCGTTATCAATAAATTGCTGGCTGGAAACCGTGAGATTTCCTTTCACTTCCCCATTATAGGTGACTTTGCCTGCAGATACGAGTGCATCGTCACCAATAACCGTATCCCTTGTGATCACCACATCGGCTGCATATACGAGCACATTTCTCCCGACACTGGAATTCAGGATGACCGTCCCACCTGCAAGGACGACCTTGCCTCCCACAGGAGCATTGATGGAGATCGTTCCCCCTGCAGATATCACATCGCCTTCAACAGGGGCATTCACCCGCACCTCCCCGCCGACCGCGATAAGGCTCTTTACAGGTGCATTCACACTGACCTGTCGCCCTAAGGCAAAGACGTCGTCATCGACCTTCTGGTCAAACCGGACCTGATCGCCATTCCCAAAGACAAGGCCCTGCACAGCAGCAGGGAGAACCAATACAATAAGAATACACAGGATAGCGGTTCTTCTCATAAAAAATTGATATTCGCGAATGGTAAGAATGGTATCGGAAATATTCCGTGCACAGCATGGGAAAAGGGGTTGGCTTTCCTTCTGTGCCGGGAACGAATAACAATGTTTAAATTTTGATCTGCAGATATTGGCGTTATATGGAGTTGCGTGACCCCAGGGGGTGGGTCTTTTATTATCTCATATGTTTTGTTGCCCTCCTGTGGGTTGGATTCCTGAGTGCCCAGGGAGTTATGATCTTTGTGAGCCTCTTCCTCACGCTCATTGTTCTCGGGTTCTCTGCGATCCTCTGCGTGATGCTCATACTGGAATTAAGAGGGGATCAGAAAGATGAAAAACCACATGAATAAGAGGAAAATATCCCCTTATTTCCCCCCGTATCTGAAATGTATGCCTGATAATAGACAGAAAAAAATATCATCCCGGTGAGGAAAGCATGCGGTCGAGTTCCTTTACCATTCTGCTCATCACCATCCTCATGATTATCATCATCCTCGCTCTCATTGTGATAATAGGGCTCACTGTCATGCTCAACAACGGAGCAGATGCCGGCACTGAGACAGGACCCTTCGTCCAGGTTATCAGCCTGATCCAGGAGCAGATGTCCTCTTTCTTTGACAATATCCAGCAATGGATGGAATATTTCATGAGACAGATCCAGAAACTGTCCGAAATGCTGTGAGGATCAGGTCCTGCATCACATAATTCCTATCCCGGGGAATTACCCCGGATGATACAGTTATATCCCTTTCAGGCCATTCACCTAGTAAGAAACCGGGATTTCCCAGGAGATAGTGTATGGATATGGAATTGGTCAAAGGCAGGCATATAGGCGATATCAGGTTGTATGCCCTCTCCACGTGCGGGTGGTGCGCAAAAACAAAGGAACTCCTCAATACATTGGGAATAGAGTACCGATACGTCTTTGTTGACACACTTCCTCATCGCGAGATGGAGGAAGCGCTTCGTGAAGTGGAAAAGCACAATCCCGCAGGTTCATTTCCCACGCTTGTCATCAATGGCGAGAAGGCAATTGTGGGATTCAGGGAGGCGGAGATACGTGAGGCTCTGAAATGACTGGAGAGAACGAATCCCGTGACCACATTATCAAGCGCCTGAAGACAATTCGTGATGATGCCGGGGCAGGAGGGTATCTTCTCAATCCCGATGTCCCTTTTGTTGAAAGCCTGATTTCCGGGATGTGTGTCAACGAGGCCCGGTACGGATACCCGGCCTGCCCCTGCCGTCTTGCTGCAGGAGCGCGGGACGCGGATCTCGATATCATATGCCCCTGCGATTACCGTGACCCCGATCTGAACGAATACGGGGCCTGTTATTGTGCGCTGTATGTGTCTCCGGACGTTGCATCAGGGAAGCGGACACTCGCTGCGATCCCCGACAGGAGGCCTCCAAGAGATCAGAGAGCGAAGAAGACAGGGGGGGTTGTGCCGGCTGGAACACTTCCTGTTCCCGTATGGCGATGCAGGGTCTGCGGTTACCTCTGTGCCAAAGAGAATCCCCCGCTGGTATGTCCCATCTGCAAGGTTTCGCAGGACCGGTTCGAGAAATTTTTATAACATTTTTTTACACCATACAGTTCGCTTCGGGACACATGCACATATATTCCTGCACATAACCGGCCCAATCCCCTGGTAAAAGGATGGTCCTGACCTGCCTCGGGGAGGGATGTCCGAAAAGAGGTGATCCCATGCCAGATGTTAATGTAGGAGTGTTCACAGATTTGTATGGTATGGCAGATATCATCGTGATCGAGATCGTGGGACTCAAGGATTCTTCTTGCTCTCCTTTTCCCTGCGATATGACCCGGAGCTGCGGCCTCTATGATTGCCATCCCACAGGGAAACTGGTTCCGGCATTCGAAGCACTTAAAAAGGAGCTGATCGGGCAGTTTGGTTCAGCCATTGAGATGAAACTGGTATTGATCGATGAAATGATGCCCGAACACGTCAGGGATATCATCGCATCCCAGTACCCGCCGATCCCGTTTGTGATCATCAATGGCACGCTTGTCCCCATGGGAAGGATCTCTCTCCCCATGATGCAAAAAGAGATAGAAAAGATCCAGAATATCAGGTGATCCTCGAGAGTTCCCCGTTCTCCAGATTATAATAGAGGCCATGAACCCTGATTTTACCCTCTTTCAGCGCCTCTTTTACTACGGGATACAGGTTGAGATGTTCGATCTGCAGCCGCACATTCTCCTCCTCGATCATACGGGAGCGTTTTTTTGATGCTTCAGGTGTTTTTGGCGCCTCAATCTTTGCATCTATCCTCTTTTTCGCCTCGATTGCGTTGTTGAGCCAAAGCGGGATATAGACATCATTGGTCTCCTTGTCAAGTGCTTTAATCGCACCACAGTCAGAGTGGCCGCAGATCACGATATCTTTAATTTTCAGATGGCGTATTGCATATTCCAGGACGGTCGCAAAGTTCCAGTCAAAGAGGGGGACGACGTTTCCGATATTCCTGTGCATAAAAAGCGTTCCCGCTTTTGCCTGCGTAATATGGCCCGTCTGGAGTCTCGAGTCGGAGCATCCTATCCAGAGGACTGTCGGGCTCTGGCCTTTGGTGAGCTCTTCGTAATATGCCTTGTTCTCCTTGAAAAATCCATCTCTGAATTTCTTGTTCCCTTCGAGCAGTGTATCAATCATTGCTGATTCTCCTGTATTCCTTGTTCCCTGTATGTGAACTGGATTATGTGTGTTCCCCTTTCCGCATCTCACCCGAAAACCGGGATTGTCCATAGTGCACGGGAACCATCCTAGTTTCATTGTCCGCCATGCATGAATCTCTTGAACCGGGGGTAGATAGTGGCTGCAATCCCGGGCAGGGGGTGCAGACACCATAGATCGGGATATGGTATTGCAGGGGAATTAAAGATTGATATTTTACTTTCGGCAACACACGGTATGAGCGAAGATATATGGATCCCTCTACTCTCATCCCCCGGCTACGGAAACACGCCGGGAACGCCCCGGAGCGATTCTGGGAAGTGGATTATTGCAGGGGTATCGCAATCTTCATGATGATTCTCTTTCATGCTGTCTTTGATTGTGCATATGCAGGGGTATATCCCATCAATGTGAATTCAGGTCCATGGAGGCTGCTCGCCATCAGCACAGCCTCGCTCTTCCTGATCCTTGTCGGTGTTTCCCTTACCCTGAGCGGGGCAAGGGCATCAAAGGTGATGGATGCAAGGTCCTGTATCATGAAATTCCTTCGCAGGGGCGCAGGAATCATGGCGATCGGCCTTTTCATTACCCTGATCACCCTCATTCTGGTACCCCGGGAACCTATCATTTTCGGCATACTTCATCTGATAGGATTTTCTGTGATGATATCCCCCCTTTTCCTTCGCCGTTCGTGGGGATGTCTCATCGCAGCTATGGTAATAATCCCCGCAGGGTGGATCATCAGCAGCATTCACGGCCCTCTCTGGCTGGCGTGGCTGGGGATCACTCCTCCCGGTTTTGCAAGCCTTGATTATACCCCGGTATTCCCCTGGTTAGGAGTGGTGCTGGTCGGGATATTCCTCGGGCATTTCTTCTATCCCGGAGGAGAGAGAAGATTCTGTGTTACTGACAGAAACATCCCCGGGAAAGCGGGGGTATCCTTCATCGGGAGGCATTCGCTGGCAATTTACATACTCCACCAGCCGGTTCTTATCCTCCTGGTATCGCTCTTCTATTCTACCCCCGTAATCTCCCTCTGGTAATTCTTGGAACCTATTACCGGCCGGCCTTGTGAAGGGTCATCCTGAAGACTGCACCCTGTGAATGATCTCCCTCTATACGATCAGAGACCGAAATTGTCCCACCGTATCGTTCGAGGAGGGTCTTGACAATGTATAATCCAAGTCCCTTCCCCTCACTCTGCGAGGCGGTCTGGGAAAATCTCCTGAAAATTACTCTCTTCAGGTCGTCGGGTATACCGGGGCCGTTGTCAGAAAAAATGACCTCGACATTATCAGGCCCGTGTGGAGTGACTTCAATGGTGATCCTGACATCAGGCCCGCCGAATTTTATACTGTTCCCGATGAGGTTCGTGAAGATCTCGCCAAGCAGTTCATCGGCAAGCACCTCGATCCCGTTCTCCTGGTATTCTATACGTGCATCCGGGAAGAACCGTATCTCCTTCATGACGGCGGTATCCAGCTTCACAACCCTGAGATCGTTCTTCCTCTCCTGGATCTTCCGGATCGTCTCAAGGTTCCTGATCACGGCCCTGCTCTTCTGGACCCCATCCATCATCTTCCTCGCTATCTCCTTTGGTTCACCTGAGAGCATATCCATCAGGAGATCTCCATACCAGAGTGATGCAAGATTGGCGTTGTTGATATCATGCATCAGAATATCGAGGTACAGGTTAGCTTGCTGATTGGCCTCGCCAATCTTCTGGGTAAGCACAAGTCGCGATACGGCGGCCCCTATCTCCCGTGCAAGGAATTCGATGGTCTGGTGCTGGTGGGCTGAACAGCCCCCATGTTCACCTGAGAAGAAGTACATTACTCCGAGTACCTCATCACCACTCTCCAGGGGCACGACAATCCCTGCACATGGACCAGTCCCGCCGGCCTCCGCGTCACCTTTCCATACGAGGCTTTTTCCATTCTCGATACATCTCTTCAATTCAGCAAGAGGTCCTTTGGCGGCGTTCTGAATGTCGTGGAACAGGCCTTCGTCTCCCTGGTGATAGCGGGCAGCAACCCGGCGCGACTCATCTTCATAGAGAGACACGCCGCCGTATTGACAGTCAAGATACCACAGTATATTGGAGAGCACGCTGCTGAACATAGCATCCAGCCCGCGAGCATCAGATGCCTCTGTGATTACCCTGTTGATCACGGAGAGCTGCTGGTTCCGTGCCTGGATCTCCTCTTCCTGGATTTTCCTATCCGTTATGTCGATCACGGTCAGGACCATCATCTGCCCGGGGAGACTGGATCCCGAGATCAGGACAGGGATGGTCGCATGGTCAGGCAGGGTTATCGCACTCTCGAGCTGATGGACCGTGCTTCCGGTACTCCCTGCATGAACGAGCCTGTCAAGCACAGGCCGATCATTCCAGTAGGTCAGAAAATCCTTTCCTGGAAGATCAGCCGGATTGCAGCCGAGAAGGGCACCTCCCCTGATGTTTGCTTCTTCTATCACCATGTCGGAGCTGCCGCACCTGACAAGGAAAATGCCCGCCTCCGAACTGTTGAATATCCCCCTGTACCGTGCCTCCCGTTCTTTCAGCCCTCCGGAAAGTGAGGATATGACCACCGCAATCGCCACGAGGACATAAAAACTCGCAGTGGTAACAGCAAACGTGATATCGGGGAGACTTGGTGAGCGGGTCACATAGACAAAGAACACCTCAAGGATGCCCACCGCGACTGCAAAAAGCACACCTTTTTTTGGGAACCAGTATGCAGCCATTATGATGGGGAGATAGAAGAGGAGCGGGGCGATGACCGGAATGCCGAGAAGGGTTGCTGCGATATACCCGAGAAATGCCACAATGGTTATGGTGACAACAAGTATGACCTGGATGCGTGGATTGATTGAGAATTCTTCTTTTCCCGCTCCTTTCATCATACGGCTCCCTTATTCACCCATGATATTGCCGTTGTCCCTTTTAAATATAAGTGGTCTATGTACAGGGTGAATCCATGCCTGTGATCTGGTCCGCTGCAACGAGGAAAAAACTCCATGATTCACGTCGTGATCCACGAACACACAATGAAATTGGCGTAGCAATTTTCATAGTGTATACGTCACCGGGTATATTTCTGGGGATTGATGCGTAACAGGGTCTGCGCCTTGTCAAATGAGCGTCTCGCTTCCTCGTGTTTTCCCAGTTCCTTCAGACAGACTCCCCGGTAGTTCCAGGCATTCACATTCTCCGGATCGTTCTCGAGGACCCTGTCAAAGCAGGTGATGGCTTCCTCGTAGAGGGAAAAATCATCCTTCTCCTTCCCGAGCTTCTCGAGAGTCTCTCCCTTTGCGTAGTACGTACCGGGGCTGTCCCCGCCCAGTTCAATCGCCCGGTTGAAGCACTGGAGGGCAGCTTCATACCTGCCAAGCTCGTTCAAACAGATCCCTTTCTCCCTCCAGGCATCGACGTGGGTCGGATCCATCTCGATTACACGGTCGAAGCATGCTATCGCATCCTGGAATTTCCCCTGCTTGTAATAGAGGTCCATCCCCTTCTTATACCAGCTTGCCGTGGATTTGCCGAAGATCCGGTCAAACATCCCCTTCTCTCTCTCTTTTACGGCTTCGGCTTTCTGTTCACCCTGGACCCTGCGGATCTCAGTGATGTCGCGGATTGATTCGATTGCCCCGATGACGGCTCCATTCCGGTCCGTGATCAGGGTGGCCCGTGACCAGAACACTGAGGGAATCCCCTGCCTCTTCACCGAAGCGGTTTCCGCAACAATGGACTGGACATCTCTTTTGATATTCTCGTACGAGAGCGAACGCAGTTCTTCGTCTGAACTGTTGATAAGGTTGATAAGGAGAGGTCTTCTGGACCCGAAAAAAGGGATAGCATACTCGTATTCTCCTTTTCCTATCATGTCCTTTGCAGGGATGCCGGTCAGGTCTTCCATCGCCCTGTTCCAGGAGATGACATGCCCGTCACTGTCGATTGCAAACGTTGCATCCGGGAGGTTATTGAGAATATCCACCGTTCTCCGGTCAGCAAGCCGGAGCGACTCCTCGGCCTGCTTTCGGGAAATCGCCTGTCGTATCATTTTGTCCAGTTCTGCGAACTGGGTCTTTGGATCCTCCCCTTTTGAGAGGAAAAAATCTGCCCTGTTATTCAATGCCTCGACAACCACGTGCTCCCGGCCCTTTCCGGTGAAGATGATGAATGGTGTCGTGTCTCCTTCTGCCCGGAGTATCTTGAGAAAGACGATCCCATCCATCAGGGGCATCTCGTAATCCGAGACAATGGCATCAAAGGCCCGGGTTTTTATCATTTCCAGTGCTTCAAGTGCAGACCTGCAGGTCTCCACTTTAATCTCCCCGAACCGCTCCAGGAAAAGGCGGGTGATTTCCAGGAGGGCTGGTTCATCGTCGATCAGGAGCACTGAGATCATGATATCTCCGATAACTAATTGCAACAGGTAAGACTCCTTTTTTATTCTTTTTACTTAATCCTTTCATTTTTATCACCATGCCCGGACTTCTCTGAACATGAGGCCTTGTCGTCAACCCTCGTCGCAGAGTGGGCACACATGGATGCTATGACAGAAAGAGCGGGATATCCTGGAACGTATCTGCATCGAACATCCCCCGCTCGGTGACACGAAGGCGTGGTATGACGGTAAGGGAGAGGAACGAGAGATACATGAATGCCTCGGGGAGCGCACCCATCTCCTCTGCCTTGCGGTTCAGGTCATGCAGGCGCTCCGCAACCTCCTCTGCCGGGAGTACGGACATGAGGCCTGCGCATTCGAGCGGGAGCAGGTCGACGGAACCCGAGTCTGCCACTGCCAGCCCACCTCCGGCACGGATGATCTGTGCAAGGGCGGCAAGAATATCCGGGTCATCGACGCCAACAGCCACGAGGTTATGGGCGTCATGTGAGACACTTCCTGCAATGGCTCCGATCTGGAGGCCGAAACCCTGGACGAGTCCCAGTCCCATTACTCCTTTGCGATAGCGGCTGCAGACCACAACCTTGAGGATATCCCGGTCAGTATCCGGGATTCCAACCCCTTCAACGAAATATTCCCTATTTTCAGTCAGGATCTGGTGGGGGACAATGCCGATCACATGTGCCATCCCATTCCCCCTGATAGTAAGGCTCTCCAATGATGGGACCCGGGCTTCCATGGGGGAGCGTATGATCCGCGGTCTCTTCCGGGTTCCGGGATCGACCAGGATCCCCGATTTATACACTTTTTCAATGGTAAACGCATCCCCCTCACCAATGAGGCAGAAGTCTGCAATCCTTCCGGGTGCGAGTGCACCCCTGTCATGAAGCGAGAACCTGTCAGCAGCGGAAAGTGTTGCCATCCGGAGCGCAATCTCGAGTTCAAGCCCGTAATGGAGTGCCTTCCTGATACAATCATCGATATGCCCCTCCCCGACAAGCATGTCGGCATGGCGGTCATCGGTGGCAAACGCCATGCGGGATGCAGTGCAGGGGCCGGCAAGCGAAATGAGCTCCTTCAGGTTCTTCTCTGTCGATCCCTCCCTGGCAAAGATGAACATGCCCCGGGCCAGTTTTTCGGCAGCCTCAGCCTTTCCCGTGCACTCATGATCGCTCTCGATGCCTGCACAAATGTAGGCATTGAGTGAGGGTCCTGTGAGGAGAGGCGCATGTCCGTCAATGATCCGGAAGAGTGCAAGTTTCTCCCATACCTCCGGGTCCTGGGCAAGCACGCCCGGTACATTCATCATCTCCCCGAGCCCGAGTACACCTTCTTTTCCGATGAACCCGGCGAGGTCCTTTGCGGTGAGCTCCGCCCCACCCTTATCCAGGGGAGTCGCGGGGACGCACGAGGGGAGCATGAAAAAAATATCGACAGGAAGCCCCTGCCTTTGTTCCAGCATGTATGTGAGCCCTTCTGCGCCACAGACATTGGCAATCTCGTGGGGATCGGCCACCACCGTGGTGGTTCCATGCAGCGCAACCACCCGTGCATACTCGGAGGGAGCGAGGAGTGAACTCTCGATGTGTACGTGCGCATCGATGAGACCCGAGATCACTCTCTTCCCTTTCAGATCGCAGGTGGTCCTGCCCCTGTAGTGATCTCCTAGGCCGACAATCCTGCCATATGCCACGGCAAAACCGGTCTCAATCCAGGTGCAGGTGAATGGATCGAAGAGGCAGGCACCCGAGAACACAATGTCGGCTGGTTCTTCCCCGAGTGCCGGTCCGATCAGTCTCGCGGGTGTTGGCCCAGGGTTCATATGGGAACGTGTGCCGGAAAGGGAGATGAATATTCTTGCTCCCAGATCCCAGGAAACGGACAGAAGATGCATCAGGAATCGTTCAATCTTATTGAACCGGAACATCCCCAAAGAAAGAATACTCAAGGATGATATTTTTGGAAAAAGCGAGGCTAAACAAGAGAAAAAGGAATCTATAGGTATTACTTCTGCTCTTCAACGGCGATCTTCTGCTGGGTTGTGAGCACGTCCACGAGGAGATCCTTCATGATCTTTTTCATGAAATCCTTTCCTTCATCCGAGTCCAGGTATTCGTGGAGGTTCTCTTTGAACTGTCCCACATCGTTCTGATTGTCAACGAAATATATTAATGCTTGGGTTATGCAATCGGACACCGTTGAGAACTTTTTCTCCTCGTATACGAGTCTGTTCACTTTTTCATAGATATTTGGGGGCATTTTATAGGAAACGGCCACACGCTCTCCCCGTTTGGTATTACCCCTGTCCAACATTCTTAATGAAGTGGAGTCCCTTCATATAAAAAAGCTGCGAAAATGAATGAATTACTTATAGAATACCAAACAGGTGTTGTTTTACATAGGTATTACATATGGAATACTATAAATAGGCCGCCATCAATGGTGATGTTGAGGAAGGATACAGCATGAATGAGATATTATTCTTTGGGGTAATTTTTGGGGGTATACTCTCGTTCTTTTCGAGTATTATTCTTATCCACATGGGCAGGCTGATTGACAGGTTCCCAACAGAGAACGAGGAAGAAAGAGAGAGATGCATCTGGAGCCCGGGCGAATTCACCAAGTATGCCGTTGCAATATACTGGCCAACCTATATCACAGGTGCCGCAATGCTAATCCCGGGATCAAGAATCCTCACTGTTTCCGGTATCGCTACGGTATTCGGCCTGATCCTTTTCATGATCACGGCACTGGTATTTTCAGGTGCCACATATAACCTGATGAGAGCGAAGAACAAGGGAAGCAGGACTCCATCAGTTTTTGGGGGATTGGTGCAGCCAGGAAACCTCTTGCGCGCCTTCCATCTGCCGATCCAGGGCAGTAAGGAGTATTCCTCCCGGAGTTCAACGTTCACGCAACACGTGAAGGTTGAAGAATAATACCCCCACTTGGGGGGATGGGCATTCAGTTTCCAATTTTTTTTAAAAATAACTGAAAGGGACCGACATTTTTCACGCATTCATTGATTCTCATCGTCGTTTTGCAGTGTAAAACAAAGAGAACTCTTCATGAAGATCCTCATTCTACATGCATAACGCTCTCTGCCCATTTTCTGGAAGATGAGGCAATAAAAAGTGCGGAATAATCCGGAATGAGACCTCAATCTAGGGGTAATCCCAGTGAAAAAGAAAAAGGTATTAGACTTTAAACAGTTCCCTTGACCGCTCGAGAGCTTCTACGGCAGGCAGCTTCTTCCCGGTCAGGAACTCGATACATGCACCGCCCCCTGTTGAGATATGGGTAAATTTCCTGTCAATTCCCATCTTCTCCACCACGGCAGCGGTATGGCCTCCGCCGATGATGGAGAATTCCACTTTCGATGCAGCCTGGAGCAGCTCGTAGGTCCCGGTTGCGAAATCCGGCTCCTCAAAGACCCCTGCTGGTCCGTTGAAGACAACCGTCCCGCATTTCCTGATGGTTGCAGACATAGACGCAATAGTGTCCATCCCTGCATCCATGATCGGAGCATCATTCGGGATGGAATGTACTGGATATTCCGCCCGCTTCCCGTCCTGCTTGACTGCCACGTATTCAGGAATGATGATCTTTTCGCTGAATGACGAGAGGAGATTCTTCGCACGGGGGATCTCCCCTTCGTACTTCAGTTGTTGGATCAGCTGCGAGGAGGGTTTTCCGATATCGAATCCCGCGGCAGCGAGGAAGATGTTTGCAACAACACCTGTTACTATGATACTATCCGCGGTACTGGCGTTCAACATGTTTTCCGCAACAGAGATGGAATCGTCTACTTTTGTCCCTCCAAGCACCATGCATACGGGCCGTGGGGAATTCTGAAAGACCCTTGTAAGCATGGTCACTTCTCTTTCCATCAGAAGACCAGCAACCGATCGCATGGCCAGCGGCAGCCCCACCATGGTGGGCTGCGAACGGTGAGCAGTGCCAAAGGCATCATTCACAAAATAGTCACCCATCTGTGCGAGTTTTCTCACGAGGAAGAGTTTCTGGGCTTCATCAGGTTTGACTGTCAAGTTCTCCTCAGCGTTAAACCTGACATTTTCAAGGATCAGAACATCGCCGTTCTTCATTGCCCGGACCGCGTCCCGGGCGCACTGGCCAAAGATATCGTCAACGTAACGGACTTTCCTCTGGAGTAGGGCTTCAAGTCTTTCGGCGTGAGCCTCTAGTGTGGTAAAGTCCTTCTTCCCGGGACGGCTCTGGTGGGTGACAATCACCACGCGGCTCTGGGAAAGAGCCTGAATTGTCGGCAGGTGCTCCCTGAAACGCTTGTCATCAAGAATGTGCTTTGTGGTGGGATCGATGGGGGAATTGAGGTCTAGGCGGAGAAGGATGGTCCTGCCCTCAGGTTTAATATCCTTTAAGGTCCCGATGGGCACTCTCATCTCCTCCTTCTACACGTTTCTGGCCTTGATCCTCTTCAGGCGGAAGAGTTCCTCGCGCTCCATCTCATCCAGCCGCATCTTGATAAAGTCCCTTGCAGCGGTCAGCTCGGGTATGACCTTGAACTCGAGTGCATTGACTCGCCGCTTGGTGGATTCGATCTCATCCAGGAGCTTCTTCATCGTGGTCTCGATCTCTGCGCTCCGGATGATCGAATCCACCAGGTCTTCAAAGGAGAGCGCGGTCTCATCGATGACTGACGTAGTCCCGAGGATCCCATATCCCCGCTCGTTCAAGCCTTTCCGGACTTTCGAGGATTCGATATCCGGGACCACGACACCCATGATGTTCTTGCTGGCCAGCTTGATGTCGGGAACCTCCTGAACAGAGAATGCCGCGGCCTTGACCCCGATTGCCCCTTCAACTGTGTTTGCGACTGCCATCATTGCCTGGGCTTTCTCATACCTGTCGAGGAGGTCATCCCGGGTGTCTTTTGCCTGCTCGAGCACCTTGAAGAACTCCAGGATAAGCCCGTCCCTCTTCATTTTAAGGATCTTGTACCCTCGCTCTGAGAGGGCGATCCTCTTCTTGAGGTTGATCAGCTCGGATCTGGTGGGCTTTATGTCTCGGAGTGCCATGGATTCTTACCCCTCTGCCTTTCCCGCCTGCCTGAACTTGGGGTGGTACTTGTTGATCAGGTCGCGGTCGATACGAACCAGCTGCTCGACCGGCAACGTTGAGAGGAGGTCCCATCCGAGGTTCAGCGTATCCTCGATTGTGCGGTCCTCGGCATATCCCTGCCTCACGAACCGGTTCTCAAAGATATCGGCAAACTCGAGGAACATCCGGTCGCGCTCGGAGAGAGCGTCTTTTCCGACAATCGCAACGAGGCCGCGGAGATCGTTTCCTTCGGCGTAGCCTGCGTACATCTGGTCGGAGACCTTCTTGTGATCCTCGCGGGTGTGTCCCTTTCCGATTCCGAGGTTCATCAGCCGTGAGAGGGACGGAAGCACGTTGATGGGTGGGTAGATGCCTTTCCTGTGCAGCTCCCTGCTGACCACGATCTGCCCCTCGGTGATATACCCGGTAAGGTCAGGTATCGGGTGGGTGATATCGTCGCCGGGCATGGTGAGGATGGGGAACTGGGTGATGGAACCTTTCTTCCCTTTCACAATCCCTGCCCGCTCGTAGATCCCTGCGAGGTCCGTGTACATGTATCCGGGGTATCCACGCCGTCCTGGCACTTCTTCACGGGCAGCACCGATCTGCCGGAGTGCCTCGCAGTAGTTGGTCATGTCCGTGAGGATCACAAGCACATGCATGCCGAGGTCGAAGGCGAGATACTCGGCAGTGGTGAGTGCAAGCTTCGGTGTGATGATACGTTCCACGGCAGGATCGTCCGCGAGATTCAGGAAGACCACCGCACGCTCGAGGGCTCCCGTCCTCTCGAAGTCCTGCATGAAGTAGTTGGCTTCCTCCTTCGTGATTCCCATCGCGGCAAAGACGACCGCAAATGCCTCCTTGGATCCGGGCACCTTGGACTGGCGTGCGATCTGGAGGGCGATCTGGTTGTGGGGAAGACCTGCACCAGAGAAGATGGGGAGTTTCTGGCCCCTGACAAGGGTATTCGTCCCGTCGATAGTAGAGATTCCAGTCTGGATAAAGTCATTCGGGGATCCCCGTGCGTACGGGTTGATCGCGGCACCCGTGATGTCGAGACGCTTCTCGGGTACGATCTCGGGTCCGCCGTCGATGGGTTTTCCGCCGCCGGAGAGGATGCGGCCGAGCATGTCCCGCCCGACAGGCATCTTGATCGTCTCACCGGTGAACCGGATCCCGCTGTCCTTCCCTATCCCTGCAGTGGTCTCAAAGACCTGGACCACGACCAGCTCGTCGCTCGTATCAAGCACCTGGCCTCTTTTGATGGTACCATCGAAAAGGACGATGTTGACCAGTTCACCGTATCCTACGGGTTCCGTCTTCTCTACGAATACAAGGGGACCGGCTATCTGGGAAATTGTTCTGTATTCTTTCATGCTGCCGACCTCAGAGCATTGAATTCTTCATCCATTTCAGCCTGGATCTTGTCAAGCGCAGGCTTGTAATCCTTGATGAACTTTATCTGCGGCAGCTCGTTCTTCGATTTCACGGATAAGACCTGCTGGGGGGTTACCCCTGCGGTCTGTGCCGCGTATGCAAGGTCCGAGTACTGGCGGATGGCCTTCATCATGTCGTACTGTTTCTTCATGTCACAGAAGGTGTCTACCGCGTCGTACGCGTTCTGCTGGAGGAAGATTTCACGGATCATCCTGGCCACCTCGATGGTGATCTGCTCAGATTCAGGTAACGCATCGGATCCCACGAGCTGCACGATCTCCTGGAGTTCGGCCTCTTTCTGGAGGATCTCCATTGCCCATGAACGGATGGTGTTCCATTCGGGAGAGACCTCCTTGTCGTACCAGTCGTGAAGGCTGTCCAGGTAGAGGGAATAGGAGTTGAGCCAGTTGATGGCCGGGAAGTGCCGGCGCTGTGAGAGTTTCGCATCGAGTGCCCAGAATACTTTCACGATACGGAGTGTGTTCTGGGTGACGGGCTCCGAGAAATCACCCCCGGGAGGAGATACGGCACCGATAACCGATACTGATCCCATGCCCCCGCTGAGGGTTTTGACTCTTCCTGCCCTCTCGTAGAATTCAGAGAGGCGGGCTGCGAGGTATGCGGGATATCCTTCTTCACCCGGCATCTCTTCAAGACGGGATGAGATCTCTCGCATGGCTTCCGCCCATCTCGAGGTGGAATCGGCCATGAGGGAGACATCGTATCCCATGTCACGGAAATACTCAGCGATGGTAATTCCCGTGTACACCGATGCTTCACGGGCAGCCACCGGCATGTTGCTCGTGTTCGCAATCAACACGGTACGCTCCATCAGGGGTTTTCCAGTCTTCGGGTCTTCCAGGTCCGGGAACTCTGTCAGCACCTCGGTCATCTCGTTGCCTCGTTCCCCGCACCCGATGTACACCACGATTTCAGCATCACTCCACTTGGCGAGCTGCTGCTGGGTGACGGTTTTCCCGCTCCCGAATGGTCCCGGGATGGCTGCCGTTCCGCCTTTTGCAATCGGAAACAGCCCGTCAAGGATACGCTGCCCGGTAATGAGCGGGATGGTCGGGTTCATCTTTTCGGCCACCGGCCTCGGGACACGAACCGGCCATTTCTGCATCATGGCGATCTGTGCCCCATTGTCGAGAGTACAGACGATCTCATCGACGGTGAATGACCCTGCCTTGATGCTCTTGACAGTACCTCCCTTCACATTGGGTGGGACCATGATGCGGTGCACGATGTTGGTCTCCTGGACTTCTCCAAGGATGGTCCCGGGAGACACGGCCGTGCCTTCCTTCACCAGCGGCTTGAATTCCCATTTCCTGGAATGGTCAAGGCCTGGAGCGGAGACTCCACGCTCGATGAAGTCGCCCATCTTCTGCACAAGCACTGCGAGGGGTCGCTGGATCCCGTCGTAAATACTTGTCAGCAGCCCCGGGCCGAGCTCCACCGCAAGGGAAAGCCCGGTATTGGTGACAGGTTCGCCCGGCCTGATCCCGGCGGTATCCTCGTAGACCTGGATGATTGTGTTCTCACCCTGGATCTTGATCACTTCTCCCATGAGCTCTTCTTTGCCGACCTTCACCACGTCGTACATGTGGGCATTAATCCCCACGGCGGTGACCACAGGACCGGCGATTCTCTTGAGAACTCCTGTTGCATCACTTTTTGATTTCTCTGTCTTCACTTCCACAGGTCAACACCCACTGAACGCTTTATCCTCTCCCTCATGGAGAGTCCTCCTTCCTCAGCACCGATTGTGATCACCGTAGGTTTCACCGATTCCTCGAGAGTTGTCTGCAGGCGGCGGGGCACCTTTTTCAGGTCACTGCTCTGAAGGACCAGGATCCCCACATCCGGATCTTCAAGTACCCGGTTGATATGCTCAACAAGTATCTCTTCGCTCTCAACCGGGTACGTCTTGCGTATTCCGGCGAGCCTGAAGCCAAGGATGAATTCCTGGTTTCCAATTACTGCGATCTCCATTATATCACCAGGTACCCCCGTATCCGATCGGGCGGGAGGTTCGATTCCTTCCCCCGGGCCAGGGCTCTCAGGTTGAAGATCTCGTACTTTTTCATTTCCAGGTATGCAAGGATGGGATGTATCGAGAACGGTTGCAGTTTTGACATGGTCTCCATTTCTGCAAGCTGGACTTTGATAAGGTCAATTTCGATCTCGCGGATGGATTTCTCCTCACGAAGCGTCTCCAGGAGCTCCCGGAGAGGCCTAGCCCGGACCAGCGGGACCAGTGCATCGATAAATTCATTCAGGTCCCTGATCTGGAGAATCCTCTGCATCACCTGGGGGGAGATACTACCACCCTGTATTGCTACATCCATGAACGCTTCACTGGACTGGTCAGCCCGAAACCTGAACATGTTCCGGATGTTCGTGATGTCAATATCAAGTGTGAGATAGTCCAGGAACTGCCGTCCTCCCTTGATACCGCTCCTTGCCATTGCAATGAGATCGGCGTAGAATTCCTTGTAAAGTTCGTTCTCGGCCTTTGGCAGGAGATCTTCTCTTACTCCCCCTTCAAATAACTTGGAGAGGAGTGGGTACTCTGCCTTACCCTTGAGGCTCTCGATGATCCGCTCGGGTGTCGGCTCCTCGATGAGGCGATCCAGGAAAGCCTTGTTGAGTTCCCCTGCCGGGATGAGGACTTCCTTGATCTTCCCGGGACGCTCCCCGTGTAGTTTGCCCCGTATCACGGTGAGGATGTTCTGGATGTCCCAGCGGCGAAGGTACGCCCTGGTGAGTTCCTTCAGCGTGCCGGGAGTGATCTTCTGGATATTCTGGTATTCTTTTGCCAGGTTCCAGCTCAGTGCGTTCTCGATAAGGTCAATACCGTGGAACGCAGTGGCGAGTTCGTCGATCTCCTTTTTATACTGGGTCTCCTCGACGAACCGGGTGATCTCGGAAAGCCCCATGTTCAGCATCCGAAGGTACTCCTCACGGGGGATGAGTTTGGATTTCCGCACCCGCATCCTGGTACACACATAGATGTAGGGATCCGGGCCGCCTTTCACTTCTGCCATAACAGCACTCCCCTACCCAAAGAGCAAGTCTGACGCATCTTTGAGTCCTGATTCCCATATCATGTCGAGGAATGTCCGGTAACTGAGATCCAGCTGAAGAGTCCCGTCTTTGCTCTCTACGGTCACCCCACCTTCAATGTCGACATCCCTGCCAGCGGAAAACGCTTTTAGTTCGGTTCTCTCGGCTAGGATCTGCTCCAGGAGTGTGCGATCACGAGCGTTCACATGCACAATCCCTTCATGAATCTCCTTTTTTGCCTCGATAAGGAGACGGGTGATCGCATCGCGGTGGAAACTCTCTGGTAAATCGGCAATGGAGGCAAGCGCCTTCTGATATACCTGGTCTAACAACTCCTTCTGTGTGTTCAGGAGTTCTCTTTTAACCAGGAGGTTTGCAGCCGAGCTCTCCTGAGAGAGGATGTACCCGGACTGCCGATCAGCCTCTTCGCTTGCAGCCTGTTTTATCTTGCCTCCCCGCTCCTGAGCAGCCGAGAGCACTCTTGTGGTCTCCTGCTGGCTCTCGCTACGAACCCGGTTCACTTCCTGCTGAGCCCTTTGGCGGATTTCCTCGAGGACTGCATCCAATCCCATAATCCGCTCCTTAGAATAACAGCAGCAGGCTTACGACGAGACCGAATATCACGATAGTTTCAGGGATAACAGTGAGGAGAAGAACCAGACCGAATACGTCCTTGTTTTCAGCCGTAGCTCCCACTGCCGCAGAGCCGACAGCCATCTCGGCGATACCGGTGGCAATCCCGGTGAGACCAACTGCGAGGCCTGCGCCCAGTGCCTTCATTCCAATCTGCGATGCCTTGATCATTTCCACTGTCATTTCAGTTGCTGCTACTGCTGTTGCTGCGTCTGCCATTTTTTTAATCCTCCGTAAATCTCTTTTTCATCCCGAAGGGAGCATATTTCTTGCCTCCACCTTTGTAGAACTTGGTGAAGAATTCGACATACTGTAACCTGAGGGACTGTAACCCTCCACCGAGCACACCTAGGATAGTGTTCAGGAGATGCCCGATGACAAAGACCAGCGCACCCATGATGATGATGATGGTTCCGAATGCTGTCAGTGATTCGAGCTGGGGTTCGATAATCAGTTCGATAGCGATGAAATTCACTACCATTGCAATTGCGACAGATGAGAGCCCCACACCCACGAGACGGGCGTAAGAAAGCACATGGCTTAAAATGGTGGGCAACTCGACAATTTCAAGGGCGGACTCACGCGCAATGAAGACAATACCAAGGAGTATCAGAACAATCCCGATAATCGATGATATATTCAGCCCCATCACAATCGGGAGCAATCCTGTGAAATCAGGCATCAGGGGGAGCGGAAATGCTGCCCAGAGCATGCATAAAATGCCCCAGAGCACCATGATCCATCCCAGATTTGCCAGGATGGTCTTTGTTTTGTGGGATCCATGATCCTGCCGGGCATGGTTGATTATTCCCAGGATTCTCCCGAGAGTGATCTGCAGTATCCCGATCCAGATTGCCATCATCATAAGGGAGGTCACATCAGGACCATGCCCTGATGCATGGCTCCCGATATTCAGGTGCCTGGAGAACAGGATGGGACTCCATGGAAGTGCGAAACCAAAACATTCGCTGTACAGAATTCCGAAGATGATGCTGGAAATACCGGCGTTCCTGCCGACGTCAAGGAGCTTTCTTCCATCGCCGCCGGGCAAAAATTTCCGGAGTGCCAGGCTGAATACAAGGAGAAGGATGCCGTATCCTACATCCCCGAGTATGATCCCGAAAAATATCGGGAATATGATCGAGATCAACAGCGTTGGATCAAGCTCACTGTACTTGGGTCTGGAATAGGTATCCATCAGCAGCTCAGAAGGCTTGGCAAAACCAACGTTGTGGTATTCCGTAGGGGCTACATCCTCGACTTCTGTGGGGTCCAGTTCATAGACATACACTTTTCCCCCCGTTGCGTAATGGATTCCCTGGCGGAATTTTTCCAGTTCGGTTGTCGGTACCCATCCTTCCACGATGAAGGATTCGCCGATCGTGGCAAAACGAAGCGGGGCTTCTGCCATCTCGATATCGGCGGTGAGAAGCTCGTTGCAGGCAAGGAACAGTCCCTTGTGCTCCTTCTTGATCTCATCGAGCCGGCGGTTGATCTCTTCGAGTTCACCCTTGACCGACAGGAGCTGGCTCTCGTAATACCCGATACGGGTTTTTGCGAGCCCCTCCTCTTCCGGAACGGGGACTGCCTGGAACTGGGCGTCGGCGAGTGCCTGCTCTGCAGCACTGCGGTCGTTGTTCGACACGACAAGGATGATCAGTTTTGCCTTTTTCGAATCGGTAGTGTAGATCTCGTGGGGAACATCAAGGGATAACTCCCTCGAGATATATCCGCAAAAGACAGAAAACGACCTGTACCCACGCAGGAGTTCAAGATCGAGGGGGACATCCTGGAATGGCTTCAACCCCTCGATCTTCTGTTCATAGTCCTTGATCTGGGTATCAAGATGCGTCCTCCTGGCAAGAAGATCCTCGACGTCCTTCTCGAGCGACGGCAATTCCTTCTCAATCAGTCCTGCCAGGTGTTCGGTTTTCTGTCTGTCGCCTGCATTTCCCTCCTCGTCTTCACGGATCATGAATGCATTCGTGATGCCCCTGAGCCGGAGCAGTTCGCGGGAAGTCTCATTCGCCTGAGGGAGGGGGGTACCGATGCGGTATCCCTCGTACTCTTTCCTGTCTTTCTCCACGAACTCTTCGATGTGGAACAGGTTCTGACGGTATATCTCCCGGATCACCGGTTCCATCTGTGATTTGGGGGCCGCTATAAGGACACGGGTCATTCCTTCAGGGGTGAGCATGGAGCCGCTCCTTGAACCGCGACACCAGAAGGTCGGCTGCCCTCCCGAGGTTGCGTGTCCCACGCTCCTTCAGTTCCGCAGCGCGTCGTTTTCCTTCCGCAAGAATCTCGTCATGTTTCTTCGCCGCGTTCTGTCGGGCTTCAGCCAGCCTGGCCTTCCTGTACTCTTCTGCATCATGGGTTGCTTTCATGATCAGGTTGTCGGCTTCGAGTTCAGCATTCGCAGTGCTCCGCTTCCTCTCAGCCATGGCCTCACTGATCATCTTCTGGTACTCAGCTTCTGTTTCTTTGATGTTTTTCAAGACCTCAGTCTTCATCCAACCCTCCTCTCACGGCACTTGAATATTAGACCGGAATTGGTCTTATATCTGTTGATATTTTTTTTGGCCAACAAAACTATTATCGGAACTCCCGGGAGAATCCGGGCTCAATCTCCAGGTATATTACGAAGATGGCATCACCTTTCGCGGGGGATTTTTTTGATAAAAAAGCCAGGGGATCCTGTAGAGATCTCTCTGATTGTATGGTTAAAGCTCAATTCAGGGTGGGTTGTGGGATTACCGCAATTTCAACATCGTCCGGGATATCGATGATACTGATACCGGATGGAGTACCGGAAAGGTGAACACCCCCGAGTTCTTCTGATGAACAGAGAAGGTGCTGCTCGGGGTGAGTGCCCCTTGCGATAGTGCAGGAAAGGAGGATCTCCTCGCCTGCCGAAACAACATACCGGAGTCTCCGGGAACCAGGGTGGTGTTTTGGCATCACCATGAGTGGGATATGGTAAGTCCTGACCAGTTCGAGGAGCATCCAGGCGGCATGTAAGGATCCTCCTTCAGGGGCTGAAACCGCGACCAGGTAGTGCGGTTCGAGGGTCTGGCAGTATTCTTCGGTGCAGGTCTCGATGCAGAGCGGGAAGCACCCGCCAACCTGTCCCGCAATGAGGAAGGATGAACCGCCCTTCAGGAGAAGGAGCTGATCATCCCTCACCGGAATGATTCTTTCGGGCATGTGATTGGGTTCCTTCCTTAAATGAAGATGTTGAAGATGACCAGCGCAATGACTAACATGATACAGGAATGCTTCACCCCAGCTTTCAATGATCCCTCCCCCATCTGGCCGGCAATGAGCCCTGAGAGGAGTGCCTGGAGTACCACGGAATGGAACATCAGGCGCAGTATCGCCTTGATACTCTCGCCGCTTACACCGGAAATCGGTGTCCCCTGCGGGATCCCGCCGGCTTCGACATTCCCGAGAATCGGAATGAAATTATTGGAGATTATTGCGACGACGAAGACAAACACCACAAATGCCAGGTAGATGATCGCGGTATAGATGAACATGTCGGAGAGCCGTTCCCGCTTGAGCAGTTCGGACATCTTGGCATCGCTTGCGGCAATTGCGAGGACATCTCCAATGGATCCGCTCATCTGGCTGGCCTTGGTAATCAGCGTGACGGTTCTTGCAATCAGGGGGGTCCTTATCCTGTCCTCGAACCGGATCAGGGCATCGGAAAAGCTCGCACCCCAGTCGATATCACGCTTGATCCGCTTGATCTCGTAAGAGAGGAGACCCAGGTTCGTGTTGACCATGATCCCGATTGCCTGCGCAATGGTGAGACCCACCTGGTTGATTCCCGCCATCCTGTCGAGGAATTCCGGGATAAGGGCTTCCATACCCTGGATGTTCCTGCGCCACATCTCATAGAAGAATGCATACGGGACCAGCACGATGAGAAGGGCAATCAGGATGTGGTCGTCCACAATGTCGATATACAGTTCGATATCGGAATACTGCGGGACTACCAAAACCAGGGCAACTATATACATGATGGCGATGGGAATGGTGATGAAGAGAGTGAGGGTGTAATTTTTCTGGAATGCGGCGAAGGGATGACGGAGGAATTCCCGCACGTTCCTGACCCGGTCGTACTTGACAAGCCTTGCAAAGAAGGGCTCCTCACCCTCCCTGTGATACACCTGGACATCACTGTATTCGTGCAGCCATTTTGCCCGGACAAACCGTTCCACGGTCTCGCTCTTGAGGGAAATAATGTCGATGAGCAGGATGAAGACTGCGGAACCGATGGGAAACACAAGGTAGACCACTGCGGTCATCTGCAGGATTGCGACACCCCCCATCATGCCCATCACCACCATGATGATGATCAGGAAGAGGGGTCCGGCAACAAAGAGGGTCACATAGGATTCGGCGACAAGGGAAAGGAACTGGAGGAACTGCTTCTGCTCGAACCGTGCCTCTTCCTGGTAGAGCCGCACCCTCCCTGAAAGGAAATTCACGAGGTCTCCCCCGCTCTCGATGACCGAGGTCATATCCTCGAGGAACTGCTTGAGCTTCTCTGACGGCGTGGTTTCCCTTAGGTGGCGGAGCGAGGTGATCACGTCGTACCCGAAAAAATCAGCATCCCTTACGACCTGCCGGAATTCAAGCGCAACCTCGCCGTAGATGCTGGCATTCTCGGAAAGGGACCTGAAGATGGGGATCAGCTGGGCTCCTCCTTTCCGCATCGCATACATGTACGCGACAGCGTTGTGAAGGGTCATGTTGATCTTTGTAGCCCTGTTGCCTTTCTGCAGACCCGGATACCTGAATGCCAGGGCTTGGATAATGAATGCACCCCAGAAAAAGGCAATCAGTGCGATGATGATTCGGATGGCCAGGAAGGCAGGAGAGGTGAAATCCAGATCCCGGGGAAAAGGGATATTAAATACATTGTAGAAATGGAGTATCCCGGTTCTATCGGCACTAAATATGAGGACACTGGTGATTGCGTATGCAAGTGCTGCAAACCCGAGTCCCCCGAGGATCGCAACCTGGACGGTCCTTCCTATGTAATGTTCAAGGGTGACCCCTGACCGGATGGAGGTCAGGTCGGCCTGGAGGCTCTGATACCGTATCGGATCACGATTTATCCATCTCCTGATCAGGGTATTGAACATCATTCAAGTACCCGGGAAAGGTTCTCCAGGTTCTCGATCACATGGCGCGGGTTGATGCTGTATGAGTGGAAGATCCTCGACACGCTCCTGTAATCAATAAGGTTCTGCTGCTTCATCGCATCGAGAATCCTCTTCCGTGTGGAAATTTCCTGCTCCAGCTGCTCCTTGCTCCACCCCCTTCGTTCCGCGATATCTGCATAGATGAACGACCTTCCTTTGTAGGTGAATACGTCCCTCACCGGGTCATAGTCGAATATGGTATTCACTCTCAGGTTCCCTGTCGAGGGATCGATCCCGGCAATCTCGACGATCTCAAGGCAGCGCCTCACCCGTTCGGTGCCCCTGTAGATCTGTGCCTGGACACTCACGATATTCAACGCAGTCACCATGTTCCTCGGGACATTGAGGGGTTCGTTCTCAAGCCGGTGAATCGCTGCATCCACACTCCCGGCGTGCATGGTGGAGAAGGTGGTATGGCCGGTGTTCATTGCCTGGAACAGGGTCTGGGCTTCGACACCCCTGACCTCGCCCACCAGGATATACTCGGGACGCTGGCGCATTGCTGCCCTGAGCAGGTCGAACATGGAGATGATATTTGATCCTTCTGCCACGGTCTCCCGTGTCACGCTCGCGATCCAGTTCTCGTGGTAGAGCGTGATCTCGCGGGTATCTTCGATGCTGACCACCTTGGCCATGGGAGGGATAAAGAGCGAGACGGCATTGAGCGAGGAGGTCTTCCCGGAAGCTGTCCCCCCGATGAAAAGGAGGCTCTTGTTATTTTCAATCGCAAGCCAGAAGAACGCGAGCTGGTCGGCGGAAAAGGTCCCGTATTCCATCAGCTCCACAGGGGAGAAGGGATCCTCCCTGAACTTGCGGATGGTAAACGACGTACCCCTGGTGGTCACTTCGGTCCCGAGGGTGAGCTGGAGCCTCGACCCGTCAGGAAGGGTAGCGTCGAGCATGGGTGTCCCGGTGGAGATGTGCTTTCCCGAACGCTGGGCAAGGGAGATTGCAAGGGAATTTAACACGTCTGCCTCGAACATGATATTGGTCTTGACATTCCGGTATTTCCGGTGGTACAGGAATAATGGCACACGGTTTCCATCGCACGAGATATCCTCGAGGTACGGGTCTTTCATGAGTGCCTCGATCCGTCCCCATCCTATGAAATTGCGGACCAGGTAGTACTGAAGCCGGAAGAGGCTTCCCTCTTCGAGCGTGATACCGTACTCATCAATCAGCGAGTGCATCTTTTCCATCAGGAGGATTCTCCGGTCTTTCCCGAGTTCATCGTCAGAAAGGATCAGGACGGACCTCATGTCTTCATGCAGCCGCTCGAGGAGTTCATATTCGAATTCGGAGAGGCGGGGCTCATACAGGAGATATTCAACCTGGTTGGTCTTCTCGTTGAGGGCGATGATAATGAGAGACCGGCCTTCATCCACCCAGTAACGGTTGACCTCCTGGTATCCCGGGGGAACCTCAGCCTCCACCAGTGACCCGTACTTCTGGAAATCATATTCGGGGATTGCCAGGGTATATTTCCTGCGGGAAAATGCACGGGAAATGGAAAAATCCGGAGGTGTGGTGTCGATCTCATCCTTCCCTTTTACGGGCTTGAGCCGGTCAGCAATACCCTTCAGTTCCGGAATTTTGAGTGGCACGAAATAACCTCTGGGTCCTGCAACAGATTGTGGAGATACGGTCTGTTATAGGATTGGTATCCCATCACACCTATATAAATACATAATTGGCGGCTGGCAGGGTACGAGATCCCTGAACATTCCCGTTCATACGAAATGTGCCATCCCTGACAGAAATCTACATGTATCCCTGAATCCTCATTTCATACAATACTTGAGGTTCTGCATGCACGATACGGCGCGCCGGACGATGCCCACCGGTATTGCATCCCTCGATCCGGTGATGGAAGGAGGGGTTCCCCCCGGGTCAGTTATCCTCCTTCTCGGGGATATTGGTGCAGGGAGCAACGAATTTGTCTACAGCTCCATCATGCTCCTCTCGAGGATGAAGCACAACCCCGGCAGCGAGAATTTCCATCTTCCTGCCGAGATCGATTACATAACCTTCACCAAGGGCACTGACGATGTCGTCGGGGAGATGCAGCGGTCCTTTCACCCGGACCTGACAGAGGCAATCGCGGATGTCAAATTCCGGGATCTCTCGCAGATCTACTTTGACTCGAGCATCATTCCCCTCGAATGGTACTCGGAAAAAGACGTCTTCTCAAGGCTCCAGTCAAGGGGCGAGCATGACAACATTCTGGCCAACCTTGCCGTCCAGCTGAACAGCATTCCAAAGAGCAGCCTGATCGTCCTTGACTCCATCACTGACCTTGCAAGCCATTACAGCAAGAATGGAAAATGGAATGATTTTTCGGCCTTCCTCCGGGGACTGCAGAGAGTGGCAAAAGGGTGGAACTCGACCATCTACCTCATCCTCACCAGAGGGATTCTTGACCCGCCGCTCGAGCTCGAGGTTGCGGACGCCGCTGATGCAGTCCTCTCGTTCCGCTGGGAGGAGACCGCGGGAGCCCGGCGGCAGCGTGTAATGTACATTGAAAAATTCAGGGGATTGATGACGTTCCTCGAGGAAAAAGACCTTGTCAGGTTTGCGGTCAGGATATCCTCGACAGAAGGGTTCGACGTGAGCAATATCCGGGTGGTCATATGAACGAGGAGAGGATCAAGATTGGAATCGAAGGCCTTGACCAGATGATGGGCGGGGGTCTGATACCGGGAAGTATCGCTGCACTCATCGGGACCTATGGAACCGGCAAGACCACGTTTGCCCTCGAGTTCATCTGGCAGGGACTCAGGAATGGCGAACACGTCATCTATATCAGCCTCGAGGAGCGGGAGGACCGGCTGCTTCGTTACATGCAGGAGAAAGGATGGGACGTCACACCCTACAGGGGAAAAGCCCTGTCGGTCCTGAAACTTGACCCGTCAGATTTCAATCTCGCCATCAACAGCATCAAGAACGAGCTCCCGGTTCTCGTGAAGCAGGTCGGTGCCCAGAGGGTCGTGATCGATCCGATCTCGCTCTTTGAGGACCTCTTTGACCGCGACTCCGACCGGAGGAGGGAGATGTTCCGCTTCGTTGACACCCTGCGGGACCAGCACTGCACCATTGTGATGACCAGCGAGACCGACAAGGACAATCCGTTCGCAAGCCGGCACAATCTCATCGAATATCTTGCCGACACCGTAATCCTCCTCCGCTATGTCAGACCGAGCGATCTCACCGATGTGCACCTCGCGCTCGAAGTGGTAAAGATGCGGCTCTCCTCCCACTCCCGCGAGATAAAACCATACGAGATCCAGCAGGGACAGGTCCTGGTATATACCGAAGCCAACGTGTTTTGAGCAGCAGCGGACGGAGAGTCCGCTGCTGCGGGGGAACAAGGG
>Ga0302251_1000533_pt1 | contig 33554 bp, 31 predicted proteins | sample AAG_RA_Gln_MG_FD_193534 | JGI IMG/M metagenome (GOLD analysis project Ga0302251, IMG submission 193534) | Enriched activated sludge microbial communities from anaerobic digester in WTTP, New Holstein, Wisconsin, United States - AAG_RA_Gln | ecosystem: Engineered > Bioreactor > Anaerobic >... | reverse complement strand
ATAGATGAGAGATATTCCTCTTTTCCGGTTGAAAAGTCATCGATGATCGTGACATCATGCCCGGAGGATGCAAGTGCCTCCGAGAGATGTGACCCGATGAACCCGGCACCCCCGCTCACAACGTAATGCATGAATATCCTTCTTCATCACTTGGGCCACATGCTACAAAAACCACGTGATCATCATTCTTCCGCATTTTTTAGGGTACCCTGCATGCATATGGGCCATCAAATGATCCCGGCCGAACCCTTAACATGAACCACGCAGAATCTTCACCCATGGTCACCCTCGCGGAAATCCAGGCCGCCTCCCTTCTCCTGAAAGGAAAGGTGATCCGGACTCCGCTCGTCTACTCCCCCACGTTCTCGGAGATGTCCGGGGCCGAGGTCTTCTTAAAACTCGAAACGATGCAGAAAGCCGGATCCTTCAAGGTACGCGGTGCTGCGAACAGGATACTCTCCTCGGTGAGCGAGATAGGTCCGGAAGGGGTGATCGCGGCATCCGCCGGAAACCACGCCCAGGGAGTCGCGGTCGCTGCCTCCATGGCAGGGGTGCCCGCAACAATCGTCATGCCCACGTGGGTCTCCCTCGCAAAACAGGAAGCCACGCTCGGGTACGGGGCGACGGTGGTCCTTAAGGGAAACAGCCTCGAGGAGAGCATCAGGGAGGCCTGCATACTCGCAAAGAGCGGGAGCATGACATTCATCCACCCTTACGATGACCCGAGGGTAATTGCCGGGCAGGGGACGATTGGGCTCGAGATTCTCGAAGATCTCCCTGAAACCGACCAGGTCGTGGTCCCCGTTGGCGGCGGAGGCCTCATTTCAGGGATCGCGACTGCGATCAAATCACAGCGCCCCGGTGCAAGGGTCGTGGGGGTCCAGGCCCACGCATGCCCGTCGGCAGCATCCGCGCTGGATGCAGGATTCCCGACAATAGTCGAGGCACTCCCTACCATTGCCGACGGGATCCGGGTGAAGCGGGTCGGGGATATCACCTTCCCGATCATGAGGGATCTCGTCGATAAGATGGTGCTCGTCGAGGAGCAGGCCATTGTCGATGCGGTCCTCCAGCTCCTGGAACGGAAAAAGGTCCTTTCGGAGGGTGCCGGGGCCGCACCCCTTGCCGCACTCCTTTCAGGGAGGCTCCCGCTTCATGGGGGAGAGCACGTGGTGCTCGTGATAAGCGGGGGAAACGTGGACACGTTCCTCCTCGAGAGAATCCTCAAGAAAGGGCTCTATGCGAGCGGGAGGATGGTGCAGCTCCGTGTCCCGGTCGAAGAAGAGATCCACAGCCTCTCCCTGCTCCTGGAGACGCTCGCCCGGGAGGGTGCTTCCATCAGCCGAATTGGTCAGGAACGGAGTGCCCCCGACCTGCCCGTCCACCAGATGCGGGTGACACTGGAACTTGAGGTGAGGGGCCGGTCTCATCTGAAAGGGTTGATTGCCGCCCTGAACGCGGCCGGTTTCCCTGTACAGCCCTTCCCGGAGGATTAGAGAGATCGAGCTGGAGTGATCCGACGTGGACGGTCGCCACGCGATGGGCATCGTGGGGGGGTGCACGGAAGGTCAGTGTCCCGGTCACGAGGTCGAGCCTGTCGACAAGGCCGACCACCACCACCATCATCTCCGCATCGCAGAGTGCTATCAGGAGATCACGCCAGGACTCTTCACGGAAGGATTCGGGCATCCTGCCATGGACTCCCAGTCCCGAGATAAAACGGGCATGGGGAACAGCATTCGCAAAGTACTGTGAAAAACGCTGGAAACGGTACAGCCGCCTCCAGTCTCTCTTCCGCTCCACGACCTCATGGGGCACCGAGCACTCAAGAATCCGGATCCTCGGGTGGCGCCGGAAGTTCACCAGGATCCCTTCCAGTTCAGGACCCCGTTCAAATCCAATCACAAAATCGGGCTGGAGGAGGTCGATCATGCGGACATGGAACTCCTGTGCGGCGGGCTCTACCACCCACCCGGGAGAGTCCACGATGAGGAAGGGGGCTCCCTCTTCACGCGCCTTCTCTTTCAGGCGGAGGGCCCCCACCATCTCCTGGACCATGTGACCGCTGGGGGTGACCGCGCCCACGAATCTGAGATACGTGGCCTCCGGGGTCTCGAGGTCGCCCCTGTAGAGCGCAAGCCCCACGGTCGCGGGAGGCCCAAGCGTTGACTGCCCGATATCACAGTCCAGAAATCCCGTGAGGTCACCTGCGGTAAGTTGGCCTGCAAGCCACCTGCAGAACGTGGTCTTTCCCCTGTCAGCAGCACCGAGTACATAGAGAATCCCTGATCCCCGCTCTTTGAGCATGCGATAGACCGCAACCCATTCATCCGGGACAACAATTTCAGGTGCCACGCTACTCTCCGTTTTGGTGCTCTTTGTTCATAAATTATCAGATTTTTCTTCTTCGGGAGTGGCTGCCAGGAACTTGGTCATGCAGAGAATATTCTTCCCCCCGCGGTAATCGTATGAAACCTTGTCCATCAGCGTCCTTATGAGATGCACCCCCAGCCCCCCGATGGCGCGATCCTCTACATCGCCCGACAGATCGGGTTCCTTCACATTGAGGGGATTGAAGGGTATGCCATAATCAATGATGCATACCCTGATTTCACATGGGGTGACGGTGCACACCACAGTCACATCTCCTTCCCCTGCTGGCTCGTATGCATACCTGATCACATTGGTGCATGCCTCGTCCACTGCCAGGTCAACCTCGAATGCCACCTTTTCAGGGATTGAATGATCGCTCAGGTGACTCGTCACCATCCCTGTCAATGCTTCCAGGTGCTCGATGGTCGCAGGAACAGTAATACTCCGGGTCTTGCGGTTCATGTGCCCACCTTCAGCACTACAAGGGTCATGTCATCAAACTGTGGCATTGCTCCCGTATGGGCTGACACTTCAGCCTGAATGGATGCCAGAACCGCACCCGCAGGACGCGATCGCTCCCTGCGGGCGACGTCAGCAAGGCGCTCCTCCCCGAACTGGAGTTGCGAGGAGTCCTCAGCCTCGGTCACCCCGTCAGTATAGAGAACCAGGAGATCCCCTGAACAGAGGGAGAGGGATCGTTCTTCGTAGGACTCGCCGGGATCAGCACCGAGTGCCATGCCGGTCATGGAAAGCGAATGAACTGTCCCGTCGTCTCTGACCAGGAGAGGGGGGTTATGGCCGGCATTTACATAAGTGATGGTTCCCTGCTCAGGGTCCAGGATACAGAAGAACAGCGTGACAAACATCCCCGATCTTGATTCCCCTGCAATCAGGGTATTCGCGTCACGCACGGCATCACCTGGCTGCTGGTGCCAGGCAGCGCTCGCACGCATCACGGTTGAGGAGAGCGCCATGAAGAGTGCCGCAGGGACCCCCTTGTCAGACACATCCGCGATCACGAGTCCCACCCTCCCTCCGGGAGAGGCGAGGACATCGTAGAAGTCACCACCCACTTCCCTCGCCGGGCGACTCTCTGCTGCGAGAGTATACCCGGGAAGGGCAGGGAGTGAGGGGGGGAGGAAGCTCTCCTGAATCTCCCGGGCGATATGGAGCTCCGCATTCTTTCTCTGCAGTTCCCCCTGGTACCGATCCCGCTCCCTCGCGGTCTCTCTTTCTTTCTTCAGGTTGAGGGAGATATACCCGAACACGAAAATTCCTGCAGCATTGGCTGCAATCATGGGAAATGCCACATCGGAGACAAGCGTGAGTGCCTGGGAGAAAGGCCGGCTGAATACAAGGACAAGGCCCATGTGAATCCCCTCGATGATGATTGCTGCTGCCACTCCCAGGACGAGAGCCGGTATCTTCCTATTGTTGGCAATGAAGATCAACCCGGCAATAAGCCCGGAGAGCACCGTCGCAACCGAACATGCGATCTTGGAAAAGCCCCCGAGTGTCATGCGGTATGCAGCACCGATCAGGCCCGCACCGATCCCTGCGATGGGCCCCCCGACAAATCCCGCAACCATGGGGCCTGTATCACGGATGTTCAGGGGTGCCCCGAGGACCTCGACGCCGCTCATCGAACCATAGATCGAGACGATCCCAAACACCAGGATGAGGAACACCTGGTTCTTCCACGAGAGGATACCGTCGAGGACCTCATGATACCACTGCGATCGTGTGACGAGATACGCAAAGACCACCACCACGCACATCATCTGGAAGAGAACGATGAACTCGGTGATCGGTTCGGAAGCCATGTGAATCGTCGTGGGTTTCGGGATTGTCTGGCAGGTGACTACCTGCCCTGTCCTGCTCCAAGGGCTTCTTCGAGGGTGGGATAGATGGTGAAGAGCCGGTTGAATCCTGCAATATCAAAGACCTTCCGGATTTCGGGCCTGAGAGCCGAAAGAAGCACGGCGCCCCCTGCCTGCTTCAGTCTCTTCTGGGAAGCCAGCAGCACGCGGAGGCCGGCACTGCTGATATATTCGAGATCCCTGAAATCGACGACGATACGGTGTGCCCCTTCCCCGATCAGGCGGGTGAGATGCGCCTCCGCATCCGGTGACGTTGTCGAATCCATCCTTCCCCCGAGAGAGAGGATGGGGATATCCCCCCTGCGCTGCTCCTCGACCTTTAATGTGGTGCTCATCAGGTGATCTCTCTCTTTGTCATTGCATATGAGAGTAGCGAGGAGGCAGATTCACGGAACTGCAATAGCACCATTTCTCATGGGGGGATGACGACAACGTGATACGAAATAGTTTTAAATTTTGTTTAATTTTTTATTTTGACTCAAATATTGATTTATTTACGAACTTATTGTTCATGGGCGATCATATATCTCAGGCATCCGATTTTTTTATCACAAGTTCCAATTCGGACTCAGGAAATGCTGGTTCCCTGATTTTGAAATGCCTTTTGATGTATAGCATTATGTGGTTTATTTATTTTTTGGCCTCGCACCTCCTCCTACTATTAAACGGCGAGGATACCCTCTGAAAACAAATTTTAACACAAATTTGCCGGAATCAACAGCAAGAAGGTATGGGACGTATTCGAGAGCGCTCAACAACCTCTGATGCTCCCCACACGGGAAAATCATAATGGAAAAATCCAGGGATAATGAGGTTGTTGCAACCAAACTTGGGAACGCCTCAGGATAGGGAGTAATCTGAGAACCGCGAAACGAAAGTCACGGTGAAAAGAGTCCAGGTTCTGGTTTTCACATCTCACGTGGTATCGATCTGCTTCCTTTGAGATTACAACAAAAATTTCACGTAAGACCTGATGCGACCGGCAGGTATCGAGGATGCTTCAATTCCTGCTGGAGTATCAATGAGAAGGGATACGAAAATGGCTTGTCTCTGGGGAAGTATCCCCGGCATGACTCAAAAAAACCAGAATTGATATCCCCTATACTTCCTCCTTTTTCTCTTCACCGGGTTTTCTGCCGGAGAGGGGGAAAAATTCCTGGTACACGCGTTTTCGCTCCTCAAGGTCAGTATGCAGGTAGATCTCTGTGGTTTTGATCGAGGTGTGCCCAAGGTTCTCCTGCACAACCCGCAGGTTCTTTGACCTGCGATAGAGCTCGCTCGCATACGAGTGCCGGATCTTGTGAGGAGTGATTCCATCGGGGGCATATTTTTTAAAAATATGCTGCACTGCCCTTGGGGAGATGTGGTGGCCCTGCTGGCCGATGAACAGCGGTCCTTCAATCCGGGACCCAATGAACGTATCCATCTCGGTCAGCGTGTCCGGATCAACGAATACAATCCGGATTTTGTCTCCTTTTCCCCTCACTTTTATGGTGCCATCCTCAAAATCGATATCCTCGATGTTGATATCACAAAGTTCCGAGACCCTGACACCGGTCGCATAGATCGCCCTCACAATGAGCCGATCTCTCTGGTCTTCGATCGAGTCAATGAGGCGAATCACCTGGCTGTGTTTGAGATACCGGAGTTCCTGTCCCTTGATCTTCGGCCGCTCAACTCCAAGCATGGGATTGTTCGAGACTGCCCCCTGGGTGTTGAGGAACCGGTAAAAAGAACTTAAGGTCGATATGATCCGGTGCAGGGTTTTTGGCTTGTAGGTCCGCATGGAGGTTATGAAAGTGAAATAATCGCCGAGGAGAACCGGTTCCACATCCACGCTCGTCTCGAGACGTGCATGGGAGAGGTCTTCCCAGTACACCATCAGTTTCTGGGGATCGATATTCCTCCGCAGCCAGACATAGTAGGCAAAGTGCCTGACCACCTGTTCGTAGCTCTGGATGGTCCGGGGGGAATAATTGCGCATTCTCAGGTAGTGGCGGTAACGATTGAGCCATTCCGAAAAAAATCCCCCCTGCATGCTCTATTCTTGTTTTCCTCGAATTATAAACTTTTTGCGCAGAATACACATTTCGCGACAAGCAATCCTGGAACGGGAGAAAATGACCAATCGGATTCCCGGAATGGTGTACTGTGATGCCTCCAGCAGTATGTTTGATACCATTTCTGCCAATAGAAGCCCATATTGGGCTCCCAGGCGATCATCGGGAGTTTGTATCCATTACATGGATGCGTTGGTCAGGAAACGCGAATATCGCGGTCTGTATGTACCGGGCGGACACTCCTGACCGCGACAGAGAGGAACGATCTGGCCATTTTCACTCCTGTAGTGTTGTCAGGTCACCAGCCATCTGTGAAATAGAGAGGTCAGGACATACTTTGCGTTGATACAATATCGGAGTTATGCCACTCCATTTAAGGAAAAATGACAGGTACAAAAATCAATGCCTGCCACTACCAATTTTTCATGCCCTTCATGGCAAAGACTCGAATGAACAATCAGTTCCTCAAATCCGAAAAAAAGCCACAATTCCTGGTTTTGCATCTCGTAGTGCGATTGATCCCGCTGTCCCCGAAGGGGGGTCCCGGCAGCGGTTGAAGGACTGTGTATCTTGGTTTTGAAACAACATTTTCAGGTGCTCTTCAGAATACAACAGAGAACCCCGCCTCGTCGAATGGGCTTATCCACACTATTTGACAAAAAAATGGAGATGGCTGGATTGTCGCTACACCCAAATAAAGGACACTGCACCATTGCTTCCACGAGTCAAGAAACCTGTTGCCGAAGAGAGATTGAGAAATAACTCACGAAAATGCACACAAAAAAACAGGTTGTCGACGATACCTCTAAAATTTGTCAGAGCCTGTTGCACCTGAACCTGGACGGTTCCCGGTCTTTAAGGGGGTAATAATACCTGGAAAATATCTTGGAAACGTGTGAACTCCTAGAGCACTGATGCAGTTTAATAAGGCTAATTGGCCTTGAAAACGCTCTGTTCATCTGATTTTCGTAATAACCCAAGGGAATAACACTGAATTAGGGTGTAGTAGCAATCTAGCCCCCAAAATTTTTGTAAATCGTGTAAGTAATGCCAGTGAATTAGGTTTGTACTATTGCTTTTTTTAGGAATTTAAGATGATTTTTCGCTCTAATTGGAAAAAGTAAAAAAAAATGAACCGCCGCCGGGGCGCCCATCGGGGGCGGCGGGGTTAATCGCATATCAGATGTACAATCCAGAACCTGAACTTTTTTACCTTGATTTTAGTGAGGCATTTTTTTCAAATTCTCTTCCTGACTTGTGTGCGAGATTGGTGGTAATAATGACACTTTACCATAGATTATTCGTGAACCGGCTTTTCATGAGAGGGATACTCCGAGAATCGGTAGTACATCGGTCTGATTCTGTTGGCTTTTTCAAGACACTCTGTTATCAATTATTGAATGCCGCCTTCAATGGAGAGTCTGAATCCAGAGAGTTCACTCGAACCTTCGTGGGCAATCCTACCCCTGTCTGAAGATCGGAGTATCTGACTCTGCCCCAAGGACTCCAATAAATAATCCTTAAAAACTCGCGGGGGTGTCCGTTCCATCAAAAAAATTGATGGCGAACCTTCCAACAAAAACCTGAGAATTTGCTCTCGCTCTTCCTACATTCATCATTGCTATTCCATATGTGAATTCCGAGGAATCTCATATTCCCTGCAGGACCCAGTGAATGCGTGCCGCATGTCTGTGATCTCGGAAAAATGAAGGGAAAAATCCATTTGCAGGAGAGTATTCATAAATCTGCAATTTTCTCAGGATGAAATATAGGTCCGGGAACTCAGGGGCTCATTATGTACCAGTACAATGCATCCCGACAGAGAATAGATCTTGAGGAACGTGGTTGAGCCGATGAAGTATCAAAAAAATCTCCCGACTGGTCTGCACGGCTTTTTTGTGCAGTACATTCAGCATGTGGAGCACCCATAGATTTTTATTCGCGTGATTTTTTCCCAGAAAGGGTTGCTGAAGAATAAGAGGACATCCCGGTGAGGTCATGCATATACCAAAGCCGATATATCGACTACTTTTCTCTTGTGAATCCGCTTTTTCAATCAGCATGCACATTGGCTGCCGGCCTCATGGCATTGACATTGTCTGTGAAAAATCGACACGAAGTAAGAGAAAAAGGAATTATGAAGACCATGAGAATCTTATTCAATCGAAGCTGGATTGTTCACTTTCACACCGCCCGGCAGGTGTTTTTCATGTCTGTTTTCATTCAATGGTAGTGTCTGTATCAATTGCCACCTTGAAGATACAGACCTGGGCTGCAGCGCCCCTATACAGGAACTCTGCCAGCCAGTAAAAACCTGGGAATCATGAGGGAGTCCCGGTCACCCCCTTTTTATCCGGGACTCCACTCCTTTTGAATCATTCTTCAATGTGCATCTCAATTTTTTAAAAAATCAACAGAAAATAACTTTAATTCTTGATTGAGATGAGAATCAGGGATATTGTCGGTAGGTAGACACCAGTCCGAACATTTTTAATAAACCATATGATGCTATAAAATATTGTGGAGGGAAGGGTCCCCGGAAAACGTGATAATAATGCCAGATCATGAGAGAATTGTCCGGTCTGCTCCCCACGCCGGCCCAATGAAAGTAATAATTTTCACTTCAGGTATCCCGCGAGTGAACCCACGGTATGCCAATGTGAAGATTGCATGGCAAAAATCTGATCCATCCAGAATACGCCTGTTTTCCCGTTTAAATCCAGATACTTATTTGAAGACGTACACTGACCTTCCTATCTGGATGTGCATCCCACACGCTGGGTATGCATCATGATGATACCCCATGATCACAGTCCTTTTCGTCGACGACGAGCCTGCCCTTCTGGATGTGTCAAGGCGTTACCTTGAGAAAACTGGGGATCTTAAGGTCGATACCTGTTTCTCCACAGAAGAGGCGATAGAAAAACTCAAGGAACGTTCCTATGACGTGATCATATCGGACTATGAGATGCCCGGGATAGATGGCATTGATTTTTTAAAGATACTCAGAAATCTTGGTGACTGGACACCATTCATTATCTTTACAGGTCGTGGAAGGGAGCATGTGGTGATTGAGGCACTGAACAGCGGTGCTGATTTTTATCTCCAGAAGGGAGGAGACCCCAAGGCACAGTTCACCGAACTTATCCATACGATTCGCCTCGCTGTCCAGCGCAAGAGAAACGAGCTCTCCCTCCAGATAACCAGACATTCGATCGAGAAGGCATCCATCCAGGTCTTATGGCTCGATACCCGTGGAAGAATCATGTATGCAAATGAAGCATCCTGCCAGGCTCTGGGGTACCGTGCAGACGAACTTCTTCTTTTGTCAATCGGGGACATTGATCCGCTCTTTCCAAGAGAGGAATGGAACCGGTTCGTGGAGCGCCTGAGGTATCAGAAGTCGATAGTGTTTCAGACATTCCACATCAGGAAGGATACCGAGAAAATGCCAGTTGAGATCTCATACGTATGGGAGGATTTCCAGGGCAGAGGCATTGTATTTGCCTATGCATGGAACCAGAAGAGGGATCGGGATCCCGAAATCGTGGTAACATCTGCTGAACAGAGATGTCACCGCATTGCAGATGCATTGCCTGTAATGTATTATGTGGTGGAAAGGGACGGGATGTTGCGTTTCTGGAATGCAGCTGCATCAACCTTTACAGGATACAGTTATACGGTTAACCCTGACCAGAGAATTATGTTCCCTGATCTCATATTGCCGGGACAACGTGAACACATTTCATCAATACTCACTCGCGTACGAGGGGGACACGGTACGGAGACCATCCAGGTACCAATTTCCCATCATAACGGTACCTATCGCCCTGTTCTTTTTCAGGTCAGCGGCTATGAATTGATACCCGGCCATTCACTTATTGAACTTCTTGAACTTATCCCCGGACCTGAGTAAATAAGGAGACTATCTATCACCCCCATATGTGCAGGCTTCCGGGCAATCAGCTACCGAAGGGGTTGTTCACGGTGGAGACATAGGTAAAAAATGATGATTGCCTGTGAAAAAGTGAATGTCTCTCTGCTACTTCAAAGCAGGGTATCAAAAGAGTACAGACTGTGTACAGGATTATTCCATCCGCATGAGAGCCAGGCTCATCCAGCACTTCTACATTATACTAGGGGTATTACTCGCTTCATAAATTTCTCTGATATGCCATTTTTTTTATCAATTAGTCATGAAAATACCAGGATGCAGAAGGACTGGGATTGAAAACAATAAACTAGATAATGCTATATAATCAACCCCTTCATGAGAACCGGGATCGGGCTCACGACGATGGAGAGACAGGAAATGCGTACGCAGTACGGTCAGGATGATGTCAATAAATATAAAAAGTTCAAGAAGGTTGACGGAGCGACCTACAGGAAAGTCAATCAATTCTTGCGGAAACGCACCTATGTCACTGCAAGGGAGTGGGCTATTGCACGCCTGTGCACTGATTTCCGCACAAGGAGTGGAGCCGAGATGACATTTATCGGACAGCACCTCCCGGAACTGGTCCCATTCATGCAGGAATCCTATACCCCCCAGGCAGTAAACCAGGCGAGGAACTCCTTTAAAAAAAAGGTCTACAAGTCCGGAGCAACATTTTTCTACGGGTCGATGTGCGGTTTTTTTACAAGCGAGGAGCTTGACGACCTTCTCTTCGAAGCAAGCGAAGTGGCCCGTTTTCTGCTTGAAGTAGAGCGTACCTCTCTTGACATAGATGAGGAGATTGAAATAGAGGATCGCATCACCGAAGTTATGAGGAGTGTGGGGGAAGCAGCGATAAAGATCCTGCAGGCACGGAGGCAGGAAGGAAACACGCCTGTTGATGAGCCCCAAAAAGAACCGGAAACACCGGATGGTGAGCAGCAATGAGGGTAATCCACATTGCAGGAGTGTCTGGTTCCGGCAAAACCACGTTCATCAGGGCTCTCCTCCCTCTCTTAAATAAGAAGGGTACAACCGCAGTGGTAAAACACCTCGCCCATCATCACTACATCCTCGAATCCGACAAGGATACCACCCACTTTTTTCACGGGGGCACCCTTGCATCCGCAGGGGCTGATCCGGAAAAAACCGTACTTGTACTACGTGATACCGCGCTCAGCCACATCATGTCAATTCTCTCATCCATCGGGACGAAATATATGCTGATCGAAGGCTGGAAGACGCTGCCCTTTCCCAAGATCACCATTGGTGCCCTGCCCGGAGCAGAAGGGGTTGTCCTCTCCGATCCCACGGCTGAACTGGTGCTTGAGTCACTGGAAAAATTTCCACACTATCATTCACTCCAGGGCCTTTCCCTCGAAGTTCAGGATTCCGACCAGCAGGGAGTTCTTCTTGCCGGGAAGTTTCCCGTTCATGCGAAGGGGGATGATACCGATTCAAGAAGAGAGTTTTATCTCCGTTTTTCACCCATTCTTGATGAGATAACCAGGGAAGCAGGTTCCAGTCCAGGAGATGTGAGGGTTGGACTTCATCTGCATCAGGGCCTCCTGTTTGGTGGAGAGGATGCAATCCTCATGGCCGTGGGATCTCAATCTCCCCACACTGCTATCCGCGTATTCTCCTCTATCCAGGAGCGACTCTTTCCTGTGGCCGGTGGCGGAAAAATATCGTGAGGGATGCGAATGGAGCAGAAGAAACTCGAGAAAAGACTCTTCGGAACAAATGGAGTGAGGGGAGTTGTGGGAAAGGATATGACCCCGGCCCTTGCTCTTTCCATAGGAATGGCGCTTGGAACAATGCGCCAGGGTACCATTGCCGTGGGGAGAGACACACGGACTTCTGGGCCATCCCTGGCAAGTGCCCTCAAAGCGGGACTGCTCGCTGCTGGATGTGATGTGGTCGATCTCGGTATCCTGCCAACGCCAGCACTCCAGTTCATAGTTCGCGAACACTTTGATGCCGGGGCAGTGATTACTGCCTCGCATAATCCCCCCGAATACAACGGGGTTAAGGTGGTTGAACCTGACGGCACCGAGATGGGCGACGAGCAGAGTATTGTTCTTGAAGGCCACATCTTCAAGGGAGACTCCCATTTTGCATCCTGGGATCGTGTCGGAAGGGAGCGGGATGCCCCCTCCATGGTTGACGAATATGTGAATTCTGTTGTAGATTCTTTTCCATCAGACACCGGGAAAGGATTCCTTGTTGTGGCAGACCCCGGATGCGGTGCTGCTGCATGGACCACCCCTGAAATTCTCAGCAGGATGGGATGCAGGGTTTTTTCTCTGAACAGCCAGATGGATGGCACATTCCCCGGGCGGCTCCCCGAACCCTCTCCCGAGGGTCTCGCTCCACTGGCTGATCTTGTGAAAGCCACGGGGGCCAGATTTGGCGTTGCCCACGACGGGGATGCAGATCGCGCCGTGTTTATTGATGACAGGGGGAGATTTCTTGAGGAGAATCGCCAGTTCGGGCTAATCGCGGATTTTATCTGCCGGGAACGGAAGGGGGTCATTGTCACCCCGGTCAGCACTTCGCGCATTATCGAAGTCATTGCAGAACGCCGCGGCTGCACAGTGTGCTATACCCCTGTAGGCAGTATTTACGTCGCAAGGACCATGATTGATCTTGCACATAATGGTACCGAAGTTGCATTCGGGGGGGAGGGAAACGGTGGCCTCATATACCCCAAGCACCAGCTCTGCAGGGATGGGGGGATGACTGCTGCAACCATGGTTGCCCTTCTGGCCAGCTCTTCCCAACCGTTATCATCTCTTGTCGATGCGCTTCCTCACTTTTACATGATAAAGGAAAAGATCCGGGAGAAAGATGCTGCAGGTCTCATCGAACGCCTGAAAAAGGCCTTTTCTGGAGAATCGCTCGATTGCACTGACGGTATCCGCATCAATCGCGAGGATTCATGGGCCCTTGTGAGACCTTCCGGGACAGAGCCGCTGGTCCGTGTCATGGTGGAATCAGCCTTCGAAGAGAGGGCTACACAGTTTTATGATGAAATCAAGCATCATTTCAGAGATTGAATCTCCAGATCTCATTTTCTTCACATACAAGGGCAAGCATCTTTTTTTTTTAAATAATAAAGGATGTATGTTATTTTTTTGATCGGGGTTAAATTAAGGATAATTTGAGCGATGGAAATTATTTTCCATACACGGCATAATGCTATATGTATTCGATCACCACGCCGGAAAGAAATTCTGATATGGACCCAGATACCATTTCCGATAACATACCTGGGTTTGTAATTCCCAGGAGAGAGGGACAACCGAGGGGCTCCATGAAAACAGTCGAGATAAAGATTACAGGAAGAGTCCAGGGGATCGGGATGCGGAACTGTATCCGGCACTTAGCCGGGAAGCTCAATATAAGGGGAGAGGTCATGAACCTCCCTGATGGTGCGGTCCGGATTGTCGCGACCCTGGATCCCATCCTCCTGGATAAGTTCATCTCGACGATCTATGGATGCCCGCGGGCACTCATCAAAGATATCGAGACTGCGGAGATCCAAACGAGATCATTCCGCGAATTTTCCATTCTCAAAACTGATGACTGAATTGTCAGGTACCCTGACATGGGCGGACTACATATTCTGTCTTTTTGAGGAGTGCGTCACAAAGAGCCAGAACCTGGTTATCGATGAGGTCCTGGCGGATGCTTTCCCTTATTCGACCAATCACGGTGTGGATGAGTTCATCCGAGAGAGTACACCTGGCAGGTCCGCATTCATATTCATCTTCGGGAATTCCTTCCCTGACAAGGATTGAGATCGGAATGTCGACCATTTCTGTCTTGAATGGATCGATCAGATCATTGACCAGTCCTCCCTTGCCCCTGTGCAGGAATCCGATATCAGGGTCAAGGTGGGCTCCAATCGCTGCCACACACGCGTTCCCGAAAAGGAGCCCGTACCCAAAAGAGAGCAGCGTGTTTACAACGTCTTGATGAGGACGGGGAGAGCGGCGCCGGAATCCCAGTTCATGGGGAAACGTCCGTGCAAGTATTTCATAATACATGTCCGTGACAAGACGGTGAATCCTGCGTACCTCCTCCACCCTGACAAGGAACTCAAGTTCTGCGAGACTCTTCTCCATTATCTCAAATTCTCCCTCGTAGAAGAGTGCTTCTCCAAGATCCTCTTCGAGTCGCTGCAGGGCACGAATGCGGGAATGCAGGCTCCCCTTTGTAATGGCCATTGCATATGAATGGGAGAATGCTTTCTGCTGAGCCTCCCTGACAAGATCATCATAATGAAAACCAAAAGGCTTTAAAATTCCCAGCGGTTCGCCATCAGCTTCAAAGAAGGAGACACACGCACCAGATGAAAGCAACCTTGATATCACCCCGCTGTGGACAAAATGCCCGCCCATCACGAGGAGATGCCGTATACTCGTGAGAGGTATCTCCTCAACCTGACCATTTTTCTGTATTACAAGAGTCCGGGATGTCGCTTTCAGATGGGCTCCGAATCCGGATACCAGATACCATGGAACCGAAATGTCTTTGTGTTCCTCCATTTCCTCTCCACAACAGGGAATTTTTCTGCATTAGACTATCCCGGATTATGCTACATGAATGCATCGTTCCCCGTGTCACTCCAACCGCATGGCTTGTATGAGAAGCCCACCTATACGGTGTTCGACCGTGACAATCCTTGACAATATTTTTCGTCCGCCGGCACAATGTTCTATGCAAGCTGCGTCAGATCCGCAGGACGCCCCATTCCCGGTGTGCTGTAGAAAGGAACAGGCTGATTTGGTGGCAGAATGACGAACATTACAGAGATCAACAATGAACACAGGACAGGGTACCATGTTCTGGGATGAAAAGGTTGAGACTCTCCCGAAAAAAGACCTCGAGAGGCTCCAGTTAAAAAGACTGAAAAAAACCCTCCTTCAGGTCCAGAACGTGGAGTTTTACCGGCAGAAGTTGAAATCTGCCCGGGTAAAAACCCCGGATATAAAAACCCTCGACGACATCCAGAAGATCCCATTCACAAGGAAGCAGGATCTCCGCGATGGTTACCCGTTTGGATTCTTTGCAGTGCCTCTTCAGCAGGTGGTCCGTATTCATACCACTTCGGGGACCACGGGAAAACCAACTGTTGTGGGATACACCAGGAGTGACCTGGATGCCTGGGCTACCCTGATAGCCAGAAATATGACGATGGTGGGACTCACAGACAGGGATGTCTTCCAGAACATGGTGAATTACGGAATGTTCACGGGAGGTCTCGGGTTTCACTATGGCGCAGAAAAGATAGGTATGACCGTGATCCCGAGCGCCACCGGGAATACGAGGAGACAGATCGAGATGATTCAGGATTTCGGAGTTACTGCGATCCATTGCACCCCGAGTTATGCAATGCACCTCGCTGAGGTCGCCGAAGAAATGGATGCTCACATGGAATCACTGAGCACAGGCCTCTTTGGAGCCGAGCCGTGGTCAGGTTCGATGCGGGTAGAACTTGAGAAGAAACTGGGAGTCACGGCGTATGATTCCTATGGCATCTCTGAACTTTTTGGACCGGGTGTGGCATTTGAATGCCCTGAAAGGAACGGGCTGCACATATGGCATGACTGTTACCTTGTTGAGATCATCAATCCTGCAACCGGGGAGGTGCTTGGAGATGGAGAACGCGGCGAACTTGTGGTCACTCCGCTCGTGAAAGAGGCAATGCCACTCCTTCGCTACCGGACAGGTGATATCACCATGAGGTTTGAGGATGACTGCCTTTGCGGCCGGTCCAGGAAGGTCGCCCGTATTACGGGAAGGAGCGACGACATGCTTGTGATCAGGGGTATCAACGTCTTCCCATCACAGATCGAACATGTATTACTGAGAATCCCCGAAGTGGGAGACCAGTTCATGGTCTATGTTGACAGAATCAACCACCTGGACGAGATGACGATCGACGTGGAGATCAACCGCGATTACTTTTCAGGCGAATTGCAGGATCTGGCACGGATCCAGAAGAAAGTCGTAAAAGAACTCCGGGACACTCTTGAACTCCGCACCACCGTGAAACTGGTCGAGCCGGGATCACTTCCAAGGTTTGAGGGGAAGGCAAAACGGGTGATAGACCGCAGGGGGGAGATGTGATGGGGCCGTGGGATCCCCGCATCGAGGAGATGCCAAAGGAAGATCTCGAGAGACTGCAGTACAGACTCCTCAAGACGCGTATCTCCTATCTCTATAGCTTCAGCCCGTTCTACCACCACCGCATGGAGGAGACTCACGTCCATCCTGATGATATACGAAGCCTGGCCGATATCGGGAAACTTCCCTTCATGTACAAGCGGGATCTGCGTGATAACTACCCTGACAAGCTGTTTGTTGCGACGCAGGACGAACTGGTCAGGTACCATGTCTCTTCAGGGACTACCGGGAAACCTACTGTTGTCGGGTATACAGCAAGAGATATCGAAAATTGGACCGTGTCGCTCGCCCGGGGCCTGGTCTCGTGCGGCCTTGGACGTGGCGATGTGATGCAGGTGAGTTATGGCTATGGACTCTTTACCGGTGGCCTGGGCCTTCACTACGGGGCCGAGCGCATCGGGGCCACTGTGCTCCCCACGAGCGTTGGCAATACTGAGCGGCAGATCGAACTGATGCAGGATTTGAAGACCACTGCAATTGCCTGTACCCCTTCTTATCTCCTCCACATAGGTGAGGTCGCAGAAAAAATGGGGATAAGCATCAAGAAAGATACCCTGCTCAGAACCGGAATTCTCGGGGCTGAACCATGGTCCGAACAGATGAGGCAGAGGATCCAGGATTGGCTGGGAATCCGGGCATATGACATTTATGGAACGAGTGAACTCTACGGACCTATGTTCTGTGAGTGTGCCGAACAGAAAGGATTCCATGTCTGGGGAGACCTTGCGTATGTGGAGATACTTGACCCTGATACACTCGAACCGCTCCCTGCAGGAGAACGCGGCGAGATGGTGATCACCATGCTGCAGAAGGAGGCGCTTCCTCTCGTACGGTACCGGATAGGGGATATCAGTAGTATCGACGATTCGGTATGTGCCTGCGGAAGGACACACCCCAGGGTTCAGCGGATTACCGGGAGGGTCGATGATATGCTCATCATCAGGGGTATCAACGTCTTCCCCTCGCAGATCGAGTATGCGTTGATGTCAATTCCCGAGGTGGGGCAGCACTTCCAGATCATTGTGGACCGGAAAGGTGCACTCGATGACATGCTGGTCCAGGTAGAAGTGAACAAGGATGCATTTTCTGACAAGATTACTGACCTGATGGGCATACGAAAGAAAGTGGAACACAAGCTCCGGAACATCCTCAACGTGGCAGTGGACGTGGAGCTGGTTGAACCGGGCTCACTCCCCAGGTTCGAGGGTAAAGCAAAGAGGGTAATTGACAGGAGGAAGATCTGATATGAAAAAGAACACATTCGTCATCAAGCAGATATCTGTATTCTCTGAAAACAAACCCGGCCGTCTCGCAGCAATTGCAAGGGCGCTCCAGGAAGAGAAGATCAATATCCTGGCTTTCTCCATTGCCGAGGCGGATGGTTTCGGCGTGGTACGGGCACTTGTGGACAAACCCCAGAAAGCGCATGAAAAACTGGGTGAACTCGGATTCAACGTCGCCTTTACCGATGTCATTGCTGTCCGTATGAAGGATGAACCGGGCGGACTCCATGATATAGCCAGAATGCTCGGGGAAGGAATGATCAATATCGAGTATGCATATGCCTATTCCGGAAAAGAGGGAGCGGTTCTCATACTCCGGGTGGACAACGTGGAATCGGCGATCACCGCAATAAAAAAGGGAGGGGGAACTCTGCTCGAGAGTTCCCTCTTCCAGTAAATTCTGATCCCCTATTTTTTCTCCCACCGGATAAGGTCAGAGACCCGGGACAGCGTGCTTCCCCTTCGAATTTCCTCCCTGACCCTCTCTTCGGTCTTCCTGACCTCAAGGGCACGGCGTGCGATCTCGAAGGCTCTCTCCCGGGGAATCACCACCACGCCGCTTGCATCGCCCACAATCCAGTCGCCGGGATGAACTGCCTGTCCGCCGCACCTGATCTCCGCATTGATCTCCCCGAAACCTTTGGGTTCACCGGCATTTGGAGTGATAGCGCGGGAAAATACCGGGAATCCCAGTGTGCGTATGTCATCCACATCCCTGGCTGAACCGTCAATTACCACACCAGAAAGCCCCCGTTCCATGGCACTCATGGTTGCAAGCTCCCCCCAGCATGCCACGTGAGTCGCCCCGTCATTATTGATCACGAGCACATCCCCGGGCTCAGCAACATCGATTGCTTCAACGGGTTTTGCCCAGTCTCCCGCAAAACCCTGGACCGTGACTGCTCTCCCCACCATCCTGACATCCCCACAGAGTGATGTGATCCCTTCCATTGCCCCCTTGCGGTGGATCGCATCAGATATGTTGGGGGTGGAGACTGTGCAGAGGATCTCCCGTATTTTCTGATCGGGGCTGGTCCGCTCCTCCCTGGGTAGTCCCGGAGAGTCGATTGCGTCCCTGATCTTCCGGGTTGATTCTGTGACTCCCGCCGACTTTGTGATGGCACTCCCCACGATCACAATGTCAGCCCCGCTGACAACTGCCTGAGGGGCTGTTATGGCATCAAGACCTCCTGCGACGGCGACTGGAATCGCCACCGATCCCTTCAGTGATCGCATCATCGTAAGCGAGCTCTTCCCGAGCATCTGCTGGTCGATTCCTACATGGCCATTGATAATATGGACACCAAGCGCCTCAAGCTCGATTGCTCTCCTGCATGGATCCGGGACATTAATCAGGTCACCCATAAGCCGCACGCCATAAAGGCCTGCAGCCCGGACCGCTTCAGAAATGACAGTGTCATCCGCATCCGCAAGGATGCAGACCACCGATGCTCCCGCTTTTGCTGCCATCTCAACCTCAAGGGTCCCGGTATCGGCAATCTTCATGTCCGCCACAATCTCGTGCCCGGGGAAAAGAGCCCGGAGACGCCTGACCGCCTCCATTCCCTCGCTCTTTATCAGGGGAGTCCCTGCTTCGATCCAGTCTGCCCCTCCCTCCACCGCTTCGCGGGCAATCTGGACAGCCCGGTCGAGTTCCGTGATGTCGAGGGCAACCTGGAGGACTGGTCGTTTCATGCGTGATAGTTGGTATGTCATGATTGAAATTGTTGCTGACCGGGGGGTTCTATTGGCCCTCCTTTAGTGGATGCCTTATACCTTTGATGCGGGGAAATATCCCTATTGCATCACTATAATACCTGTAATTTACTGATCGGATTTCATACCAGGGCTGATTGCATTTTCTTTGAATACTGTAGGATCATCAATCCACGTGATGCCATCGACATGGCTGATGAATGAAGCAGAAAAAAAAGGGAAATTCGGAGCGCGGTGTTATTTCTCAACCGGGAGACCTGCATCCTGCCATGCCGAGATGCCACCCCGGATATGTGTGACATCGGAAAATCCGAGGTCTCGCATGAGGTTCATTGTCCTGGATCCGCGTGTTCCCTGTGCGCAGTATACAACGTATTTCTTATCCCTGTCAAGATTTGAGATGATATTCCTGAAATCAGGAGAGAAGAAATTTTCGTTTGCTGATCCCCTGATATGACCCCGGGCATACTCCTCCGGTGTCCGGACGTCAAGGATAATACAGGTATCCCGGTCCGCTCCTTCAAGAATTTTCCTGGCATTGTTCAGGACCAAGTTCGCGATAAGGCTCAGATTGATTCATGCTATCCTCCCGGGAATGGTGATGATACAGGGAATCTCAACCCTGTTCCCCCTGTGTATCTCAACCCCGGATTGATTTAATGGTCCTGTGTGAACTTTTCGTTGAAGACCACCAGATCAAGGTCTTTTTTCTTCTGGATAGTAAGATCTGCGGGATACCCTGCCGGGATGAGCGATACAAGAGTGTAGTCATCGGGGACCTCAAGGAGTTTCCTGACAGTGTCTGCATACTCCTTCTTCTCTCCAGCCACCCAGCAACTGCCGACACCGTATGCCAGGAATGCAAGGATTATCGTCTCGGTTGCTGCACAACAGTCTTCCAGATAGTATTTTGCCTTCCGCTCCCCGAACACCGCAACGCAGAGTGAGGCATCAGCGATGAATTTACCGTGATCTGTCAGGCCGCCAATCTTTTTAAGGAGTTCACGGTCACGAATCACACCAAAAAGCCATGGCTGCAGGTTCATCGCGGTGGGGGCATGTCTGGCACACTCAAGGACATCCCTGAGAACGTTCTCGTCAACAGCATCCGGTTTATATTTGCGAACACTGTGCCGGGACTTGATCGTAGTGGTGACAATATTCATGGAGATCGCATTGCTGCCCGAGAAAAAAAAGATGTCTTTCCATTATGCCCTCATCCTGATTGGATCAGGACCGCCTTCCTGCCATGACCGTGAGTGAGAACGCGGTAATAACCGATGCGATACCCAGGAGTGCGTCAAACCCGGGAACCGTAGTGGGTAGCATGGTTGTTTCCCTGGGGATTACGGTCTCCTGTGTGGTGATTGGGATTGTCTGGATAGTTGTGAGAGGAGGGATGGTGGCAGTATCAGAGGAGATTGGAGTGAGTGTGGAAGGGAGATTGGTTGTGGGTCGCTGTGTCGGGGTTGTCGGGGTGATGAGAGGGTTGTCTTTTTGCAGGAGGAACGTTACCTCTTCGCTGATAGCCTTCCCTTTTGAGGGATTGTTGTCCGAGAGATCATTCGCGTCGCACCGCGCAAATACAGTATAGGTACCTGCAGGGTATTGAGAAAGGCCGGTTGGCCAGACTGGTCCGGTCTCGAAAGGAACAGAAGGGATAGAGATATCTTCAAGGCTGTATCCTCCGAGAGATGAGAACTGAATTTCCCCGGGCCCTGTCAGCCTTACAATTACGGGAGCTCCGGATACACTCCCCCGGAGCGCCATTTCCCAGAGGTTCGTGTCGATACGAAAACCCACGGTATCCCCCTTGGGAACCCATATAGCCCCGGATCCTATCACAAAGTCCGAGGAATAGTCCACAACCCGGATCTCAAGGGTTGGTTCCTTGATGTAGAACGCGATGGAATTTCCCGGAAGCAGGAACCAGGGCCCGGTCTTACCCGAAAAAGACGCAGGGGAGGCATAAAAAGCCGCCGGATCTCCTACTGTGACCTGGGCGGCCGGACTGCTGGTGACCGATCCCCCGGGCCCGTACCATACGAGGGACGATCCGGGCACCGCACCACTTGCCGTGATATCGAGATTTTCCTCTCCGATAAATACGGTGGCGCCTGCGGGAATGGTGTTGAGTCCGGCAGTTGAGGGAGCTGCAAGAATAAGGAGGCTTAGTATGCTGAGAAATGCGGCGATCCATCCTCGTGTTCCGAATGAGATCTTCATACACAGGAGAGCACGATGTGAATTATAAACCTTCTCCCGGCGGTGAAAAAAGGGAACATTCCTTCTGATTCAATGGAAGATGCCTATTGTTGCACTCCACATGTTTGACAGTCCCAGGGTGACCAGCACAACAGGATCAATTCCCAGCACCGGGAAAATGACCATGAAATAGAGTATGGTACCGAGCGTGCTGCCCACATTCGCAAGGGCGGCAACCAGCACTACCCGGAACAGCGGGACCTTCATCATGTCCGTAATACTTTCTGCCTGGAATATTGCACGGAAATCGGAAGGCGCCGGTTTTCGTATCTTCGCTTCGACAATGGCCGAAAACCATCCTGCAGCAATCAGCGGGTTTAATGCAGTGAACCACGAGACGGCAAGGCCGGTAAGAGCGGAGAGCGGGTGGCCCCGGGCTGCAAGGGTGAATACCGCGGTCAGTACACCATGGACGAGCACCCAGTACACGAGGGCCATGATCAACACCTCAAACCCGACACCAGAGAACGCGAGGGCAACGAGGAGGAATACGAAAAGGGCTGTCACTGCCACACCGAAGATCAGGCCCCAGGGCAATGATTTCACCTCGGCAGTCAGCGATTGTAGAGGGGGAATGGTACCTGGTGATTCCACGTACCGTTCCACTCCCTTCACATGCCCTGCACCCAGGACCGCAAGTACCCTTTCATGCGTTGTGGTAAGGTCCACGATGTTCCGGGCAAGGTAGGCGTCACGCTCATCGATGAGGGCCTTTGCACCATTCGGGGAAAATTTTCGGAACTCCTCCATCGCCAGGGCAATCATGTCCTGCTTCTTGAGCTCCTCGACGTCGATTTCTGCATCATCGATGCCAACAACTGATACCCCCAGTGCATAGATCATCCTTATTTTTTCAAGAATCGAGAGGGAATTCCAGAACCGCCGCAGGGTGACATTGATATCCCGGTCGATGAGCGCAACCGGAGTATTGCGTGCTTCCGCTTCAGCGATTGCTGCCTTCATCTCTGCACCGGGTTCCACACCGAGGTCAAGTCCGATGCGCCTCTGAAGATATGCAAGTATCCACTGCACCAGTACCTGCGTGAAGTTCTTTGCCTCAAGAACATCCTTTACCGAGGGATCTTTCGCCTGATTCCTGATCGCGGCATAACGGCCTGGATCAAGTTCCACCGCGATAACATCAGGCTGGAATTCGGCAATTGCTTCACGGACTTCCTCGATACTCTTCTGAGAGACGTGGGCGGTTCCCACGATCCGGAGCGTTCCGGTCATAGAACCGTCACCCCATCACTGTCAACGATGAGTCTCCCTTTCACCTTGGGAAGCGGTGAAATGAGCACTTTCCGTATCTTCTCCTCTTCCTCATCCTCTGCTACCTTACGGGATACGAGGTCACGTGCGAGTGAAAGAGCCTCTTTTCTGCCAATGGATCCACCAAGGCCCCTGCACGGGAAGACGAGGAGTGTCTCCCCGTCAAGCATAAATGGGTAGGTACGGCAGATCCAGGGCCTTGATTCATACACTATGCAGGATCCATTCCTGAAAAACCGGCATTCTCCCTGAACCCGGCGAATCGCCCAGCCCAGAGTGAGGTTGGTCCCGTCAGCAAGCGCGATACTTTCGGGATATGGTTCTGCAATTTCATCACGCGCAAGGAGACATGTCTCCGATAGGCATCGGATCTCGGAGGGAGAGACCATTACAAGGTTATTGTCATCGGGAAAGCCCCTGCAGCAATCTCCACACAGGGTACAGGAGAACCCAATGCCTCGTATTCGCTCAGCAATTCGTTCAACAAGACCGGATGGCTCCCCTTCGCTCACGGTCTGTGCTCCCTGCAGATGGCATCAAAATTTTCATAGACTTTTCTCCCATCCACAGTATGGCTGACCTCCGGATGCCATTGCAACCCGAAGATATTCTTGTCCTTGTGGGCAATGGCTTCATGAGGGCACACAGCAGATCTGGCAAGCAGCCGAAAGTCAGGCGGCACTATGGCCACTTCGTCTGCATGAGAAGCCCATACACTGATGGTCCCGGGATATCCGGATAGGATCGCTCCCTCCTCAACAACTTCCACATCCACCGGGCCGTAACCACCTGTTTTTCCCTGGCGCACACTACCCCCGTATTCCATTGCGATGATATGAAGCCCGAGGCAGATACCCAGGACCGGGAGATCCAGCGTGAGGTAACGGGATGAGTTCCCGCTCCTTCCGATATCGGGTCCCCCTCCAATCACAATCCCCCTGCATGATCCTGCAATCTCGTCCGGAGAGGTGCTGTTTGGGATTAACTTCGCATCAATATCGAGATCCCGGAACATGCGCAGGATAAGGTGGTTGAACTGCCCGTAATTATTGACGATGTAAATGGGGAGCATGTTCCTCACATTATTGGCGTTTTTTCCATTTAATGACTCTTTCACAATGAAGGCCCTGGTTGTCCCATCGGGAATCCTGTTGATCTGCCCCCCAATGAGGCTTTCTTATGAGTAGGACCTGACTGTCTCGAAGATGCAGTTCCTGATGGCAGAAGGTGTATGACCCATGATATATGCCATGAACATTGCTCCGCCTGCTCCCATACCCTCCTTGACCTCACCGATGCAATACCTCGCAAGGCCAGCGTGCCCCAGGTCGCCGAACTCAGGGTCAACATATACGACCGGAACTCCAATACTTTCTGCAATCTCTGCGAAATTCGCTGAGGGATCATCGCGGACATACACTGTTGTTGCAACCATCGGTACCCGGAAACCCATCCCCTTCACAACCGCAGCAACGGCAAGCATCTGGGTTCCTCCCGCGAGCACCAGCCTGTGGGAAAATGTGCTGACAATCCCAGCGCACACTGGCATCATGGGATCTCCAGTACACCTGAGTATGTCGAGAGGAGAAGCCTCCTCTGCACCCTTCTTTTCTATCCTCCGGGAAACGGCCTGCCACACTGCATCTTTCAGGTGCACTGGATTCTCCACATAACTGGAACTGACCCTGGCCGGGTATCCCAGTGCCCGCAGGACGCAGAGGGCTGTGGTGGTACCGCCCGGCACGCATTCACCCACAACCAGCAGGTCGCATGACTGTAAGAGCGCCCGCCCAAGCCACCGCCCGGCTTCGTACATCTCATTCGCACGTGGGACCGCATCTGTGACCCTGGGATCATTTCCAGGATCGCCATATATATCGAGGCATGGAATCGTAGGCCGGTGGGAAAGGCCGGCATTGATAAACATGGGTGTAATCCCGCACAGCTGCATCATGGCCCTTGTAATGGATGCGGGAGTAGGGCATCCTGTTGGTGTATCGGACCTTACTGGCATACTGGTAATAGCGCCGTGTGCGACAAGCTCGGCATCCAGGATCGGGGTAAACAGGGTTTTTTCAGGGGTTGGGCCTGCACCGGAGATCCCAGGTACGCGGGAGATGAGTGTGTTTGCAAGGATGCTGCAGAACAGCGGTTTTTTTGAATCGCACGGGGATTCCTGGGAGAGGAAGGGCATATGGAGTGTCACCTTACCAATCGTATTTGCAAGTCCATCAACCTAGCGCCCCTTCTCAAGAAGCAATCCTGATAATCATAGAAGAGAGACCAGTGAGTACAAAGGACCACATATACATGTTTGAGGTTGCTGAGCGCCTGCAGGAGAAAGGCGCGGGAATGGATGAGATACTCGGGGCCGCCATGGAGCTGTATGTTCCTCATGGTGTCCCGGAAAGGGAGGCGAAAGATTCCATCAGGCAGATGATTGAGAAATATATGAATGATCCCAACATTTCTTCTCTTCTTCTTGGTGCAATACTGCTCGAAGACGAACTCTACTGGAAGCGGATCAATTCCGAGATAAAGGACGACCCGGTATTCCTCCTTTCGGACGAGATCATCGGGATGGCAATTGCCGAATGCATCGGTGGAACCTATGCCCGTTTCGAGTTCACTCGCTATGACCAGAAGAAGCCAGGAATACTCGGATCACTCGGCCCATTCCTCGACGATGCAGTCGCCGGACTCATTGCAGGGTGCACCTCAAGGTTCTACAGCGAATGTCACTGACATCCATCATTGCCCTGCTCCAGTTCACCACCATCCTCCCCCTGGGAAGGATTCGCGAATTCGGTGATTTTGCCAGGCATTCATGGATTTACCCGATCGCAGGATACGTGATTGGAGGGATGTGTGCCTGCATTGTGTATTTCGTAGGCCAGCCCCTCGTAGCCGCAGCCCTCGCGATCGGTGTGCTGTTCCTTATTTCGGGCTGCAACCACCTTGACGGCCTGATGGATTTTGGGGATGGTCTGATGGCACATGGTGACATGGAGAGGCGGATCAGGGCCCTGACTGACAGGCAGATCGGGACCGGCGGCCTTGCACTCGCACTCTCAATTACCCTTATTGCATTCTCATCCCTCGCAGCTTCATCCTGCCTCATCTGCGCACTTGTCATCGCAGAGGTAGGGGCAAAATTCTCTATGGCATTTCTTTCAACGTTCGGAAAACCCTTTCACGAGGGTCTGCATGCATCCATACAGGGACATTCGAAGCCATACTTCCCCCTCCTTGCCGCTCTCCTCTGCCTCCCGCTTCTTCTCCTTCCAGTACCGCGTATCGCCCTTGCAGCAGGAGCAATCGTCACAGTCGCCTGTCCCATTGCTCTCCTGTATATTTCAAAACGGCTTTTCGGAGGAGTGAACGGGGATGTAGTGGGTGCCTGCAATGAGATCACACGGTCTCTCATTCTTGCGGCACTCTGCCTTGCATAACCAGATGCGCACTTTTTTCACATTCAGGGCGCAGTGTACTGCATGGTCAAGGAGAATACAATACATATGAAGGGCGGGGTGATCACGGAAAGGGACCCTGAATTCTGCACCATCCGGACACGGATACCTGCGGGGGTTATCACGAGTGATATGCTCCGGGGAATCGCCGGTATTGCCGAGAAATACCAGGCACCATATGTCCACATCACAACACGGCAAACCCTCGAGCTGCCACATATTCACCATGGTTACCTTGATGAAATATCCCGTGATCTTTCAGAAACCGGGACACCCGTGGGTTCGGAACGGGACGAAATAGTAAATATCACCTCATGCCCCGGAATAGAGCGCTGTGTTTTTGCAAATATCGACTCTTTATCCCTTGCTAAGGAGATCGACCGCCGCCTTTTCGGGAAAGAGATGCCGGTCAAGATCCGCATCGCGATTTCGGCATGTCCCAATGGATGCACAAGCCCTATGCTCAACGAGATCGGGATCATTGGCAGAATCCAGCCTATCAGGACACCGGGGGTCTGCACCGGATGCGGAACATGCGTCGAATACTGCAAGGAAGGGGCAATATCTATTAAAAAGGGTATTTCCGTGTTGGATCCATCGAAGTGCGTCCAGTGCGGAACATGCGTCAGATCGTGCCCTTTTGAACTTATCAAGTCCTCAGGGGAGCATTATCTCATTGTGGTGGGAGGCAGGCGGGGAAGGCATCCCAGGATCGGTAAAGAACTCATCATCGTAAACTCTCATGAAGCGGTGATTGATGTGGTTGAGAAGATAATCCAGTGGGTCTACAGGAGAGCCTGGAGTGGCAGGCTTCTCTCTGAGCAGCTTGACGATCTCCAGTTCGGAAAATTTAAAGAGGATATTGGGGACCAGATCCCAGTTTCGTCAATAATACAAGATGGAATGTAAAATCAGAGCCTGTACCGGGGTTTGAATCCCTGGTTCTCCTGATCTGCACATTCAATGGCATTCCCATCGCGAATCATCTGGTTGAACTGCAGCGCGGCATTCATCAGGGCTTCATCGGCTGCAGCCCCCCTTTTCACGTCATTGAGCACCTGTTCCTGGGGAGTGGGATACACACGGGGCCCGACTCTTACACCCTTGCAGTACTCGCAAAATGCACAATGGCGATATGCAGACACTTCTCCGTCTGCACAATCCACCATAGCGCGGTTCCCTCCCGCATCTTTGGAAAGTGGCAGAGTCTTCATGATTCCGAGAGGTGCATTATACCCCCATTGATATGATTCTGTCGGTAATACCCTCATTTTTCGTAAAATTAGCCCAGAATACCGTCAATCGAAACGATTAATAAGGATCCCTTTCCAATAATTTATACTCGTATAAATGGGCTGAACTCTGACAGGCTCATTTTTATCGGAGGAATTATATGGCAGCTGAAAAGCCTCACATGAACCTGGCGGTCATCGGACACATCGACCATGGAAAGTCAACCACGGTCGGTAGGCTTATGTTCGAGACCGGGACTGTTCCCGCACATATCATTGAGGGATACCGTAAAGAGGCCGAGTCAAAAGGCAAGGCCACATTCGAGTTCGCCTGGGTTATGGACAACCTGAAAGAAGAGCGCGAGAGGGGTATCACAATCGACATCGCCCACAAGCGTTTCGACACCCCCAAGTTCTACTTCACCGTCGTAGATTGTCCCGGACACAGGGATTTCGTGAAGAACATGATCACCGGTGCTTCGCAGGCAGATGCAGCAATCCTTGTCGTCGCTGCACCCGATGGTGTCATGGAGCAGACCAAGGAGCATGTCTTCCTTGCCAGGACACTCGGCATCGGGCAGCTTATCATTGCCATCAACAAGATGGACGCTGCGAAGTACGACCAGAAGAGATTCGAAGAAGTCAAGAAGGATCTCTCCGCACTGATGCAGATGGTTGGGTACAAGCCTTCCGAGACCCTCTTCATCCCCATCAGCTCTCTCCAGGGTGCAAATATCAAAGAGAAGAGCAAAGATACCCCCTGGTATACAGGCCCTACTCTTCTGGAGTCCCTTGATACTCTGAAAGAACCAGAGAAACCCGTTGACAAGCCCCTGCGTTTACCTATCCAGGACGTGTACAGCATCAGCGGTATCGGGACCGTTCCTGTAGGCCGTGTGGAGACCGGTGTCATGAAGAAAGGCATGAAAGTCTCCTTCATGCCGGCCAATAAAGAGGGCGAGATCAAGTCCATCGAGATGCACCACGAAGAGATCCCACAGGCTCTACCCGGCGATAATGTTGGCTTTAACGTCCGTGGTATCGCCAAGGGCGACCTGCGCCGTGGAGATGTCTGCGGCCCGTCCGATGCCCCACCGACTGTTGCAGACGAATTCACTGCCCAGATCGTGGTGCTTCAGCACCCCAGCGCCATCACCGTGGGATACACCCCGGTATTCCACTGCCATACCACACAGACCGCCTGCACCTTCACAGAGCTCGTAAAGAAGCTCGATCCCAGGACCGGCCAGACCAAAGAGGAGAATCCGACCTTCATCAAGACCGGGGATGCAGCAATTATCAAAATCAAACCCACAAAACCCATGGTCATTGAAAATGTGAAGGAGCTCCCCCAGCTTGGAAGGTTTGCCATCAGGGACATGGGATCGACCATTGCAGCCGGCATGTGCATTGCAATTACCCCGAAACAAATGCGGTGAGACCCGCATCCAGTTATTTTTTGGTGATCATCCATGCAAAAAGCCAGAATACGCCTCACAGGGACAGATTTTAAGAAGGTGGAGATGGTCTGCGAACGAATCCGCGAGATCGCGGAGCGCACGGGCGTGAATCTGGCTGGACCGATTCCGCTGCCTACCAAGCGCCTTGTTGTTCCAATCAGGAAGAGCACTGATGGAGAAGGCACTGCTACCTGGGACCGGTGGCAGATGCGTGTACACAAGAGACTTATTGATATTGACGCAGATGAGCGGGCACTCCGCCAGCTGATGCGCACCCAGGTTCCCAAAGACATCGGCATAGAAATCGTACTGGAAAGTTGAGGGAGCGGTTTGACCGCAACCGGTATTATTCAGAGAATCCGGCCCATCTTTTCTTTCGAGGGACTTTTTTTTCTTATTGTGGTATGCGGGTTTTTCCTGCGTTTCTTTGCTCTTGATCTCAAGCTCCTCCACCATGATGAGGCCATTCATGCCTGGTTTGCCTGCGAGCTTCTGATAAAAGGAGTGTATGCATATGATCCGATGTACCATGGTCCTCTCCTCTACTATCTCACAGCCGGGATGTTCGCTCTCCTCGGGCAGTCTGATCTGGTTGCCCGCCTCCTTCCCGCACTCTTCGGGGCACTGATAATTCCCCTTGTCTACGCAATCCACCGTCTCGGCTACCTGGACAGGAAACAGACCCTTATTGCGGGCCTTTTCATTGCCATCTCCCCTGACCTCGTATACTTCTCGCGTTTCCTGCGCCATGACATCTTCCAGATCTTTTTCACGGTGCTGATCCTTGTTGCATTGCTCGCATATCTTGAACGGGGAAAACTCATCTATGCACTCATCGCCGGGCTGGCAACCGGGGGAGGGATGTGTCTCAAGGAGGATATGCCCCTCTTCCTGGTGCTGATCCTGATGTTCGGCATCTTCCTCCTCTGGAAGCAGTATATTCCATTCCCACGGACCTGGAAGCGGGATATTCTTCTCGGGATTCTCATTGCCGTGGGCATCATGGCTATCTTTTACTCATCCTTCGGATTCCATCCCGAGATCCTGGAGACGGGAGTATTCAAAGCCTATACACACTGGGCTTCCATGCATGGCATGTGCCGTATCTGCGGACCCTGGTTCTTCTACATCCTGCTCTTCCTCCTCTATGAGATCCCAATCTTTTGCCTGGCACTCTTCGGGATACTCCAGTTCGCTGACCGCCACAATCCGCTTCCCGGCTGGATCGCACGAGCGAATACCTGGATTCATACCAGAAAGGGGCAGTCGGATGGGGCCGAAGGAGCGTCAAAGGTATGGGGAAACCACCTGGCACCGGTTCCATGGGACAAAAAGGAACTCTTTTTCCTCTTCTGCGTCCTCTGGTTCCTGGCCACGCTGGCCGCATATGCCTATATTGGGGAGAAAGTGCCGTGGCTCATCGTCCACCAGCTTGTACCCGCAATATTCATCGCGGTCTACCTGATGAGCAGAAAGAAGACCGTCTTTGCCCTTGCCGGGTGCGTGTTTCTGATCCTGATGACCTGGCATGTGGCATTCATCCCGGCCGATGTGAACGAACCTATTGTGCAGGTGCAGAACTCGGAGGACATGCGAAAGGTTATGGCGCTCATCGATGCATCTGACTCAGTGGTTATCGCATCTGAAAATTACTGGCCTCTTCCATGGTATTATTACGGGGATATATGGAATGAGAAGATGCATTTCTATGGAAAGCGTATTGATGAGGGGGCCATATTCCAGGTCAATCCCGACATGGTCATCACCCATGACCAGTCCAGTTTCGTATCGCTCCAGGGTTACGACAAGAAGACCTACAAACTCTCCTACTGGTTCTCAATCTACGATAACGAAAACCGAATTCCGGAATACTATGTGAAACGGGACGGCAAGATGGGAAGCATCAACATTGATATCTTTACAAGACCGGGGCTCTATGATAAAGCGGGATTGACCTCACCCGTTGCCATCGTCTGAAAGAGAATTTTTTTGTGGGTAAAGTATCATTATTACTCCCCATCTCGCAGAAGAGTCAGGACGAGAATTTGAAGAAGAATGCATCACGAAAATTAAGGTAAAAAAATTACAGGTTCTGGATTTCACATTTGATGTGCGATTGACCCCGCTGCCCCCGAAGGACGCCCCGGCGGCGGTTCAAATTCTTTTTACTTTTTCCAATTAGAGCGAAAAAATCATCTTAAATTCCCAAAAAATGCAATATTCTAAACCTAAATCACTGGCATTACTTACACGATTTACAAAAATTTTGGGGGCTAGATTGCTACTATACCCTTTTTCCTTACGAATACCCACTGCTGCCAGGATTTTCAACATTATCGTTAACAGATTCCCGGCAGAATGCACAATGAGTCTCCGGGAGTACACGCTTTTTCAGATGAAAAGAGGGAGGAGTAACTCTGCCAGGAAGATATCTCCTTCTGCATCAACGTGTCCGATCCGAAAACACAACGTACCGGATATCGCATGAAACTTCTATGTGAAAAGGAGTCGGTTGAAGAGGATTATCCAAGTTCATCCCATTTCCGGCGCTTGCGGAAGAAATAGACCCCAATTATCCCAACCACAATAAGGACTATCACGACGAGTGCAATCAGGACTCCACCAGAGAAGAGTCCTGCAAACGGGTTTCCGATCGACGCAAAAGGACTCGCATCCAGGGATGTCTTCAGGTCACGCGCCTGGGTCAGGGCTTCATCGGCCTTGAGCTTTGCTTCTTCGGCTTTTGCTCTCGCATCATCTAATTTTTTCTCTGAGAGCAAGTCTTTTGCTTCACTCACAAGATCAGCCGCGTAATCATGCTGAAGGATGAGGGTGGTCACTCTCGGATCAGAAGTCATGCTCCTGTTCACCTTGAAATCGGTGATCAATGCATTCACTTCGGTCATCGATCCATCGACATCATTGATGGTCTTCTGTATTCCAAGTTCGCTGGCCAGTGTTTCCGCAGAGGATAGGGCGGTATTTGCAGTGGTAACGAATTGCGAGATTTTTGTGATATCAGAAGTCTTTTCAGCATTCTGGATAGCACTGCTCGCATCGTTATATTTTTGCTGGAGTGCCGATACATCGATTCCAGATACTGCGAGCTGGTCTATCTGACCCTGCAACGCGGATAGCTTGTTCTTTGACTCGCTGATGGACCCCTGGATTTGTGCAGGGTTGACCACCAACTTTTTCCTTGACACTTCCGAACTGGCAATCTTTGCACCCGCAGCATTGAGCTCCCTCACTGCAAACACAATTTTCTCTTCAGAGTTGGCCACTGTTGGAGCAACTGCCTCCAATGTGACCTTCATCGAAAGCTCGGCCTTTTTGTAAGAAAGTTCGAATCCATGGATATTGAAATTCTGGCCCACCTGAGTCACAGTGGGATTCTCAATTCCATCCTGGACTCTCGCATAGGTCCAGGTAGGATTGCTCATCTCAGTAAAAAGCTGAAGAGTGTTCTCATCATCAAAGGTGTATCCCCCAGTGGAGGGAAAATTAATGACAAAGGTGGATCTGACTTGCGTCTGACCTGAAATCAAATCCGATGAGGGCGATATAGCAATATTTCCGACAGTAAATGCTGCAACACCCTGTATAATAAAAAGGCATACCAGGGCAAGCACAAGAAAACACTTGGAATACCTGTTCATGATGGATCACTCAAACAATGGTTCAATCTCCTCTTCAAACGAGAGGGGTTTTTTCTCCTCAATCTTCGAGGCATCATCCCTGGTAGTGCGGGCAATCTCCATAAGTTCCTTGATCCGGGGCGCATTTCCAACCGTTGCCAGGACCACCACTGCAGCCACGAAATTGCTGTTGACGGGATAATCTCCTCCTCTGACCTCGACCCCGGCGATATTTTCCTCTACCCAGCTTTTTGCCTTCTCAATACCTTTCCTGTCAAGTTCATCTGGAGGACCGGCGACCAGGACAAGGGCACGTTCCGTCGTGCTGAAATCACACGGGAGTGTAAGCCGCCCGAGCATGGCTCTCCGGACAAGGGAAATGACTTTGGCTGTCCTGTCCTCGCCCAGCAGCACCTCCTCCGTTGCCTCTTTCTTCCGGATTGTCCCCTTAATATCTTTGATTAACCCAGTCACTGACTTTTTCTTGTTCTTTGTAATCACTTCAGTGATTGCATACCCGACAGAAGTGATCCCCCCTCCCCGGAGAGTATTGATGATCTCGCTCGAATCAACCACCATCTCGCCGACCCCGGCCGAGCTCACCTCTCCTGCCCGGAACAACACACCGAACCGGCGGACTATCTCGTCATTTAAGCGTGAGAAGGCGGTTTTGATGCTTTCCCCCTCGTTCTTCCATGCACTGTTGTCGAAAATGAAGGTGTTATCTGCCTCTTTTACAAGGGTCGCAAGACTTCTGGCAGCATTATATGAATAGA
>Ga0302251_1000531_pt1 | contig 33888 bp, 49 predicted proteins | sample AAG_RA_Gln_MG_FD_193534 | JGI IMG/M metagenome (GOLD analysis project Ga0302251, IMG submission 193534) | Enriched activated sludge microbial communities from anaerobic digester in WTTP, New Holstein, Wisconsin, United States - AAG_RA_Gln | ecosystem: Engineered > Bioreactor > Anaerobic >... | reverse complement strand
GTTGTAACACTGACTTCCGTTATTTCCATAATCAGAAATCACTTTGCCGGTTCCAAGCAGAACCGACTTTTTATTTCAGAATTTTGGGTTGTACACTGTTTAGTTTTCAAGGATCGAATGTGTCGCTTTTAATGAAGTTTTTCAACCCGGCATCTCAAGGGACTGTTACAGTTTAACACTGTGGTTTCAAGTCGTCAAGAGTTTTTTTAAATTCTTTTGGATCTTTTCAAATCCATTTTTTTACCAAGTTTTTTGAAGCGTTGCGATAAACGTTCAACGTTCAGCGACTTGATCAGTTTAGCATCTCAATAGACGTTCGTCAACTAGGTTTTTCAAAAAAGATGAATCTTTTTTACCTTCATTTTTCCTTCCTTAAAGGCGATAGTGATACTCAAAATTGAGCAGCGTTTTCCCCGGATCTTTCTCGTGGATAAATAGCTCATAAATAAAGTGCCCTCTGCTAAAACACTAATAGTTTCAGCAGAGGGTTAAGTGTGCATGACTGTGAAGTGGGGTTGGAGTTAAACTTCCATCGGCAAATATTTCTTTAATCCTTCGAGAACCTCCGGTGCGCACATTGGGTTTACGAGATTTCCGGTGCCTACAGCGACGGCCGCAGCGCCAGCCAGCATGTATTCGAAGGCATCCTCCGGGGTCATGATCCCGCCCATTCCAATAATTGGAATACTCACTACCGAAGCCGCTTCGTAAACCATCCGCACGCCGACCGGTTTGACTGCCGGCCCTGACAAACCCCCGATCCGGTTGGCAATGATCGGGCGGCGCGTCTTAAGATCAAACGCCATGCCGGTAATAGTATTAATCATGGACAGACAGTTTGCTCCGGAAACTTCTGCAGCTTTAGCAATGGTCCGAATGTCAGTCACATTTGGGCTCAACTTGACGATCATATGCTTCGAGGTGACATTGCGCACTGCCGCAGTTACTTTTGAAGCCATGAGGGGATCTGTGCCAAAAGCCATACCACCGCTCTTGACATTTGGACAAGAGATGTTGACCTCAATTGAGTCGACATCTTCCCGATCGAGTATTTTCGCCATTTCTACATATTCTTCCAACGTATTGCCATTGATGTTGGCAATGATTTTCGTGTCAAATTTTCGAAGGAATGGGATCTCATCGCGAATAAACGCTTCAACACCTGGATTTTGAAGGCCAACGCTGTTGATCATGCCCATAGGGGTTTCAGCCAGCCGCGGAACTGGGTTGCCTTCCCTTGGCTTAAGGGTAAGTCCTTTTACCGAAATCGCGCCAAGAAGCCCCAAATCGTAAAAGTCAGCGAACTCCCGTCCAAAACCAAATGTACCAGATGCCACTGTGACGGGATTTTTGAGGATCAGGCCGTTTAAATCGACATTATTCATTTGCATTGAACACGACCTCCTCGGCTTTGAACACGGGACCTTCGATACAGGTTCTCAGCATATGGACTTCTCCATCCTGCTCAATGGGTTTTGCGCAGGTCAAGCAGGCGCCTATGCCGCACGCCATGCGCTCTTCTGTGAGCAGGTGCCCCTTCTGCCCCCTCGACTTCAGTGAGAGTTGAACCATATGGAGCATTGCGTCAGGGCCGCAGCTGTAAACATGTCGATCTGTTTCGCCGGATTCCTGGTTCATCCAGTACTCGACGACGTTTCCGTGATAGAGGCCTTTTACCGGTTCCATTGTGGCGATGTAAAGACCATCGGCCACTGCTTTGAATGCGTCTGTGAGGTAGGGTTCATTTTGATATCCAAGGTAAACATTCACTTTGCTGCCTGCGGCTGACAACGCCTCTGCAAGCGCCAACAGCGGCGCAGTACCTATTCCCCCACCCAGGAGCGTTGCTGCCGATGGTGTCGGCACCAAATCAAAGCCATTGCCGAGAGGCCCCACTGCAGAAACCCACTCACCAGTCCTGGCAGCACAAAGGAGTTCCGTGCCTTTTCCTACCCTGCGAATCACAAAAGTCATGGTTTGGTCATCCCAGGTAGACAAGCTGATGGGTCGTTTGAGAAGCGGAAGTTCCCTCGACTTCAAAGCTAAATTGAAAAATTGGCCTGGCTTGAGCTCCCCGAAATCCGGATGACGTTCAAGTACCAGCGCAAAGATACCGCCGGCAATTTCATCTGTTGAAACGATTTTCAAATCGCGAATAGACTTCATGTGCTATGCCTCCCAATATTTCTTGCCGGCCCTCTCCAGGGCTGCGTTCAAATCATCTCTGGATTTTTGTGCAGCCTCTGCGATTTGAGTTCCGTAGTCGGCCTCTTCGTTAAAAGCATAGATGACGCCTCTTGAGGAATTGACAACCGCACCTAAACCACGCTCGTCAAAGCCGTGCGTAGCATCGTCCGCGCTGCCGCCTTGAGCGCCATATCCTGGGATCAGGAAAAAGCTGCCTTCCAACGAGGTCCTGAGCTGACGGAGTTCTTCGGGATGAGTTGCGCCAACTACGGCGCCAAGCGGTGTATATCCATACTCGCCTTTGACCGCATAGGGGCTGTTCTTCAGCATGTCTCCCACTACATCAAATACATAGCGTTCCCCAACCTTTTGGTTCTGCAACTGGCTTGAGGTCTTGTTTGAAGTCTTGACAAGAAGAAAAGTCATACCCTCTTCCTTGGCAGCCCACTGGCTGAAGGCATGGTTGGAATCATCGCCGAGATAGGGATTGATCGTAACGGCGTCTGATTCGAACGCGCGCCTCTTCTCGCCAAGGATGTCCGTGTATCCCAAATGCGCCTGAGCATATGCTTCAGAAGTTGTACCAATGTCTCCGCGTTTTATGTCCGCGATCACATAGAGGTCGAGTTTCTTAGCGTAAGCGATGGTTTTTCTGTAGGCTTCCAGTCCCGGCACACCCAGGGCTTCATAAAAAGCAACCTGAGGCTTGACTACTGCAGTATATGGCGCGACCGCATCCAGCACGACTGTGTTGAATTTATAGACCGCTTCCGCAGCAGCTTCAAGTGTCTTTCCTTGCTGTTCAATTTCCTGTTTCAGAATTTTGGGCAATTTATCTACAACTGGGTCGAGTCCAACACAAAGGACACTTTTCTTTTCCATGATTTTCTTAATCAAGCGATCAGCTGACATTCTCATCACCACTCCTGTATAGTATTTGATCCCCCAGAATCAGGCATTTTACCGCACCGGTCAACTCATGTCCAATGTAAGGACAGTTTTTCCCTTTTGAAACAAGGTCGCCTTCTTGTATGGTCAGTTTCTCATCCAAATTGACGAAAACAAGATCCGCAGGTCTCTGGTTTTCAATGACGTTTTCCTCTCTGCCAATCAGGTTTCTCGGCGCAAAGCTCATCAGCTTCACCAGCGTTCTTAAGCTGATGCCGTTGGCCCTGAGGGCTGTATGCGCTGCTGAAAAGGAATATTCCAGACTGCTGAAACCATAACTTCCCACCCCGTAAGGGCAGTGCTTGCTCTCTATTTCATGAGGTGCGTGATCAGACGCGATCATGTCTACCGTGCCGTCCTTAATGCCTTCGATCAGGGCAGCTATATGACGGGCGTTGCGCAGCGGCGGATTAACTTTATAGAACGCCGTTGAAAAACTGACGCGGTCTGCGTCGAGGAGGAGGTGATGCGGCGCGACTTCAGAAGTCACTTTGACCCCTTCTGCCTTTGCGCGTCTCACAAGTTCTATGCTTTCCCTGGTGCTGAGATGCGCCAGATGCAGCCTCGTGTTCGTCTCTGCCGCCAGCTGGATATCGCGTTTAACCATGTTCCACTCACCTTCCGGCGGGTATGGACCATCTTTATATTGGGCTGTCAGATCATGGTCCTCACAATGAGTGACCACCAGACCTCCTACCTGTTCTACCCTAAGCAGCGCTTCTTTAAACCGTTCAGGCGACTGAACTTCACGTCCGTCCTCTGAGAAGAGCTTGATGTTCTTCGCAGCCATCCCCTCTACATCCACAACGGTATCGCCCTTCTGTTCCAAAGTCACCGCTGAAAACTGCAGGAACTCTACCGGCGAAAGCCCTTTAGCTTTCGCCATTAGCGCTTCAATGCGTTCGCAGGTATCCAGAGGCGGTTTCGTGTTCGGCATGGCTGCAACCAGCGAAAACCCGCCCTTGGCTGCTGCCTTTAAACCGGTTTCCAATGTTTCTTTCACTTCAAAGCCCGGCTCTCTGAAATGCACATGCAGGTCCGCAAAAGCCGGGATTCCAATCCACCCATTCGCATCGATTACTTCATCCGCTTCTGACATCAGCTTTTCGCATTCATTTATGCCGATGGTCTTCAGAACGCCATCCTCTATCAGCAGCGGCCCCTTGTCCCAATCCAGATTAGCGCCTCTCAAATAAGTCGCATTCACGATCAAACGTTTCATCCTCTTACCTCCTAAATCAAAAAACCCCTTGCAGCTGTCTGCAAGGGGAAGGACACCGGCATTCGCGCCGGATCATTCTCATCAGTTCGACCTTACAGGCATCTCGTACCTGGTTAAAGGTGCTCAAGTTTTAGTGTTTACTGGGCATTAATTTTAATGGCTCTATACAAAATATCATACCCCTAAATCGATGTCAATCTGAATATCAAAGGACTTAAATATTTATGTTTTTCAGTGTATGGAATTACATTTCCAATTCTTCCTCAAAACATTTGACACTTCAAATAAAATTGTGATAGTATTAGGCAAATTAAATATAGCCTTTAACTCAGTCCGAGAGATTGGGAAGGCGCAACGTCACTTCAGGTGCTCACGCACCAAAGTATGATGCCATTGTGGCCTTTTTCCTCTGGGAAAAAGGTCTTTTATTTTGTCCACTACCCAAGCCCTGACCATAAGGAGGCGCTCTAATGTCACAAGTCCGACACTTGATCGAACCTGAAGATTTTACACTGGAAGAGTTGATGCAGCTCGTCGACACCGGACTCTCGATTTTCGAGAACCCATCGCAGTACAGAAAAGTATGTGATGGAAAAATAATGGCTTCACTGTTCTTTGAACCAAGCACACGCACCAAGCTGAGCTTTGATTCCGCCATGATGCGCCTCGGTGGTCAGGTACTCGGCTTCAGCGATGCCAACACAAGCTCAACAGCTAAGGGAGAGTCCCTGGCGGATACCATCAAGGTCGTCAATGATTATTCAGACTTGATCGTCATGCGCCACCCAAAAGAAGGTGCGCCCAAACTGGCGACGCATTTCGCCACCATTCCTGTGATCAACGGCGGCGACGGCGGCCACCAGCACCCTACCCAAACCTTGACGGACCTCATCACTATCAAGCGGTTCAAGGGCCGGCTGGACAACATGAAAATTGGTTTCTGCGGAGACCTTAAGTTTGGCAGAACGGTACACAGTCTCATCAGAACACTGGCCAGGTTTGGAAATAAGGAATTCTACCTGATCTCGCCGGATGAACTGACCCTGCCGGTATCCCTCAAGCGCCAGCTGGAAAAGCAAGGCGTCAAGCTGATCGAGGTGCGCTATCTGGAGGATGTGGTCGAAGAACTGGACATGCTCTATATGACCCGAATTCAAAAAGAACGCTTCTTTAACGAAGAAGACTACGTCCGGCTTAAAAACACTTATATCTTAAACCGCGACAAGATTAGAACCGCAAAAGAGGATTTAATCATTCTGCATCCGCTCCCGAGAGTCAACGAAATTGCCATTGAAGTGGATACCGACCCAAGAGCCGCTTATTTTGAACAGTCCAAAATGGGCGTTTACGTCAGAATGGCACTGATCTGCAAATTGCTGGAGGTGGGACCTTATGCTAGAGGTTAAAGGTATACAAAACGGCATAGTGATTGATCATATTAAAGCGGGCAACGGACTTAAGATTTTCAACAAGCTCCTTTCCGAGCATATGGACACTCCCGTCGTGCTGCTTATGAATGTCGACAGCAAGGCCCTCGGAAAAAAAGACATCATCAAGCTTGCGGATGTGTTTGATATTGATCTGGATATCTTGGGACTTATCGACCACAATATAACCGTCAACGTTGTCCGTGATTCAAAAATCACAGATAAACGAAAAGCCAACATACCCGAAGAAGTCACCGGCCTCTTCAACTGCATCAATCCTCGGTGCATTACAAATTCAGACGCTTATGCGGTCCCAAAATTCAAACTGTATGAAATGAACGGAACGGCAGAGTATATCTGCAGTTACTGTGAGGAGATCACCAAGTATCGACTTTAAATTTGAAGGAAGCCATTATTGAAAGAATTGAGCAGGAGACGGCGTGACGCTGTTTCCTGCTTTTTTACTTTTAGCCGCACCTAAAAAACAACCTTTCCAGCTACCACGCCGGAAAGGTTGTTTGTATTGAAGTTTATTGGATTAAAGTTTTTTGGAGAAGACAGCCAATACTGCAATGACCGCAAGACCAAAGACCATGAGGCCTTTCTGTGTAATAGACATGATGCCTGTTACAGCGATTACAGCTATAACGACAGGAATGACATACTTGATCAAACCATGCCAGACTTCAAACAGTGCGAAACTGACTGTTCCGCCGTTTGTAAGCTCTTGTCTCAGAACTTCCTTGTCGACAAACCAACCGGTAAAGATTGCTAAGAGCATACCGCCGATAGCAAGGAAGATCTTATCCGTCAAAATGTCGAAGAAGTCAAACGCACCAACACCAAGGAAGGTGACGCCGGACATGACGCCAAGTGATAGAGAGGCCATAACGCACATTGCGACCATAATTGCAGAAGAAATATAAACCGCTTTCTTTCTAGCCCAGTTTCTTTCATCCATCAAGTAGGCGACGACAACCTCAAGAAGGGAGACTGAAGACGTCAGCGCTGCAACAACCAATGCGACGAAGAAGAATGCGGAGAGAACTGGTCCAAGGGCGCCGAGTTGAGCGAAGATAGAAGGAACAACGACGAAGACCAGACCAGGGCCTGCAGTTGGCTCAAAGCCAAAGGCGAACATTGCAGGGAACATTGCCAGACCTGCAAGAAGCGCAGCAGAAGTATCCATCACTGTAACGATTGCTGCGTTCTGAGCAAGATTCTCAGATTTGTTCAAGTAACTTCCGTAGGTAATCATACAGCCCATACCAAGGGAAAGTGAGAAGAACGCCTGTCCAAGAGCTGCCAGGAAAGTTTCGCCGGTTACAACAGAAAAGTCCGGCTTAAACAGGAACTCGACGCCTTTGCTTGCGCCCTCAAGCGTCAAACCGCGTGCTGCGATCAGAAGCAAAATGATGAACAGCATAGGCATCAGAATCTTGCCGGCTGTTTCAATCCCTTTTGCAACGCCACGTGATACGATAAAGATGTTCATGACCAGGAAGAGAGCCATCCAGATCAACGGCTGAACGGGATTGCCAATAAAGGCACCGAATGCATCCCCAATGGCTTCAGGGGTCGTGAGCAAGCCTGAGAAAGATTTAAAGATATAAGCCAATGCCCAGCCACCAACGACCGGATAGAAGCCCATGATCAAAAATCCGCTAAGCACTCCAATGACACCCGCAAACGTCCAGTTTCTGCTCTTGGATTTGTACGCGCCGACTGCAGCTTTCCCAGAGTTTCTGCCGACGGTGAACTCGGCAATCATGACACTGAGACAAATGACGAAAACGAAGAAAAGATAAATTAAGATAAATGCACTGCCACCGTTCATACCAGTCAGATACGGAAAACGCCAAATGTTTCCGAGACCGACTGCGGATCCTGCCGCTGCCATGATAAAGCCGAACCGCGAACCCCAGTTTTCTCTTTTTTGTCCTGTTTGATCCACTAACTACGCCTCCTTTTTGAATGAAAATAAAAATTATGATGCATCTATGATTCAACCGCACAGCTATGGATGATTTATGCGGTGAAACATCATGGAGAGCCAAAAGGACAGTAAGGGATAAATCCCCTAAATATTAAATGCGTACAAACAACGTCCCAACGAAGATTTATACGCATTGGTTAACTTCAAGACGGTCGACGCACGGCCGAGCCATCAGAAACACTTAGTATTACGAAACTGTAATACAAGTGTTTATAATCATAACATGTCTAGTATCAGTCTACAATAAGGATTTTCAACATTTTGATTTAGGTCATAACGTTCAGGAACCCTTGCAAATGAAGGCTCATTACCTATTTTGTTGAATTTTTTTAATATTCACAATTATTTTAGCATACTAGTCTTGTCATTTCAATTATATTGCCAATATTCTGTCTGCTAATCGGCAAAGTGAATAAAATTCAGCGAATTCCTGCTTATTCTTTATTAACTGCATACGAAGCGTCCAATTTAAGGTCTGACCGTCACAGTGACCGGACGACTTTTCATCATGATCTGCTCCGCGACACGAATCCCATCGATTGCAGAGGAGGTTATCCCGCCGGCATAACCCGCACCTTCACCACATGGGTACAGGCCAGGGTGTGAGATGGATTCCAGTGTCGTTTCGTTCCTAATAATGCGTACCGGGGACGAACTGCGTGTTTCGAATGCGGTGAGGATTCCGTCATCATCGGCAAAAGCTTTCATCTTTTGGCCCATTTTAGTCAAGCCATCCTGGAGAGCTTCCACCAGGAAGGGCGGCATCACCGTTCTGAAGTCCGCTTTGACCGGCTGGGGGCGATAAGTCGGTTTGATCTTCTCGGGTTCATGGGATGCGTCAAATGGCCGGCGCCCCAAAAATTCACCTACTGTCATATAAGGCGCGCCATAGGTTCTGCCTCCCAGTTCAAATGCCGACGTTTCCAAGGCACGCTGAAATTCAATGCCAGAGAGCAGATGCTTTGAGTCAAAATCCTCAGGTGTCACAGATACCAATAAGGCACTGTTAGCATTTTCCAAATCTCTCGCCCGTCTGCTCATACCATTGGTAACCACACCACACAACTCAGAGGATGCCGCGACGACTTCGCCGCCCGGACACATGCAAAAGGTGTACACACCACGTCCGCTGTCTGTCGTTGCCGTCAGCTTGTACTCCGACGCACCGTAGCGCTTCTTTAAGGCTTCAAGGTGCTCACCGTACTGCTGCAGGTCAATCTCTGTCTGCCGGTGTTCAATGCGGACCCCAACAGCAAATGGCTTCTGACGCAGCTCAACCCCCTGCTCGTGAAGCATGGCAAAAGTATCCCTGGCACTGTGGCCAACGGCAAGAATGACCACATCTGACTTCATTTTCATGCCGTCTGACAGTTCCAGCTCAAAAATTCCATCAGGCAAACGTTTTATCATGCAGACCTTTGTATCAAACATGAATTGGCCGCCTTGGGCTTCAACTCTGAACCGCATGGCTTTTACCACATGCCTGAGAATATCTGTGCCTATGTGTGGTTTTTGCCGGTAACGAATATCTTCTGGCGCGCCAAGTGCTGCCAGCAGATCCAGCACCTGCTGACCCCTAGGGTCCTTGCTGCGCGATGTCAGCTTTCCATCCGAAAAAGTTCCTGCGCCACCCTCACCAAATTGAACATTGGATTCCGGGTTTAGATCGCCGGTGGACCAAAACGTTTCAATGTCTTCTACACGCTTTTCCACACGGCTCCCCCGTTCAATGACTACAGGGTTATACCCGTTGCGGCTGAGCATTTCTGCCGCAAACATCCCAGCCGGACCAAATCCTATTATTACAGGTGGATATTTGAGCATACTCTTCTCTTGTCCGGGATCGATCGCATGCTCATGATGCAGCACTTCCAGACGCTCGGCATCTTTCCCGAGCTTCTTAAGGAGCCTGGGTTCGCGGTCTCCGGCGGCTAGATCTATACTGTAAACTACCTTGGCAGGTTGCCCCTTTCTCAAATCGAGGGACTCCCGGGCTATACGCCAGGAAAGGGGCTCATTCGCCCCAATGCCCAACTTCTTTCTCAACTGCAGTTCAATTTCCCTGTCACTGTGCCCGATCTCCATTTTGATCTGATGAATTCGCAGCATGCTCTTTTACCCTCTTCTGAGTCGCAGGGATGCAGATAACGCCTTGATAAGAACCGGAACCACCAGAAGCTGCAGTGCCATGCCTGGAAGTCCTGTCAGCACTGCGCCTTTCATATACATGACAGGATTCAATTGAACTGCAAATAAAGAAGTCGTCACTACAGCGGCAATCCCAAGCACAATGCGGCCGACCAGCATGGAAATGACAAGCGCGGCATAAACATTCAAGCGGCGCTTGTTGATCAGCCACGACATGGTCCAGCCATAAGCAGCGAGTTCAAAGGCCATGAGAAATGCAATTGGAAAAAGAGGCGGCATCCCCGTAGCAACAGAGCTCGTCAGCGGCGTAAGCACACCCGCAATTAGGGCAATCCAAGGGTTGACGAAGGCTGCACCCACGAGAATAGGCAAATGCATTGGCAGGAATATGGTTCCGCTGACAGAGGTGAGGTGAAAGACTGTTGGCACCAGAAGTCCCAGCGCAATGATCAGCGCACCGCGGATCAAAGATTTAGTTTGGTTCATTGTAAAATCCTCCAATTACTATTTTTTTGGCCATTGTCTGTTTAAATCATTTCCAAAATCTATGCATCAGTTCTTTATTCCTCTTCCGAATCCTCGTCTTTCCCGAACCAGAGCGCCAGCTCTTCCCTGGCTTCCTCAAGGCTTGATGATCCATGTACTGCATTGAACTGGACACTGTCCCCATAGAGATACCTGATCGTACAAACTCTGGCCTTTGCCGGATCCGTTGCGCCATTTATCTCTCTGACCACCTCAACAGCGTTTTCTCCAGTGAGTTTCATGACAAAAACCCGGTCAGAGGACATGAATCGCACGAGAGAGGCATAAAAACTCTTATCTTTATGGGCCTGGTAGTGCTTTTCGACCAGTCCCGGTTCAGGCACACACATATAGGCCTCTTCGAGAACCAAACCGTGAGCTTCGTAGAGCGACAAAATTGCACCTATTTTTTGTTTTTTGACTGCATCCGGTTTAATAATAACCAAGGTTGATTCTTTCATGAGTAACACCTCACATCTTAAATGATATCCTGCGCGATCTTAAATCGCACCAATGCGTGTCAGAAACTGACGAATTTCCTCCATCATAGCCTCAAACCAACGTGATTCCTCTGCCCTTGTATTTATGGCAATGGTCTCTACCGGGCAGAATCCTGTTCCTTCTCTGTTCTGGATGTGATCCACCAAAAGGTTGTGTTGAACCTCGATCCCTACGGACGTCAGATATGTTTTGGCAGGCTCACTCATGACGAGTGCCCACACTTTTGTAATGCCAATTTCTGCCGCAATTCTGGCGGCCCCCAGCCCAATAACTCTGTCGATGAGCAGCGCCCCACCTGCAAATCGGATACCGTCTGTGAAAATCACATACAGGGGTTTAATGCCTCTTTCTCTTGAGGAATGGGCGATTTCTCCATCCACATGAATCATCATGCTGAGGGCCTGATCCTTCAAATCTCGAACGCCTTCTTCAAACGTCATTTTCAAATCTCCCGTCATTCTTAACTTTAGACATGCCGTTCAACCGTAAATCTATGAATCCGATAAGCTTCATGTTCTTTTATGCCAGCTTTGTTTAAGGCAATTCTGATCTGATCCTCAACCGTATCGACACCCTCAAGGTCAGGTAAGAGAAGCCCGCGCCTGAAATCCGATTCCACTATGACACCGTATGTCTTCGGATCAAGTGCTTGAGTTCCGGATACCAGTTCACCTTTTGAAAGAACATCCACTGAAATAGTAAGGTGCTCCAGCTCCCAAGGCTCAATCTCCGGGAATCTCGGATCCTCGGTTGCTGCCTGGATTGCATTGTGAATAATTTCCTCAGCCAAAGAGTGCTTTGTGCCGATGGTCGTACCTATACAACCTCGCAGCCCTCCGGAACTCTTGATCGAGACAAACACACCTTTGGATGGTCCCTCAAGCTCCGGCACCTTAAGTTCCTCAGGCAGTTTAATTCGCTTTTGCTCTCTAACATAAGCTTCAACAGCAACTCTGGCTAGTCTCACAAAATTATCTTCTCTGTTGCGTCTCGTTAGTCTTCTGCTTAAAACACCTTGTACGACTTCATCAAATCTTTTGGCGTCATCCGAAGGCTTTGGATCTGTCAATGAAACAACACCATAGCCCACACCAAACGGCCCTTCATAAGACAATACTTTTGAAGACACTTCAAGACCATCAAGGGCCCCAATCATGATATCCAACGACTTTTTGCCGCATTCTCCGGCGCCTTCGCAAAGTGCTTCGTCTGCTGTTACGACTTTTACCAGGTCGTTCTTTTCAAAAGCATCCACTATCCACGCATCGAACTTCGGACCACGGACATCAAAGTGATACGGTCCGGAGTCTTTAAGTTTATGGGACAAATCCCCACTCGCAATGATGACAGCTCTTAATCCCAAGTTATCAATACAAGAGGAAAGCAATTGACCAAACCTGTACAATTCATCTGTGGACAACAATCCATAAGTGATTTCTACCAGCTCATAGTCTGAATAATGAGTTTCTACAAAGGACAACGGGACTATGACACCGTGGTCCAAGTCACCGGCCACATCAAATCTTCGCGCAAGGGCATGATCGAATATGACAGCAGGCAGGTTGTTGTCTGCAGACTGATCCGCCAGTGCCTGGATCAGCGAAAGCGCATTATTCTTTTTCAAGTGAATTTCAGGCGCGCCAAAAGCACTTAAATTCCCTTCGAGATTACGCTCCCCACGAATGGCTATAGCATCACTGAACAGAGGTCCATGCGGCGAAATTACTACTATAACGTCAGGTTTAAGATTGGCAATCTGGATACCAACCTCATCCATAGCTCTGGCTGTGGCTGCTACCGCCTTAGACTGTTCATGTCCAACCGCCGGTATCACAACAGGGGGATGCGGCATTAGATAACCTGCGAGTATCGTCATTTCGATCACTCCTTCGATCCTTTTAGATAACCTTTTCTCATCAGCTTTTCAATGTGCTCGGTTACTTTTTCATCAATATCAATCTGATAGGTCTCCTCAAGCACAAACATCATGGAAACAGCAACTTGCGCCACATCCAGCAGCTCTAGGCTGATCCTCTCCACAACTTCTTTGGGTTCCATGTCAACAGTCTCACCGTTGAGGCCTCTGAACTTCCCTATTAACTGCGCCAGTTCGCCGGCCTCCTCCATGAGCTTCAAGCATGTGGATTCGAGACCCGGCTGAAGATTGTTCAGCTTCGGGAGGCTGATTTGTTTGTATTCGTTCATGAATTTGCACCCTTTCAGACGACTTTTAATTATTATAGCACAAAATAGCGTCTTGGGATTTCATGTGATCCCGAAATGAAGAAAAGGGCAGGCCAGGCCTTCCCTTTTCTTCATTTCAAAAAAAAGACACCCCGAAAAGAGGTGTCTTTGATAGATCGAATTATCGCTTGGAGAACTGTGGTGCTCTTCTCGCAGCTTTGAGTCCGTATTTTTTTCTTTCCTTCATACGGGAGTCACGCGTGAGGAAGCCCTCTTTTTTAAGAATGGCACGATACTCATCATCAACTTTAAGAAGGGCTCTGGAAACACCGTGGCGAACTGCGCCAGCTTGACCAGTAAAACCGCCGCCTTCAACAATTACAAAGACGTCGAACTTGCCAAGCGTGTTGGTGAGAACCAGAGGACGCTTAATTTCATTGCGAAGTGTTTCAAAGTTGAAGTAATCTTCAACTGTACGACCGTTGATCTTGAATTCACCATTGCCCGGTACGAGGCGTACACGCGCAGTGGAGCTTTTTCGTCTTCCTGTGCCTTGATACTGCATAGTCATCATGAATTCCCTCCTTCGTGGTTATACTTCGAGCGCTTCAGGCTTTTGTGCTTCGTGATTGTGCTGATCACCGCTGTAAACTTTCAGCTTCTTCAGCATGTCTCTTCCAAGGGAGTTCTTTGGAAGCATGCCTTTGATGGCATGTGTGACAACCGTCTCAGGCTTCTTAGCCATCATTTCGCGATAGCTGCGCTCTCTCAGGTGGCCCGTGTAGCCAGTGTGCCATCTGAATTTCTTCTGATCAAGTTTTTTACCTGTCAGAACCACTTTCTCAGCGTTGATGATGATGACATAATCACCGCAGTCGACGTGAGGGGTGTAGGTTGGCTTATGTTTGCCTCTAAGGATTGTAGCAACTTCAGTGGAAAGTCTGCCGAGGGTCTTTCCTTCAGCATTGATGACATACCATTTTCTCTCTATTTCATTGGGTTTAGCAACGAAAGATTTCATGAGTTCCCTCCTAACATTAATATTTCACCGTTTTTATTAAATAAAAAAACCCGGGGCAGGATTTTTTTAGTTCGCCTCAAAATGAGCCAAACTTATTTTATAATAGCAGCCACTTAGAGTCAACTACTTTTTTGTTGATTTGCTAATTAAAATCCAACGCAAACGCAATAGTATCGTACAGACAAAACACTCATCTTCACAGTTTAATAGATGACCTCAGTTAAATACAAACCTTGCGGCGGTGCCGTCCAAGGTGCCATGGTGCGTTCTTTGGCATCCAGCAGCCGCCCGGCGTCTGAAGGTTCAAGGCGGCCTTTTCCAATTAAGACCAAAACCGCTGTCATGATTCGAACCATGTTGTACAAAAATCCGTTGCCTCTGAAAGTGAAGGTCACCAGTGTGCCCTCTTTATGCAGCTCTATGGCTTCAATACGCCGGATAGTCGTTTTCGCAGAACTCCCCTGGGATCTGAAGGTCGCAAAGTCGTGCTCGCCAATCCAATACGCGGCTGCTTCTCTCATCTTGTCCAAATCCAGCGGTTCTGGTACATGCCAGACCAGATAAGATTTCAATGGATCTTTTATAGAGTTATTGTCAATTTTATACTGATAGATTTTACCCCGCGCTGAATATCTCGGATGAAAGTCAGCCTCAACATCCTCTGCGCTCAGAATCTGGATATCGTCCGGAAGATGATAATTCAAAACATAACATAATCTGGTTGTCGGAAATGCAGAGTGATGAACAAACGAAGCGATCTGTGCAAGTGCATGCACACCGGCATCAGTACGACCTGAAGCGGTCAACTCAATTTTTTCGCTCAACAGCGTGCTGACTAATTTTTCAATGGTCTCCTGAATCGATTTGAATCGCTTCTGACGTTGCCATCCTTGATACTGAGTGCCTTGATAGGCAATGGTCAGTTTAACGCGACGAGGGGCTTTCCTGTGCATCAAGAGACCCACATCCTAACTGCAATGAGACCACCCCAGTACAGCATAAAAACAAATACTCCAATTAAATCCAAATGCGTAAACTGGAGAACTTTCATTCTCGTTCGGTTCTCGCCGCCTCTGTAACATCTCGCTTCCATTGCCATAGCCAACTCATCCGCTCTTCTGAAAGCACTTATGAAGAGTGGGACAAGCAGAGGAATCAGACTTTTCGCCCGCTTGATCAGATTACCGCTTTCAAAATCAGCGCCTCGTGCCATTTGCGCCTTCATTATTTTATCTGTTTCTTCCAGCAATGTCGGAATGAAACGAAGTGCAATAGTCATCATCATTGCCAATTCGTGCGCTGGAAGTCCCAGCTTTTTGAAGGGATTCAGGAGCCTCTCCAGACCATCAGTCAACTCTATGGGGGAAGTTGTCAAAGTCAGCATGGAGGTTCCTATGATTAGAAGAATCAAGCGGCTGGCCATAAAAAAGGCTTGCCTCACACCTTCATGTGTAATTTTGATGAATCCAAAACGAAAGAGTTCCGTACCCGGGGTCAGAAAGACGTTGATGCCAAACGCAAAGATAATGATCATCAGTACAGGTTTGAGACCTCTGAGCAAGTATTTATATGGTATTTTGGAAACCGAGATGGTCAGTGCCAGAAATGCCAATACTACACCATAGCCAATAAATGAGTTGATAAAAAAAAGCGACACGATATAAAGCATTGAAGCTATCAACTTAAATCTAGGATCCATTCTATGCACAGGAGAAGAAAGCGGCAAATACTGTCCAACAGTGATATCACGAAGCATGGCTTTTCCTCCTTAGAAGTTCAAGCAGACGCGACGCTGCAGTCTCAACTGTATAAATTGTCGGATCTATATCTATGCCTTTCTCAGCCAGTGCCTTGGCCACATAGGTCACCTGGGGCGCAGCCAAGCCAATTTCCTCAAGCTTCTCAACATGACTGAAGACCTCTGCAGGATCGCCAGCCAGGACCAGACTTCCGCCATCCATAACGAAGATCTTGCTGACATACCTTGCAATGTCCTCCATGCTGTGGGAAACCAGAATCACTGTGATGCCCTGTTTGGCATGCAGTGCCAAAATTTGCTCGAGAATCTCATCCCGACCCTTAGGATCCAGCCCCGCAGTGGGTTCATCCAAAATCAGAACTTCTGGCTTCATGGCGATGACGCCGGCAATCGCAACACGTCTTTTCTGTCCGCCACTCAGTTCAAAGGGTGATTTTCCGCGAATCTCATCATAATTGAGGCCCACCATTTCCAACGATTCTTTGACACGTCGATTAACTTCATCAGGTTCAATCCCCAAATTGTTTGGACCAAATGCTACATCCTTCTCAACGGTCTCTTCAAAAAGTTGGTACTCAGGATACTGAAAGACCAAACCTACTTTTTTTCGAATTTCACTTAGCTTTGCCTTGGATGAGGTAATATCAAATCCGTTAATCAGAATCTTCCCGGACGTCGGTTTCAATAAACCATTCATATGCTGAATCAAAGTGGACTTACCTGAACCGGTGTGACCAATTAAACCGACAAAATCCCCTTTTTCGATCTGGAGAGAAACACTGTTTAGCGCATTTGTCTCAAAAGGGCTTCCAATATCATATATGTGGTTAAGTTTTTCTATAATAATGGACATAATACTTCCACCAACTCTTCTACAGTAATGATATCATCCGGAATGTCGACGCCTTGCTCCCTTAATTGATGGGCTAGAAGCGTGACTTGTGGGACGTCTAAACCCATGCCCTGGAGCTGCTCAACTTTCGAAAACACAGTTTTGGGTGTACCTTCAAGGAGCTTTGCCCCATCTTCCATGACGATGACGCGATCGCAATGGACAGCTTCATCCATGAAATGCGTGATGTGAACAATAGTGATGCCTTCTTCCTTATTCAACCGTCTGATGGTCTCCATAACTTCTTTACGACCTGACGGATCCAGCATAGCTGTTGGTTCATCCAAAATAATGCATTTTGGCTTCATGGCCAGTATGCCGGCTATGGCTATGCGTTGCTTTTGCCCGCCGGACAATAAATGCGGCGGTTTTCGTCTGTGTTCGTACATGCCGACACTGTTTAAAGCCTCATCAACGCGAATACGTATTTCAGGCGGTGAAATCCCTAGATTTTCAGGACCAAATGCCACATCTTCTTCAACCACAGTCGCGACAATCTGATTATCCGGATTTTGGAAAACCATACCTGCTGTTTTTCGAATTTCCCAGATCTGATCATAATTGCTGGTATCCATCCCATCAATCAAAATAACGCCTTCAGTGGGATGCATAATACCATTGCAAAGTTTGGCGAACGTCGACTTCCCTGAGCCATTATGACCTATTATAACGACGAATTCACCGCTGGCAATATCAATATTCAATTCTTTGAGCGCTGGAGTGACTTCTGCTTCATTATAAAAATAAGTGACGCTCTTCGCTTGAATCATGCTATTCCCTCTTCCATCTGACTTTGCCACTCTATTATACACCTCAAAAAAGCGCCTTACAAATGATCTTTTAGATCATTTGTCAGACGACTGATTTTTAAAAAAAGATAAAGGGACTAAGCGATAGTCCTTAGTCCCTCTTAACAATCTTATACCAACTCGATCAAGACCATTGGCGCTGCGTCGCCTCGTCTAGGTCCAAGCTTATAAATTCTGGTATAGCCGCCGCTCTTGTCAGCGTACTTAGGCGCAATTTCTTCGAAAAGCGTCTTTACAACAGCTTCTTCAGTAATGAAGGCCATTGCCTGACGTCTTGCGTGAAGGTCGCCGCGCTTGCCGAGCGAGATCATCTTTTCAGCGATCTTGCGAGCTTCCTTGGCTCTCGTTTCAGTGGTCTCGATACGGCCGTTCTTGATCAGGCTTGTAACCAGATTGCGAAGCATCAGGTTACGGTGCGCTGTTGGACGCCCGAGTTTACGATAACCCGCCATGGATTCCCCTCCTTTTTCTTCCTATTCTTCTTCAGATTTCAGGCCTAGCCCAAGCTCTTCGAGCTTTTGCTTGACTTCTTCAAGTGATTTTTTTCCGAGGTTTCTGACTTTCATCATGTCGTCTTCCGTTTTCTCCGTCAATTCCTCTACGGTATTGATCCCGGCGCGCTTCAAACAATTGTATGAACGCACGGAAAGATCGAGCTCCTCGATCGTCATTTCAAGGACTTTTTCTTTCTTGTCTTCTTCTTTTTCAACCATGATTTCAACACCATTAGTGCTGTCAGTCATTTCGATGAAAAGTTTCAGATGTTCAGCCATAATTTTTGCGCCGATAGACGTCGCTTCATCAGGTCTGATTGTACCATCCGTCCAGACTTCCATGACAAGTTTGTCATAGTCTGCAACTTGCCCGACGCGTGTATTATCAACACTGAAATTCACTTTTTTTACAGGTGTGAAAATTGAATCCACAGGAATGATGCCAATGGACATGCCCGGATCCTTGTTAAGATCAGCGGATACATAACCACGGCCTTTTGCAAGGGCAATTTCCATATTCAGAGTTGAATGATCATCGAGGGTTGCGATATGAAGATCTGTATTCAGGATTTCGACATCTGAATCACAAATGATATCGCCTGAAGTGATGGGACCAGCCTCAGTCGCTTCAATTCTTAGAATCTTGACTTCGTCATCCGAATGAATTTTGGCAGCAAGGTTTTTCAGGTTAAGAATAATGTCAACGACATCTTCTTTGACTCCCTGAATCGTGGAAAACTCGTGAAGTACATTATCGATTTTTATCCACTTTACCGCTGTACCTGGAAGAGAAGACAATAAAATGCGTCTTAAACTATTCCCGAGTGTAATGCCATACCCGCGCTCAAGAGGCTCGACAACAAATTTTCCATAAGTTGCCGTTTCGTTCATTTCAACACACTCGATACTCGGCTTTTCAATCTCTATCACTGCACAAACCCTCCTTCATTTATAGGATGTGAGGGTAACATTTCGTTACGACGACTACTTAGAGTAGAGCTCGATGATCAGGTGCTCTTCGATCGGAAGATCGATATCTTGTCTTGCCGGCGCCGAAACGATCTTACCGCTCATTTTCTCTGGTTCAGCAACAAGCCAAGTTGGCGTTGCCTGACCCTTTTCCATGATCGCCTTGAATTTGTCAGAAGTTTTGCTGCGCTCCTTGACTTCAATGACGTCGCCGACTTTAAGCGTCATGGACGGGATATCGACTTTGTTGCCGTTCACTTTGAAGTGTCCGTGCGTAACGAGTTGTCGTGCTTCTTTTCTTGAATTCGCAAAACCAAGTCTGTAAACGACATTGTCCATGCGAAGCTCTAAAAGCTGGAGAAGGTTTTCGCCTGCGATTCCCTTCATCTTGTCAGCTCTGTTATATGTCTCACGGAATTGGCTTTCGAGGATACCATAGTATCTCTTAACCTTTTGTTTTTCTCTCAGCTGTACGCCGTAGCCGGAAAGCTTGCCTCTTCTGGCACCGTGTTGTCCCGGAGCATTCTCTCTCTTGTTGAGAGCACACTTTTCGGAATAACAGCGATCACCCTTGAGGTAAAGTTTCTGTGCTTCTCGGCGACAAAGTCTGCAAGAAGGTCCCGTATATCTAGCCATTTACTACACCTCCTATAATATCAAACTCTTCTGCGTTTCGGCGGTCTGCAGCCGTTGTGAGGGATCGGCGTTACGTCAACGATCGAAGAAATCTCGAGGCCTGCAGCCTGAAGAGAACGAATCGCTGCTTCACGACCAGCGCCTGGTCCTTTTACGAAAACCTGAACCTGTTTAAGGCCATGTTCCATAGCGTTTTTAGCTGCAGATTCTGCCGCCATTTGCGCAGCAAAAGGCGTAGACTTTCTGGATCCTTTGAAACCGAGTCCGCCTGCACTTGCCCATGCAATTGTATTGCCGGCTGTGTCAGTCAGCGTCACAATCGTATTATTGAAAGTTGATTGTACATGCGCCTGGCCGCGATCGATATTTTTACGTTCGCGTTTTTTCTTGCCGCGAGCTACTGTAGTTTTACGTACTTTTTTTGCTACCATGCTTCACCCTCCTTTACTTCTTCTTCTTGCGTCCGACCGTTTTCTTAGGTCCCTTGCGCGTACGAGCATTAGTTTTCGTTCTCTGTCCGCGGACAGGAAGTCCTTTTCTGTGACGGATGCCTCTGAAGCAACCTATTTCACGGAGACGTTTGATGTTGAGGGCTACTTCACGTCGAAGATCACCTTCGACGACATAATCAGTTTCAATGACCGCTCTGAGTTTGTTAACCTCTTCTTCTGTCAGGTCTTTGATACGAGTATCTTCACTGACACCGGCCTTGGAAAGAATTTGAATAGATCTTGGCTTACCAATGCCATAGATGTAAGTGAGTCCGATGACGGCTCTCTTCTCTCTAGGCAGGTCGACGCCTGCAATTCTTGCCATTAATGTACACCTCCTGCTTTCGTAAAATGCCAGATTACCGCTATATGTCTAAATCTGACGCTTGGAATCCTTAAGGACAGCCGCGTCCCCACGTCAGATTCTTTCACTGGTTAACCTTGCTTCTGTTTGTGTTTAGGGTTCTCGCAAATGACCATTACTCTGCCTTTGCGCTTAATAATTTTGCATTTTTCGCAAATCGGTTTCACCGATGGTCTGACTTTCATGCGTTATACCTCCTTATCACTTGCCGCGCCAGGTAATTCTTCCACGAGTCAGATCATATGGAGATAACTCCATAGTCACTTTATCGCCCGGCAGAATTCGGATAAAATTCATTCTGAGTTTGCCGGAAACATGAGCCAACACTTCATGATCGTTTTCCAGCCGGACACGGAACATCGCGTTTGGCAACGCTTCTATAACGGTTCCGACGACTTCGATCGCATCGCTTTTTGCCATAAATTCTCTTACCTCCCCGTGCTTGAATCAGACTTGCTGGAGTTTATCAATTTCACGTTTCACCAGGCTGTCGTCAGGTTTGATGCCCGCCTCAAGCGCTTCTGAAAAAGCTTTGCTGACTTGATTGATTTTAACCAAATGCCGCACCTTTTTCATTTTGGGCGAATCGATTTTTCTTAAATTCCCATCTACTAATAATACGAAATTATCATCAATGATGTCAAGAATCAAATATAACCTATCGTAATCACGACCTGCCTTTGATTTGACAAATTGACCAACAGCCAAACCTTTTGTCGACTCCACTTTCCACACCTCGCTTATTGATCCGTGGTAAGGATAATAGGATCCTCATCTGTTATGACTATGGTATGTTCGTAATGGGCGGATAAACTGCCATCTGCAGTCACTACAGTCCAATTGTCCCCTAGCACTCTGACTGAAAATCGTCCCGCGTTGATCATTGGCTCAATAGCCAAAACCATGCCGGCTGATAACCTGGGTCCTTTTCCGGCTGGGCCGTAATTAGGAATCTGAGGGTCTTCGTGCAGTGAAGCGCCAATGCCGTGCCCCACATAATCTCGAACAACGGAAAATCCTTCCGCTTCAACATGCTTTTGTATGGCATGTGAGACGTCTGAGAGTCTGTAACCAACTTTGCAGAATTTAAGCCCTTCATAAAAGCTTTCCCGCGTTACGCGGATCAGCTTCTCCGCTTTTGCGCTGATTTGTCCTACGGGATAGGTTTTGGCGCTGTCTCCGTAATAGCCGTTTTTGAGTGCGCCTACGTCAATACTGATGATATCGCCCTCGCGCAACATCCGGTCTCCCGGAATGCCATGGACGACTTCCTCATTCACGGAGGCGCATATGGCAGCCGGAAAGCCACCATAGCCTTTGAACGCCGGCTGCGCCCCATGTTCGAGAATAATGCGCTCTGCGATTTCATCGAGTTCCTTCGTTGTGATCCCAGGCTTGATCATATCTTTAAGGACCGAGTGGACCTTTGCCACGATCTTGCCTGATTCACGCATATACTCAATCTCCGTACTGGATTTAACAAGAATCATTACTGAGTTCTCCCAATTGCTTTGAGAATATCATCAAAGACTTTGTCAATGTCTTGTTGACCGTCGACATTGATCAAATTTCCTTTAACTCGATAATATTCAATCAGCGGGGAAGTCTCGTCCATATACACCCGGATGCGGTTCGTGACTGTATCAGCATTGTCATCAGATCTTTGGTAAAGTTCACCTGAGCACTTGTCGCAAACACTTTCCTCTCTAGGCGGATTGTATTTTATGTGATAAGTACTTCCGCAATCTCTGCAGATTCTTCTTCCGACAGCTCTTTCTACAAGGAGTTCTGGATCAACGACGACGTTTATAACATAATCCAGTCCTGCGCCCATATTCTCGAGAACTTTATCCAGTGCTTCTGCCTGAAATACAGTTCTCGGAAAACCGTCGAGCAGAAAACCAGACTTACAATCTTCTGCTTTGAGCCGATCTTCTACGATCTCTACGACCAGTGTATCCGGAACGAGTTCGCCCCGATCCATATATTCTTTTGCTTTCTTCCCGAGCTCTGTACCTTCTTTGATATTTTTTCTGAAAATATCACCGGTAGATATATGTGGGATGCTGAAAGTTTCGATAATGTTTGCTGCCTGAGTACCTTTTCCGGCTCCCGGAGGGCCTAATAGGATCAGTTTCATCACCATCATCTCCTGACTACTTCAAGAAGCCCTGATAATGCCTCATGACCATCTGAGCTTCGATCTGCTTCATTGTTTCAAGCGATACACCGACAGCGATCAACAGTGAAGTGCCGCCAAATGCCAGATTCAAAGATCCGAACCCAAGAATGATATTTGGCAGTACCGCGATAAACGCAAGGAATATTGCGCCCGCGATCGTGATGCGGCTCATGGTTCTTTCAAGATATTCCGATGTCGGTTTGCCAGGTCTGATCCCTGGAATAAAACCGCCATTTCTCTTCATATTGTCTGCAACTTCAATTGGATTAAAGATAACGGACGTATAGAAATAAGTGAAGAAGATAATCAACAGAGCGTAAAGAATATTGTAGATGATGCTCGATTGACCAAAATAGAGTCTTAAAAACTCATAAAATTTACTGTCTGGGAAAAACTGCGCGATCGTCATTGGGAACATCAGCAGCGATACTGCAAAGATTATTGGAATAACGCCGGACTGATTGACTTTTATCGGAATATAGGAGGTTTGGCCGCCATACATTTTTCTGCCAACAACTCGTTTGGCATACTGAACCGGTATTTTTCGCGTGCCTTCCTGGATGTAGATGATCCCTACAATGATCAGCAGTGCAATCACAACAAAAAGGATAATGCTGAGAATTGAAAGTTGGCCGTCGAGGAATCTTACCACTGTAGTGACAACACTTTCCGGAACTCTCGCAAGAATTCCGGCAAAGATGAAGAGCGAGATACCATTTCCTATACCGTTTTCGGTGATCTTTTCACCGAGATACATCAGGAATGCTGTACCAGCAGTCAGTACAATGACTGAAATTGCAATGCTTAACGGTGTATCATTGATATACGCCGGTCTGAAAAGACCGATACTCCAACCAGTTGCCTGAATCAACGCGAGAACTACAGTGCCATAGCGCGTATATTGAGCAAGCTTCTTTTTGCCTTCCTCCCCTTCTTTAGCCATTGCACCGATTGAATCAGGAAAGGCAATTTGAAGGAGGTTAACAATAATTGAAGCTGTAATATACGGAGAAATACCGAGCGCGAAAATCGTAAAGTTTTTGAAAGCACCGCCTGAAATCAAGTTGAAGAACCCAAGAAATCCTGAGTCATTCGCGAAAAGCGAAGCAAGCTGTGTTTTATCGATTCCCGGAACTGGAATGGCCGACCCGAGACGAAAAACGACCAACATCATTAAAGTGTAAAGTATTCGTTTTTTAAGGTCCGGAATCTTCCATGCGTTGACAAGTGTTGAAAGCAACTAGATCACCTCTGCCTTTCCTCCAGCAGCTTCGATCTTTTCAATCGCTGACTGAGTGAATTTGTGGGCTTTAACCGTGATTTCCTTGTTCAGTGAGCCGTCCCCAAGGACTTTAAGGCCATAGCTGAATTTTTTTACGATGCCACTTTCAATCAGAAGTTCTGGAGTAACGACAGTTCCGTTTTCGAAAGCATTAAGAGTTTCAACGTTCACAGTTGTCCAGTCAATGCGGTTTCTATTTTTAAAGCCGCGCTTCGGAATACGACGGAAGAGTGGAAGCTGTCCGCCTTCAAAACCCGGACGGACGCCGCCGCCGGATCTTGCATTTTGTCCGTTCATACCGCGGCCGCCTGTTTTACCTTGGCCAGTCGCTGTACCGCGACCTCTGCGCTTGCGATTCTTATTGGTGCCCTGTGATGGCGCTAATTCATTAAGCTTCATAATCACACCTCCTTCGTTTAAGCTTCGACGATCTTAACCAGGTGGCTGACCTGCTGGATCATCCCTCGCATTTGAGGATTATCTTGCTTTTCGACGATTTGGCCGATCTTTCTGAGACCTAACGCCTCAATCGTCTTCTTGTGTTTCGGAATAGCACCAATCGTGCTCTTCACCAATTTAACCTTGATTGTATTTGCCACGCTTGTGCACCTCCTATCCAAGAATTTCTTCTACGGATCTGCCTCTTAATTTAGCGACACTTTCTACAGTCTTCATTTTAGTCAGACCATCGATAGTCGCGTTGACGACGTTACGTGGGTTGTCACTGCCAAGAGATTTAGCGCGAACGTCTTTAACGCCTGCAAGCTCCAGAACAGCGCGGACAGGTCCGCCGGCGATTACGCCAGTACCTTCGAATGCTGGCATTATCAAAACAGCACCTGCACCATACTCACCACGAATTGGATGTGGTACAGACGTACCTACACGTGGGACATAAATCAAATGCTTTTTAGCATCTTCGATAGCTTTACGGATCGCTTCAGGAACCTCCTGAGCTTTACCTGTGCCAACACCGACGTGGCCATTTTCATCGCCGACGACAACCAGCGCAGCAAAGCGGAAGTTTCGACCACCTTTAACTACTTTTGTAACGCGATTTATGTTGATAACTTGTTCTTTAAGTTCAAGTTTACTCGCATCGATCATTGTGCGGTTCATTCGTTAACCTCCTTTGCTAAAATTCTAAGCCGGCTTCTCTGGCACCGTCTGCCAGCTCTTTAACACGTCCGTGATACAGGTATCCGGCACGGTCAAAGACGACTTGTTGAACACCCTTTTCAATCGCTCTTTTAGCGACGAGTTCGCCGACAGCCTTCGCGGCAAGCTTGTTGCCGGAATGCGCAAATTTCCCTTTGAGTTCCGCCTCAAGTGACGAAGCGGAGACGATCGTGACGCCAGCGACGTCATCGATAATTTGGGCATAGATGTTGTTAAGGCTTCTATAGACATTCAGTCTAGGACGCTGTGCAGTACCCGCGACTTTCTTGCGAGTTCTTGTTTGGCGAGCTTTTCTGTTTGTATTTTTACCAACTTTGTTAATCATGCCGCTTCACTCCTTTCCCGATTATTTCTTACCGGTTTTGCCCTCTTTACGGCGGACATTTTCGTTTTCATAACGGACACCTTTGCCTTTATATGGCTCAGGACGTCTCCAGTCACGGATCTTGGCAGCATAGTTTCCGACGAGCTGCTTGTTGATCCCTTTGATGATGATTTCAGTCTGAACAGGAACTTCAGTCGTGATTCCAGCCGGATCTTCCATAGCTACCGGATGGGAAAAACCGAGAGAAAGCTCGAGTTTATTTCCGTTTTTATTGGCTCTGTAACCAACGCCAACAATTTTGAGTTTCTTTGAGTAGCCTTGGGAAACACCCACGACCATATTGTTGATAAGCGTACGGCTAAGGCCGTGAAGCGCTCTGTGTGTTTTATTGTCAGAAGGACGCTCGACCGTTAGAACACCGTTGTCGATTGTCACCTTCAGATCTTTGTTGATTTGCTCATTTAACTCTCCAAGTGGACCCTTGACCGTTACCAAGTTCGTCTCGTCGACGTTCACAGTCACGCCACCAGGAATCGTAATAGGCAATCTACCAATTCTAGACATTTCTGCACCTCCTACTCTATCCCTTTAAATTACCAAACGTAACAGATGACTTCGCCGCCAACACCGAGTTTGCGAGCTTCTTTATCCGTGATAATGCCATTGGATGTTGAAATGATGGCAATACCAAGGCCGCCAAGGACTTTCGGAATGTCCGTCTTCTTTGCGTATACTCTGAGGCCTGGTTTTGAAATACGTTTAAGGCCGGAAATGACCTTTTCTTTATTGTCTCCATATTTAAGTTCGACTCTAATAATTCCCTGGTGATCGTCTGCGATCATGCTGAAGTTTTTGATGAAACCTTCTGCCATCAAAATTTCTGCAATTCTCTTTTTAACGTTCGACGACGGGATGTCGACGACAGCATGCTTTACCATATTGGCATTTCGAATGCGTGTCAGCATATCTGCAATTGGATCTGTAGTCATAGTCATGGACAATACCTCCTTTCCTTATTACCAGCTGGCTTTACGCACACCTGGAATTTGACCTTTATATGCCAATTCTCTGAAGCAAATACGGCAAATGCCGAATTTGCGGATGTATGCGTGTGGTCTTCCGCAAAGCTTGCAGCGTGAATACTCTTGTGTAGAATACTTTTGCGTACGAGCTTGTTTAACTTTAAGCGATGTTTTCGCCACTTGATACCCCTCCTTATTTGCTGAATGGCATCCCCATAAGCGTGAGAAGCTCACGAGCTTCTTCGTCTGTCTTCGCAGTCGTTACGAAGGTGATGTCCATTCCTCGGACTTTGTCAATCTTATCATATTCGATTTCCGGGAAAATCAATTGTTCTTTGACGCCAAGCGTATAGTTGCCTCTGCCGTCAAAAGCATTTGGATTGACGCCTTTAAAGTCTCGAACACGCGGGAGCGCGATTGAGATCAGACGGTCGAGGAATTCGTACATGATTTCGCCGCGAAGCGTAAGCTTTGCGCCAACTGGCATGCCTTCACGCACTTTAAAGTTCGCGACTGACTTTTTCGCCTTTGTAACAACAGGTTGTTGACCTGTGATTTTAGCGAGCTCTGCAACTGCAACTTGGATCTCTTTAGGATTTTCCTTTGAGTCACCAAGTCCCATGTTGACCACTACTTTTTCAATTTTAGGAATCTCCATGACGTTGCTGTACTGAAATTTTTCCATCATAGCTTTAGTAACGTCATTAAGATATTTGTCTTTAAATCTAGCCATTGGTTAACCCTCCTTCCCGACCGTTAGTCAATGACTTCGCCAGATTTTGCGGCGACTCTGACTTTTTTGCCACTGTCGAGTACTTTGTATGAAACCCTCGTACCCGTTTTGACCTTAGGGTCGAGAAGCATGACGTTCGAAACATGGATTGGCGCCTCCTGATGGATGATGCCAGCCTGCTTGACTTGTTGTGTAGCTTTTTGATGCTTAGTTACCATATTGACACCTTCAACGATAACGCGCTCTTTCTTAGGAAGCGCTTGAAGGACTTTGCCTTTTTTGCCCTTATCCTTGCCGGAAATTACGACAACCGTATCGCCTTTTTTAATACGCATCTATTTCCACCTCCCACTCTCTTATAGGACTTCTGGAGCCAGGGAAACGATTTTGGTAAATTTCTTATCCCTTAATTCTCGAGCAACCGGTCCAAAAATACGTGTACCGACTGGAGACAAATCTTCTTTGATGATGACTGCTGCGTTATCATCGAATTTAAGGTAGCTACCGTCGTTTCTTCTAACGCCGCTGACGGATCTTACGATGACTGCTTTAACAACATCACCTTTTTTAACAACTCCGCCTGGTGTTGCATTTTTAACGGCACAGACGATAACGTCGCCGATGTTGCCGTACTTTCTCTTTGAACCGCCTAGTACGCGGATGCACAATAACTCTTTGGCACCAGAATTGTCCGCGACTTTCAACCGGGTTTCCTGTTGGATCATGCTTGCAACCTCCTTCCAATCAGCAAGAATTACTTCGCCTTCTCGATAATTTCTACGAGTCTCCAGCGCTTATCGCGGCTGAGAGGGCGAGTTTCCATAATTCGAACTCTATCGCCGATACCACAGGCGTTCTGTTCGTCGTGTGCTTTGAATTTCGTCGTTCTCTTGACGCGTTTGCCATAGAGAGGATGACGAATGAAATCTTCTACTTTAACAACAATTGTCTTATCCATTTTGTCGGAGACAACTGTACCAGTTCTAACTTTTCTGTTAGCTCTTTCCAATTTCCTTACCTCCTTCGCGATTAAGCCTTAATATCCAGTTCCCTGAGGATCGTCTTAACTCTGGCAATGTCTTTTTTGACATTTTTGATCTTCATTGGGTTGTCGAGCTGGCCTGTGGCCAACTGGAATCTAAGGTTGAACAATTCGCTCTTAAGGTCATTCAGCTTTACTGTAAGCTCATCCGGAGTAAGATCTCGGAGTTTGTTACTATTCATTAGATTCACCACCCTTTTCAAGCACTTCTTCGCGCTTCATGAACTTGCACTGAATAGGCAGTTTGTTAGCGGCAAGACGCATCGCTTCACGAGCAGTGTCTTCATTAACACCAGAAAGCTCGAACATGATGCGGCCCGGCTTGACAACAGCTACCCAGTACTCCGGAGAACCTTTACCGGCACCCATTCGGGTCTCAGCAGGCTTCTTAGTAACCGGCTTGTGAGGGAAGACTTTGATCCAAACTTTACCGCCTCTTTTAATGTAGCGGTTGATCGCGATCCTCGCTGCTTCTATCTGATTCGCTGTGATCCACGCTGGCTCCATTGCAACCAGTGCGTAATCTCCGTACGAAATTTCATTGCCTTTTTGTGCAGTGCCTTTCATTCTGCCGCGATGTACTCTGCGTCGCTTGACTCTTTTAGGCATTAACATGGCGTACAGCCTCCTTCCATGAACTTCTCTATCCGATTAAGGAATTATCTTGCGTCTTTTTCATTTCTGCCTTGTCTAGGCTTGCCTGATCTGCCCGGTCTCTTGTTGTCTCTCTGACCGCCGCCTTGACCTTGGCCTGGTGTTCTTGCTTTCTTTGGCTCTTTACGTGTAAGCATGCTTTCGCCATTTGCTTTAGGAAGAATTTCACCTTTGCAAATCCACACCTTTACGCCAATTTTTCCGTAAGTGGTGTTCGCTTCAGCGAAACCGTAATCGATGTCTGCACGAAGCGTTGAAAGAGGCACATTGCCTTCGCTGTAGTTTTCAGATCTCGCGATTTCAGCGCCGCCAAGACGACCGGAAGTCATGATCTTAATACCCTCTACAGCACCTGAACGCATGGTTCTGGTGATTGAACCTTTCATTGCGCGTCTGAATGCGATACGTCTTTCGAGCTGTGACGCAATATTTTCAGCGACGAGCTGAGCATCCGTATCCGCATTTTCAACTTCAGAAATGTCGAGTTGAACAGTCTTTCCAGTCATAGCCTGGATTTGCTCTCTCAATTTCTTGATGTTTTCGCCGCCGCGGCCAACAATCATGCCAGGCTTTGCTGTGAAAATGTTGATGTGAATTCTATTGTTCGCTGCGCGATCGATATAAATTCTGGAAATGCCGGAAGTGTAAAGTTCCTTTTTAAGAAGTTTTCTGATATTAAAATCTTCTACGAGCAACTCGGAGAAGTTTTTCTTGTTAGCGTACCATTTTGAGTCCCAATCTTTAATAATACCGACTCTAAGTCCGTGTGGGCTTACTTTTTGACCCATCCGCTATTCCCTCCTTACTATTCTCTTTCGGATACCGCGACGCCTACATGGCTGCTTCTCTTAAGAATTGGATTTGCTCTGCCGTGAGAACCCGCTCTGAAACGCTTCATAACCGGTCCCTGGTTAGCATAGATTTCAGCGACAATCAGCTTGTCAACATCCATGTGGTTGTTGTTCTCTGCGTTGGCGATTGCCGACTCAAGTACTTTAAGGAAGATTCTTGCGCCTTTGCGCGGTATAAATTTCAAAATCGCTTTTGCTTCTTTGGCATTCTTGCCTCTGACCAAATTCGCGATTGGCTTCATCTTTCTTGAGGAAATACGAACGTATTTCGCTTCAGCTCTAACTACGGATTTCATTGTGTGCCCTCCTTCCGATCTAAAATGACCTTACTTGCCGCTCTTCTTATCGCCCGCGTGGCCTTTGAAAGTTCTCGTAGGGGCGAATTCTCCGAGCTTGTGGCCGATCATGTCTTCTGTCACATAAACAGGCACATGTTTTTTGCCGTCGTGAACTGCGATCGTGTGTCCAACCATTTGAGGGAAAATCGTCGAAGATCTCGACCAAGACTTGATGACTTTTTTATCTCCTGCTGCGTTCATTTCTTCAATTTTCCGGATAAGTCCTTTATGGATAAAAGGTCCTTTTTTAAGCGATCTGCTCATCCTTGCATTTCCTCCCTTCGTGCTTTGCCCGTCGAGGCAGTGGCGAACGCTCAGTTCGCCACAAAACCCAACTATTACTTCGATATCTAAATACCTATGCAAAAGAAAGTTCAACCCGCTGGCAAAATCACGGCTTACAATCCATTTTCGATTGCACAGTTATTTTAGGAATGTACTTCTATTTCTTTCTGCCTGATACGATCATTTTGCCGGAAGCCTTCTTCTTGTTACGAGTTTTGTAACCAAGTGCAGGCTTGCCCCAAGGTGTAACAGGTGCCGGGCGTCCGATAGGTGAACGGCCTTCGCCACCGCCGTGAGGGTGGTCATTAGGGTTCATGACGGAACCACGGACAGTCGGTCTGATGCCCATGTGGCGTTTACGGCCTGCTTTACCGATCGTGATATTCTCGTGATCGATATTGCCAACTTGGCCGATAGTCGCACGGCATTCAATTCTGACGTAACGCGTTTCGCCTGAAGGCAGTCTGAGAAGCGCAAGTTTGCCTTCTTTAGCCATCAGCTGAGCAGCGTTGCCTGCAGAACGAACGAGCTGAGCACCTTTGCCAGGTTTAAGCTCAATATTGTGGATCATGGTGCCGAGCGGAATGTTGCTCAGCGGCATAGCATTGCCAACCTTGATGTCATGGCCTTCACCAGAAATGATGACGTCGCCGACAGCAATTTTGTGAGGTGCTACGATGTAACGTTTTTCACCGTCAGCATAGTGAAGAAGTGCGATGTTTGCTGAACGATTTGGATCATATTCGATAGAAGCAACAGTTGCAGGAACATTGTCCTTATTGCGCTTGAAATCGATCATACGATATTTGACTCTAGTACCGCCGCCTCTGTGACGAACAGTGATTTTACCTTGATTGTTACGTCCTGAATTCTTCTTGATCGAAACAGTCAGGGCTTTTTCCGGTGTGAATTTTGTAATTTCCTCAAAAGTCGACACCGTCATCTGTCTGATCGCAGGCGAAGTGGGTTTAAACCCTCTGATACCCATGTTTTTTCCCTCCTTCAGTAATTAAATGCCTTCGAAGAACTCGATGTCTTTGCTGCCTGGAGCCAATTTGACAATGGCTTTCTTCCAGCTGGAAGTTTTGCCGACATATTTACCTTGTCGCTTAACTTTTCCATCGACGTTCATGGTGTTGACCTTTTCAACTTTGACACCGAAAATAGTCTCTACCGCCTGGCGGATTTCCGTTTTGTTGGCGTCCTTATGGACTTCGAAAGTATATTTCTTCTCAGAAGTACCCATCATGCTCTTCTCGGTCACAATTGGGCGAATAATAACGTCATAAGCTGTTTTCATTACGCGTATACCTCCTCGAGTTTCTCGACAGCAGCTTTAGTGATGATGAAGCTGTTGTGGTTGAGGATCTCGTAAACGTTGAGCTGACCAACGAAGGATGTCTTGACGCCAGGAATATTGTTGGCGGAAAGAACTACGTTGTCATTCTTGTCAAGGGTGACAATCAGCGCTTTCTTGTCAGCGTTGATATTTTTAAGAACGCTGAGCATTTCCTTAGTCTTTGGTGCCTCGAATGCAAGGTCCTCAAGGACTACGATCTCACCGTTTTGAACTTTTGAGCTCAGTGCAGACTTGAGAGCAAGTCTTTTGATTTTCTTTGGCAGAACGTAACTGTAATCTCTTGGCTTCGGTGCGAATACCACACCACCGCCTACAAAATGAGGCGCTCTGATGGTACCCTGGCGAGCGTTGCCAGTGCCCTTCTGACGGAACGGCTTACGACCACCGCCGCGAACTTCAGCTCTTGTCTTTGCAGACTGTGTGCCCTGTCTTTGATTGGCGAGATAGTTGACAACAACCTGGTGAAGAACTTGCTTGTTGACCTCAACGCCGAAAATGCTATCACTCAGTTGAATTTCTCCAACTTTTTCACCGGACATGTTTAAAACATCTAATTTAGCCACGTTGCTTCCTCCTTTCCTTTACTCGAATCACTATTTGCCAGACTTGACCGTTGGTTTAATGGTCAGCAGGCAGCCTTTAGGTCCCGGAACCGAGCCTTTAAGAAGGATCAGGTTGCGGTCTGCTTCTACACGGATAACGTCGATATTTTGAATCGTGATTTTTTCACGGCCCATACGACCCGCCATTGGCATACCTTTAACAACTTTACCCGGGAAAGTGCCGGCACCGATCGAGCCTGCAAGCCTGTGGCTTTTGGAACCGTGGGTCATAGGACCGCGTGAGTGGTTCCAACGCTTGATGTTGCCTTGTGTACCTTTACCTTTGGAAATGCCGGAAACGTCCACAGCTGCGCCTTCAGCGAAGAGATCAGCTTTAATTTCCTGGCCGACTGTAAATGCAGATGCATCTTCTACCGTGAATTCGCGAACAAATTTCTTGATTTCAACGCCAGCTTTTGCAAAATGACCTTTAGTCGGTTTGTTGGCTCTGTGTGCCTTCGTATCACCGAATGCCACCTGGATAGCGCAGTAGCCGTCCGTTTCAACCGTTTTGACTTGCGTGACATGCATAGGGCCTGCTTCGACAACAGTGACTGGAACGACATTGCCGTTTGCGTCAAACACCTGAGTCATGCCGATTTTTTTACCTAAAATACCTAACATTGAGTTTACACCTCCCGATAATCTTACAGCGGATTGCTCTAGCAATCATACTAAGCTTGAGGGTTGAATCTATTCAAACCAATCTCTTAGTAACGACAGTAGGGTATTACAGTTTGATTTCAATATCCACACCAGCTGGGAGATCAAGTCTCATAAGAGAATCAACCGTCTTTGGTGTTGGATTGAGAATGTCGATCAGACGCTTGTGCGTTCTGAGTTCGAACTGTTCTCTGGAATCCTTGTACTTGTGAACTGCGCGAAGAATTGTGATGATTTCCTTTTTAGTAGGAAGCGGAATTGGTCCAGCTACGTCAGCACCGGTTCTTTTCGCGGTCTCGACGATCTTTTGTGCTGAGCTGTCGAGAACTTTGTGGTCGAATGACTTGAGCTTGATTCTGATTTTCTGTCCTTTGTTAGCCATGTGTTTTACCTCCTTGAAATAAATGCGCGTGATTTTAAACACACGACTGGGTCTATGCACACCTTGCCTGGCGTATCGCATTTTCAGGCACACAAATCCCGGTCGCCCAATTCAACGATTGGACCGTTCTCAATAGAAATTTTTCCGAGCCAGATCGGTAACCTTCTATCTCATCGCTTGTAAACACGCTTTATCATTATACTACCATCTAAACAGATATGCAACACTTTTCGCACTTAAAAGTGGGCCTGTTTTTCACAGGCCCACTTCTTTAAGCAACTATGCTCGTATTACTTAATGATCTTGATAACGGAGCCAGCGCCAACCGTACGGCCGCCCTCACGGATGGAGAACTTGAGGCCTTCTTCAACAGCGATAGGTGAGATCAGTGTGATCGTCATCTCGATGTTGTCGC
>Ga0302251_1000527_pt1 | contig 34106 bp, 43 predicted proteins | sample AAG_RA_Gln_MG_FD_193534 | JGI IMG/M metagenome (GOLD analysis project Ga0302251, IMG submission 193534) | Enriched activated sludge microbial communities from anaerobic digester in WTTP, New Holstein, Wisconsin, United States - AAG_RA_Gln | ecosystem: Engineered > Bioreactor > Anaerobic >... | reverse complement strand
GCTGTTATCCAGATACACACGCTCTATCCTGCTGGTACTACGCCGCCTGACACGCTGGACTATATCAACGGGGCGGCTGCGACTGCCACCGAAGGCACATTCCAGTTCACAGACCTTGTTGCGGGTGATGCAACGCTGACCCTTGCTGCTGCTGCGGCGGCAGACCTGCCTGTCTATGCAGTATCCCCCCTCTATTGGGATATAAAGATACTGGATTACTCTGCTGGCACGGTTACTGTTCTGGCTTCTGGCGAGATGTACATCTACGGAACGCCCACTAAATCCATCGCGTGAGGTATGTATGGAAACAACTGTTACTCAAATTCCCTTTACAGCGTGGGAACAAGCCGTGTTTGTCGCCCTGTTCATTGTGTTTGTCGTAGGGTTGCTAACCTGGTTTACAAAGCAGAGCAACCAATGGCAATCGTTCATTGCAAAGATTGAAGAACAATGGCGTTCCTTTTCGCGCGAACAGCGGGTTGAAAACAATCAGTGCATTAGCGAAATGAACAAGTCTATTGGCGATCTGACGCAAGTTACACAGGGGCTTGTGAGTGAGGTTCGGGAAATGCGCACGGACTCACTGCAATTCTATGAGAAATTTCATGCGCACGATGCGCAGGCTAAAGAAATTCTGGCAGAGGTCAAGACAGATGGAAGAGCCCCTGCCAAACAAACAAGGGCAAAGAAGCCCATCACAGAAATTAAGGAGTAAAGCATGGCTGAAATTTTGGAGTTCTTACAAGGTTTATACGGAATGGTGGACATCGCCAGCGTTGTTGCGGTGTTCGTGCTGGTCTGGTTGTGGGGTCAGCTTGGTCTGACCGGAAAAGCACAACTCCTATCGAGCTTTGCGACAGGAGTTGTGATTGGTATCGTCCAGCAACTGAGCACTGGTACAGTAGTTGGGTTCGCTGGCTGGTTTCAGGTGGTTGTGTACGGCATCATCTTAGGCGGTCTTGCAAGTGGTGCGTATGAAGCCATCAAGGGTGCGGTCCTGAAAGCCTTAGCTAAGTAAGGCAACCGGACAGATTTCAAGCACGTTCTCTACTTTAGACCCGTGCGAAAATGTGAAGTCCAGCCTCACACAGCCTCTGGTTGTTGGGGCTGGCATTTTTTCTATGTCAAACCCAAACTTATCCCCGTGCACAAGACCAGCCTTCTTGTATCCTGGCGTTCTCACAAAGTGCTGGTACTGTTCGTAAGGCGCACCCCACTTCGTTAGCCTGATGCGGTTCAGCGTGACCACGTACTCCTGATGGTTGTGTCCGTTGATGACAACATCAGCGTCGGGCAGATAAGCCGCCTGTCTTGCGGTGTCAATGACACCCCTGGTAACGGGTGCTGACGCGCCTGAGCCGTGATGCCAGTACAGCGTTTTGGTACTGCGGTCACCGCCCTTCTCATACTGAAATATCATCCTGATAAACCCCCAATAGCCCATAGAATAGGCTTCACCACCGCTCGTGTTCAATGCGTACACAAGGCGCTCGGTCAAATTCGTGTTGTTTTTACGCAATACAGCGGTCTCGTGGTTTCCCATACCTATAATGTACGGGACGTTGAATTTTGATAGGAAATTTGCCGCGTCAAGCACAACTAAATCAAGGTAGGAGTCGTGTTTATACTCCGATTGCAACTCTTCCAGGCTGCGGCGTGGGTCATCGTGCGATTGCATCACATCAAACAAATCCCCGCCGATGAGGACGGGGGATTTTGTCTCTGCGGCGAGAGATAGATGCTTAGCGAGCAGGTTCAGGTCACACTTTACGCTGTCAAAGTGTATATCGGACATCGCGTACAGATGTTTCGTGTCTTTGGACTTCATCTTATGGACAATATCCAACACAGACGCGTTAGGTCGCTCGAATTTCATAGTTTCTCCTCAGTGTAGTAACCAAGATGCACCTCAATCCCACGCAGCGCCTTTTTTACTGCACTAAGGACCGCATTTAGGGGCGGGTACTCATATCCGCCACTATCTGCGGCGTGTATATAAATTTTACCATATCTTTCGCCGAAGTTGAACGCTATAACGGGCTTACACGGGCACTTGCTGTTGTTCGTATGCTTCACAGGTCTCCTGTAATCTCTGATAATTCGGGTTGATATTGCGGAATTGATGCCCGTTGATTTTTGTAATCGTCAAAAGAAAATCCCCCAAAGTAATTCAACTTACTCCAATAGCGCATATAATCTGAGAGCAATCCCTCTGTCCAATTCTCACCGACATAGGCATTTTTTCTTTTCGCGTCAAGCGGCTGATATCGCATAGGGTTCGGCAACGCGCCGAGTGCCCTTATTTTTTCCAGACGATAACGAGCGTCTTCAGGCGTGTCCTTGTACCCGATCAAGACATAAGTTCTAATCTGTTTTGCCTTTACTCCAGCGGCTATCAGCTTTTCAAAAGCCTGCAAATACAGACGCTCGGTTTCTACATTGTCCCAAGCTAACCTGATAAGCGTGTCCTTTGGCAATCGCGCAAATTGTTCAGCGTGGTGGTCTGTCAATATCCGCGCGTCAAGTCCTTGATTGAAATCAATGCCTGTTATCCGATGTTCCATCAATCGCTCAATCACTCGGTCAAAGTGCGCCACGCTGGTTGCTAAAAGATTGTTATCGCAGACAATTGGCTTGACTTCCCAATCCGGCAATTCCCGCAATCCACCTTCCAGCTTTGGCACAAGACAAAACGAACAATGGCGGATGCACCCGCGACTGGTGAACACAGCGTCAGGGTTGTGATGAGATAAGGCATTGACTTCGCCGGATGTGTCAAATTCGCTAAAAATTTCAGGGTTCATCGCAACTGACTGACCGCCACAGCGAACATGATACCCAGCGGATTTCAACCAGACGCACCGCATATAAGCCTTTTCCACGTTCCAAGAAAATACTGCTGAAACATAAGCGGTGTCGCCATCCACCCACTCCGCTATGCCGCGCGACCAGTTACTCAACGGATGCACCCTTTGAGGAAATTCGTATGCTTCACAATTCTCCTTCCAGATAGGAAATCACGCTGTTCATCGCTTCGCCAGCATCATAAGCCACCACCCGACAGTACCCAGCCTGTTTCAGGTAATCGCCAAACTCAATCTGGTTGTCGGTCAGCTTGTTCGTGCCAAACTTGAACTCAATATACAAACCGTGCCAACCCCCTGAGGGGTAAGGCAGGAACACATCCCAAACTCCTGCCTTTACACCCTCTCGTTTCAGTTTCATCGCGACATTCCTGTTGCGCAACCCGCCATTCGGGATAGCGTGCATCCAACGCAGGCACGGATAGTGCCCTTCGTTGTATCCAGCAAGCTGGAAGAAAGCTGCCTGCGTGTCGTGCTCGCTCATTCTTTATCCTCCGGTTTAGTGTCTGTCATAATTGTGCAGGCAGTCTAATTCTGGAATTGTTGCATCATTCAAGTCGTGAAAAACCGAATATCTAAGATTCTCAGCAACGTCCAAGTCATACTGACCGCTTGCGATGTATTGGGCGCGATAGTCAGCCGCTATCTTGACGGCATACTTCTCATCCTTTGCGTAAAGGGTAACCCTAATCCTGGGGGGAGTACCTTTAAAAAGGATAATACATTGTCCCGTAAGCTCATCCATCTTTGACTGCTCTACATAAGTTTGTTCTCCTTCAAATGTCACGTGATACCGACGATAGCCTGCATCATAAAGGCTATAGCCTACAGCATCCAATTCATACTCCTCAATGTTGTCTGCGAGCGTTGCCGATTGACATCGCTCCGCCAGTTCACGGGTGCTGTATACCCCAACGATGTGATAATCCGAGTATTCCCCGTCTGTTACAACATAAATCGTTTTACTTTTAGCGCTCATTCCTGCACCTCCGGCAATTCTGGCAGCGGCATCCAGTGGGTGACGACGGGTTTGTCCACAAATGGCACATACCATAAACTGTACTTGCTAAGATACGAGGCGATTAGTTGCTCACCCCTGCTAAGTATCAGCACATTCGAGATATTTTCCGGCAACCTCTCACTTACCGGTATCCACCTGCGCTCCTCCTCCAACTCAGCGATGCGGGCGGTAAGATTTCTGTTCTCGAATAGCAATCGTTTATAATCATCGAGCAACGCTTTGCCAGACACTTTGAGTTCCATTTCGCCTGTAATTCTGGTGCATAACGCCACTTGAGCGAATTGACTCCATCCACAATTTTCACAAACCCCAGCGGTAGTTATATTAAATGACCCACACTTCGGACAGTTTGTAATTGTCATTCGGTCACCTCCGGCAACTTCCACCATCGCTCAACACCACCACGAATTTCCGCTTGTTGACCGAGTGAGTCATACCATTTATCGCCCCTGCGTTGTGCTAAGAATAGCCAGCTACCGAGATTGGCAATAACATTCTCGCCCTCTTCTGGAAAATCCTCATAAGCGTCATAGCCGTCACGATACGGCTTTAACTCTGTTACTTCCGCCTCCAGCTCAGCAATGCGTAACCGGAGTGCGTCCTCAATCGGACGGGTGTTCCATTCTTCCAGCGTCACTGTTCTTACTGAGAGCGGACATTCCTGGTTTGGACAAAAATATCGTGTTTCGCTGATGCCACGAAATATCCAAGCGTTTGCTTGTGGCAGCGTTCCACAAAACGGACACGGTCTCAATATCTCACTCATTCCTCACACTCCTTTATTTCTAATCCTAATACCTTTGCCCGATGGCTCGTCTGCGCAAACTCCAATATTGCCTCACGAGCTGCGATATAGTCTGCATCGTCACACTCCAGCGCACAGAAATGTGCCGCAATCTGAGCCGCAATGCGCCGGTCAACAATCATGCCTTTGCTGCCACACCAGAGCGGAAAACAAGAATAATCGAGGTCGGCACCTCGCAGGTCGGCTCCTCTCAGGTCGGCATCGCTCAGGTCGGCACCTCGCAGGTCGGCTCCTCTCAGGTCGGCTCCTCTCAGGTCGGCACCTCGCAGGACGGCACCCCACAGGCCGGCACCACGCAGGTTGGCACCTTTCAGGTCGGCACGAATCCCGCCGTCCGCGTCGTCGAGCCACAGTTTGTGTTTTTGTAAGATTGCGTCCAGTTCGTCTTGGTTCATTCCTCCACCTCTTTCTTCCACTCGCCGTTCAGCCGGCGCGCCAAATCCTGGAACATTTTCATCAGCATCATTCGGTCTCCCTGTAATCGTCATAAATCTCAATGTTTGGATGATTGTAGGCATATGAAACTATCAACGAATAGCCCAAGCTATCAGAGAGTTTCAACAAATCCTCAATTGTGCCGATATTGATAAACCAGGCAAATCCGTCATAGCTGTCTGGTTGGGGCTTCAAATATGCCCCGTCGCAAGGCTTATTATTTCTGTCATTGCCTCTTACGCGCGATATTGTGAACTCCATTACACGCCTCCTCTAAAACGGAACATCTTCGTCATCGAACACATCGAGCCGCTTACCGCACCAGCGACAGCGGTAATAGGAATGGTTGGGTGTCACGACCAGGATAAGCGTGTCGTGGTTGCAATCCTCATTCTCATAGTTATCCATCTCGCGCATTGTGTCAAACCAAGCGTTCTCGATTGCCTGGAACGCAGTCTCTTCAGGCGTCTCACCGCTTTGGTGCGCAAGCTCTATCAACTTCTCTTCCAACCCGCCAACAATGTTAATGGTTATCATTTCTTCACCTTCCTCTCCTGATACTTTACCTTATCACGGAGATAGCTGAGCCATCTCCCACGCCCGCCATAGAGCTTCTTAACGATGCACATTGCAACCCCGACCTCAATGTCGAACGGTTCACCCTCTCTCGGCTTTGAAGTAATGACATCCCCGCCTGGAAACTTGCAGACAGTGGTGTTGTTGTTCACAAAGATTTCGCGCGGACGGTATGAGTGACGAACCATATCCCGCGCAAATTCCATATACGAGCCTATGGGTTCTCGGCTGCTATCAGTCGTGTCAAGTAGGTCAATTGGTTTTGATATATGTACGCGGTTCATTCGCTCGGATGCTTCAAGCGCATCCAGATAGCCCAGCAGTTCTGGCACATCCTCGTGGGTGAGATACAACCCTTGATTGAAATCTCTTGCGTAAATCAACGATTTCTGGATATATTCAATGTTCATTATCATTCTCCTTTCACAAGCCGTTCAACGATATGGTAAATCTCGGCAAGCCCGATCTCCAATTGGGATATTCGGGACGCCTCGTCCTCACGCTCATCCTTGATTGCTTCACGCAGTTCATAGATGACAGACTCCAGGAACGCTGCTCTGTCCTTCCAGTATTCAATGCTTTCTTTATCCTCAATCTTGATGCTCATACAGTCACCTCCAGTCTCGGCTGCATCTGCGCTTCTGCTATTCGTTTTTCTGCAATCGCAAAGTAAGTCGGGTCGATTTCGATGCCGATGAAGTTGCGTCCGGTCTGTATGCAGGCTACTCCGGTAGTGCCGCTACCGGCAAAGGGGTCGAGTACAACATCGCCCGCGTCCGCAACCAGCGTAACCAATTGCTCAATCAGGTCGACCGGCTTCTGTGTTTGGTGGTCTTTTTCCTGCGCGGGAACTCGCTTCGCCCTCAAAACATTGCTGATGTCTTTCCGGTAATATTTTCCAGTTCCCTTGACGTAATGCAGAATAATCTCGTGCTGCGGGCGAAAACCAAAACCTAAGCCTGGATTTCCTTTATCCCAAACCACAAGGTTTTGCCAGCGAAAGCCGGTACTTTCAAGCGCGGGCGCGAGCGTAGACACCATGCGCCAATCGGTGAACACACACATTGAGCAACCGTCTTTGAGCAACCGGTGCGCCTCAGTAGCCATTTGCCTTAGCAGCCATATCAGGCCAGCCGTCCCCATGTTGTCATTGACGAACCAGCCGGCCTCGCGAAGTGTCTCGGATCGTAAACCTTGCCCCTTCGCCTGCCGACGTCCAGTTTCGCTGAAACCGCCAGAGCAGTACGGCGGGTCAGTAATCACCGCATCCACGCTCTTGTCCGGCATGGAGCGCATAACTTCGAGGCAGTCACCCAAGTAAAGTTGCACGCTCATTCCTTAACCTCCAATCCTGGTTGCTCTCTCATTAAGACCTTCTCGCTCTCAAACTTGCGCTCGGTTCACCTTCGGTACTGTATTCGTCAAGTAACTCAATAGCTGATTTCATCGTGCTCCTCTTTCTTTGATAAAAATCTTACCGATTGCGCATAGAGTTCATAGGACGAAGCCCACGAACCATCTCTCTTCTGGTATACTTTTGGACCGCCCGTATCTATGTCGGAGTTCAATTCGCCGAGCACCAGCACCAGTGCTCCCTTCTTTAGATGCTCGACGATTGTTTCAGCCAGCACACCATAGACAATGACACGAAACCAGGTGGTCTTGTCCTCGCCAGCTTTATTCCGTTTAGATGATGCGACCGAGAATGTTGCCACGGGTTTCCCATCCGCAGCAAACTTAAGCTCTGGCGCGTTTCCAACATAGCCCACTACTGTTTGTTGAAACATAGTTACCTCCTAACAAAAACCGGACTTGCCTTTGGGCTGCAAGTCATACTGTGCTTTACGCACGGCGGCATCCACAAGTTCTGGAGCGTGTTCAACGTTCAAGACATCGAGTAGATTAACCACAATCTGACAAGCGTACACATGCTTATCCTCTGCGTTGAAAGCATCGCCTGTTCTTTCTGCCGCCTTGACGGCAAAGTCTGCTGAGCTTTCCAGGTACTGTAACTTCTGATAGTTAGTTACTTCATCTTCTTCCGGTTCGTCTTTCTCCTGGCGCAAATGGCGCAAACTAAACAAGTTGTACACCAATAGTCCGATGCCAGTCATTGATAACAATCCCATAGCGATTTCAATCCATTCCATGTTACTCCTCCTCATCGTAGTTACCTTCTTCCTCGTATTCAGGGTAATCCATCTTCATCAGGTTGCTGACAAACGGCTTTTCTTTGGGCGCGGGATTGCCAAGGAACACGACCACTGACGCGGAAACCTCATAAGCAGCGTCTGGTTCGCCCGCCTTGTTTGTAAATATTTTTGGGTGACCAGAAGTTTTGTCTGCCACAAGCTGTCCCTTGATGAACACCTTGCTGCCTTTTACAAAAGAGCTCGCGAAAGAAGCCATACTTCCGTGCCCCCGCTTGGTTATATTGAACCATATCGTAACCTCTTCTGTTGTGCCGTCTTGGTTGCGGATAATCCTGTTGGAAGCAACGCTGAAACGAACATACTCAGAGCCGTCCTGACCCTCATACACTTTGGGCGCTACGCCCACATTACCAATAATACTGACCTCGTTATAGCTCATGGTCCTCCTAAATTTTTCCATCTCTGCGTCTGCCTACAAGTACAGACTTTAGATAAGCGATTGACCGCTTGTTGCGCTCGATGCAATAAGTCATTGCATCCAGCACATTATCAGCGTCAAAAGTATTAACCATATTTCTCAATGCGTCCTGGTTGCCATTGAGATTACCAAAGTTATCAGCGTATGCGTCCCACACGCCAGCAACTGTCAGGGGATAATCAGTTCTCTTCTGTTCTCCATCTGTTTCTTTATCTGTTTCTTCCTCTCTTTCTTCTTCTTTATCTGTGTCCACCATCTGTCCGTTTTGTGGACAATCGGTGGACAAGTCAGTGCCAGCTTCCTTTTCCTTCCTGGCGGCACGGTCTTTGCGCTTTCGCTCAGCATCGGGCATCTTTGCCTGATGCTTCGCAAAGTTTATTACGAATGGTGCGCTGTTTTCATACCTGATAATCCCAACGTCTTCCAGGACTTTCAGGTCTTCCAGGAACGTCGCATAATCCTTGCGGAGTATCCATGATATATCCGCGGCGCTTGGTAACTGACCGTCCTTGTTCGTCACGCCAGCCAAAAGGAATAGTTCTATGGCAAGCCGCCACACACGGTCATTCAACATACCCATCTTTGGGTCTGTTAGAACATCGTGTTTCAGCTTTATCCAATAGTTTGCCATAGCCCTCCTTTCTGTCAGTCATCGTCATCGTAACAATCAGCGTCCGCTTTACTCAAAGCGGTCTCGTACTTCGCCGTCTCGTGCATGCAATATCTTTTGGTAGGACGCTGTTTACCGAACTCCCATTGCTGGCAGGTTTCCAGTTGAAAGCGACTCTCCTGATACTTGCGGCAGCGCCCTATGATAGGGTCTTCTGGAAGTGGCTGCCAGTGTTTACAGTTCTTGCAGGGGTTTAGGTTAGGCATTATGATTTGAATACTAAAAAATCATGCTCGAAGCAATCATCAACATAGTGTTCCCACGCGTTCTGAAAGTCTGCGACAGCCTCGTCTAACCGCCTCCCCCGTCCGCTTATCCTTTCAAGACCTTCCTTGTAAGCGATGTCGAGTGGAAGAGACACTTCCAATTCCCATATATACCCGTTCTTGAGTACGTGGATGTCCAGCGGGAATTTGGCATTGTAATAGTGATCCCTGCCAGCGTGCACCTGATTGAGTAGTTTGGTCAGGTATATTATTTCATTGTCATTCTTTTCTGTTTCCATTTTAGTTTCCTTTCTACCAGCCTATTATGAGCCGACTGGTGGGCTGCCTGTTAGTTACTGTTTGCGGCTTGCCAGAATAATCTGCACAGCCTTCAACTTCTTTGTGTAAATATCATACTGTTCTTGGTCTGCACCTTTTAGAGCTTTGCCTATAGCAAGCTCCATAGATTGCAAGATTTCTGATGGCAACGTTCCATATTGCTGACCATCGCTGTTCTCGTACACCATCGCTTCCTGGAGCGTCATTTCGTGCGGTTCTGAGACTTCCCCATCAACAACTTCTTCGTTAGGTTCTGGTTGGGGTGGCGGGAGTTTCTCGGTAGTACTTGGGATGGTTTCCACAACCGGATATTCTTCGGTTGTATACAAGCCGGATAACTCCTGCGGAAATGCTTTGCGCAATGCCAGGCTTTCCGCGCACTTTGCGAGCATAAGGACGGGCATCTTTGCCCATAAGCCGATTGGCTTGCCATCGTAGGTCTGAACATACTCAGCGTACAGCGCGACTGCATACAGGGGTTCAGTAAAATCCTTGCGGATGATACCGACCTTTGCTGCGGCAGGTGGTTGATTTGATAGCCAGACATCTTTCCATTCCCCATCTTGCCCGCACCAATAGGTAGGGGTCTGTCCAGCGTAGCGTCCAGAGCGTTCAGCAATCAGGCGGAAGCCATCAATGCTGACCTGGGTGGTCATTTTCATAACATAGTTGCCAGAGGTTTTGTCCTTCTCCTTTCTCTGTATGGCAAAAATCTGTCGGCTGAACGGGTCTAATCCCGTCCGTTCACATTGCGCCAGGAACAGCTTAAGCTCATCGTCTGATGCCCCTTTCGCAATAGTTCTTTTGATAAGCGCAATCTTATCGCTGTCGTACACAACCAATTCATTACTCATACTGCCTCCATTCTCTCTATAAAAAGAATTTCATCGCTGTCGTTCAACATCCGCTCAATGGCGGTAATCCAAATTGATAGGTAGTTTGGTTCGGTGTTGTCCACGTTCTCCTTTCTTCACATACAAGAATTTTACACCCGCTCGCCTGTGCCTGTCAAGTGCTAATGACTATCATCAGCACAACCAGCACGACAAGTATCAAGATACTCAATTCACATCACCTCCTCTCGTGTGCATAATACTGGCTGCATTTCTTCTTGGTAAATACGCTCTCGCGCGTTCTCGCGCAAGTACTTCATGCTCAAATCCAGCCCAACGCCGCGCCGTCCTAACTTCACCGCCGTTGCCACTATCTTTTGCCATAATTAGCCTCTACCACCTTATATTTCTTTTGCGCAATAATCGTCTGGCGGCTTGAACTGAAGCATTATCAGGGTTGCCGCGCGCCGTTCTTTGCAACTCTTCAATTCTTGTAGGTGGTCTAATTTCGCCACGAGAAACCATTAGATCATATTCTTTTCTGAGAGATTCCCTTCTGCTCGCGTTTGCTTGAGACACTCTTAATTGCTGTTCAGCTATTCTTCTTCGTTGTCCTTCAGATGTATTAGGTAGTCGTTGAGCGGCAACATCGCTGCTGAATCGTGAAGCACCTCTTGAAGAAGCGTAACTCTCAAAATCTATAACCCTTGTTCTACCTGCACCCCCACGATTCAACACATAGGCAATTCTCTGGTCAGCAATATCAACCCACTGTTCCAGGAAACAGTACACGATACATTCCTCAATGTCATCTCTGGTTGGTGTGCCTTGCCCGTCAGACCCAAAGCATCCACGTTCTACATAGCCAATATAGATAGCATCTGAATAGCGTGTAAGCTCATACAAGAACCTGCCTGTCTTTACATCGTAGGTGATCCAGACACGCTGACCCTCATTCTCCTCCGAGTACATATACCCGTTGACGAGAACATCCAGCAAGTCATCAATCTGGTCTTGCGTTAGCCAATAACTTTTATTGTTCATTCTCCACCTCCAATCAATCGTAATAGTCCTCATCTAATCAGCGGCTATAAGGCACTAACTGGGTTATGTTCGCACCATAGATTTTGTGCGCCTTATCCCATGCCTCCGCTTCGGTTTCAGCGTAGACAAAGCCGAGCGGAGTCCATCGTTGATTTGCAAATCTCCATACGACCCACTTATTCTGTGTCATTCTTCCACCTCCTGGTCTGGCATGTGAACGTGCATCCAATGGGTAACATAAGGTAAGGATTGCATAAAGCCTGAATACCATCCTCTGCCTTCGTAATATCTCATCTTCTTAATATCGCCATCACGGCTGAGCGTCAATACAATTTCTCCATCTTCTGGTAATGTGTATCCCACTGATTTCCAGCTTAGCTCTGCAATCTGCCTTCTTAGTTCGTCCTCAATTGGACGCGCATTCCAGGCTTCAACGCGCATAAATATTCTGCCATGTTCCGAACCTCTTTTGGTTGGTTGGTGAATTACATACTCACCCTCAACAACATTAACTGGCATCCCGCAAAACGGGCACCGTTTAGCATGTTTCTGTGTCATCCTTCACCTCCGTTAGTGTTAGGTAATTCGTTAGGTGTTTCATCGGGAAGCGACTTCATAAAATCCAGTGCCTCATGCGCCGTCAATCTGGCTCGTTCTATATAGCAATCAATAGCAGATGCCTCATGGTAATCACAATACCCACCTCCGTACATCTCTACATAGATTTCGTCAGCCTCAATCAAAAGAGACAAAGCCGTGTTTATTTTTCTTGTTATCCAAGCTTTATAATCCTTTCTCTTATCCATCTCTTACTCCTTTCTGCTGGTGTATAATGCCCGCCAGCAGGCAAGCAGTTATTTGAACAGGTCTTTTAGCTCATCATCCAGCCAGCAGGCTACGAGTAGCCCGCATACAGAAACGCCGAACCAGAATATTACTTTGAGCGTTATCTCTAATGCTTCCATCAGCCCGCCACCACTGTCTCTTTGCGCTCAGGGATATTCATAGGCATTAGAATTACTTCACGCCCATCAGCTTTGAATGTTGCTGGCGTGTTCTTTGCGTATGCGTGTAATTGACAATGTCCGTTGAACAGGCTCAGACACGCCTGGAGATAAACAGGATTGAAATGAGCAGTAAAGTTCAGCGGTATTTCCTTGAATGTAAGCGGGAAGGGCTGTTCAGCATCTCCGAATGACATCTTGCCATCGTGAAACATAAGCGGAACATGCTTTTGCTTTGATTTTACGGCGGCGTCCACGTATAAGCGGAGTTTATCTGTTTCTATTTCTGCATACTCCTCACCTGAATACCGAATGGCATCAGTGTTTGGGAACTTGCCGTCAATTCCCATATAGCGTAATTCTATATTCCCGAAACCATACTCCATCCAAAATGAACCATACGGCTTGGCTCGATGCATGGAATATTTTTCCACTGTTTTGATCCCCCAACCTATTGTATTGGGCTTGACTGTCGTGAGCAATCCTTTCAGCTTCTGCAACACTGGAAGTGGTACAAGCTGTTCGTCTTTATAGTCTCGGCACGAAGCCGAATCTACCATCGCCAACTTGTATCCATCGGTTGCGTCAAAGCGTATGAAACCGTCCTTTCCCAGCAGGCGTACGGCATAAAGGTTGGGGCGCGTTTCATCTTTGGAGCAGAAGGGGATAAGGCTCGTTAGGTCTTTCATCTGCTCTGCGCTGAACCATGACACAAGCTTATCCACCTGGGCGCTCCAGACGGGAAATTCAGACGGGTCAATGCGAGTGTCCCTATACTTTCCGAGATAGTCTCGGATAAGCTCCCCTTTATCATCCGTAAAGGTGACGACGCCGTCACCTATTACATCTAATAGCGCAAGCGGGATGAGCATTACGCCATATTCACCGCCCGTGTAAGATAACCCTGGGTCATATACAACTGACATATCCAGGTTGTCGGAGGTGAACAGTATTCCATCCTCGTCCACCTCAACCTTTATATATTGCAGCACTGGAAGGGTTTTCGCGCTTACTCGTGCTGAAAGTTTCAGCACCTTATGCGCCTGCTTACAAACATATGCGGGTAATGTGATTCTCATGTGTTACTCCTTTCTAATATCCGATTGCGGTTTCGGTTAGTAGCTCGCGAAACTTGCGTTCCGCATAAGCTTTAGTACCATCATACGTGCACTTCACATTTTCACCATTCACGCGCCCGTGATACGTACGAATTCCGTTTAGGTGTTGTTCGTAGTAATCCATTGATACCCTAATGGACTTACTGCAAACGATAACACGCCAGGATTTATTGATTGGAATGTACTTGCTCATATCACAAACAATTTTATACATGTCTCACCTCTTTCTGTCTAATAGTCTAATAGAGCCTGCTCGGCTCGGATTTTTCAGTCCGCTCCAAGTATAGCCGACCGCCGAGCAAAAGTCAAGTTTTTGCTGCCAGCCCCATTAGTGTTCGCATTACTGAATATCTTACGCCCGCGCGTAACCTATTCCCATTACCCAGGCGCGTAATACTTTTGTACTATGCACGCGAAACACATTTACAATTAGTAGTTCCGCTTTGGTTATCTTCCAGGTAATTCCCAAATACATTATAGGTAATGCGTTGGCTGCCCGCCGCCCTTTACCATTAGTAATTCCGCTTAGGTTCAGTCCTGGCATAATCTGTAATGCGTTATGTGTAAGGTGCAAGGCGTTGGATGATCCCAGCTCCAAAGTAGAACAAATGTTCTATAAAATCGGAGTGGGGTGATCATAAAATTGCCACTTGACAAAGCAAAAAATCCGTGCTATACTATAGCCAAGTTCAGAAAGCGAGGTAAAATCATGAAAGTATTTGTCAAAGTCAACAAACAGGGCAATATAGAATCAATTGATATAGAAAGGATTGAAAGCTTTTACGATGCGGAAGACTTAAAAGCGATTGAAGAATCGCGGAAAGGGAAAAACAACAAATCTTTAAAGCATGTAGACTTGCCCGTTACCCACAGAATCTATCAACGGAAAACCAACAACAACACCAAGAATCAGAAATCGGAGGCATAACATGACTAACACAAAAGTTAACACTTCAGTATTCAAAGCTAACGGAACGGTCGCTACTGGCAACTCGCTTGCCGACGCCAACGCCAAAGCCAACGCCAAAGCCAACGCCAAAGCGATTGAGACTCCAAATTCGGAGGATAAACCGAAAGCGGTTTATTCTGAAGACCGCTTCACTTATGTCTTTCATGGGAAAAGCAAGCGCATTGACTCCGTGATAGACGTGAGCAAAGAAGACGTCTTCAGTAAATCCGGCGACTCCAATGTTTGGAATAGTAGAAGAATAATTGAAGACGGAGAGGGCAACCGTTATGTAGTCCAAATCAACGTGTACAAGAAAGTCGCCGGTAGAAAGAATGAAAAGAATGGAGTCAATGTCATAAACGATTAACTAACAGAATTACCCAAGAGATAACCCGTGAATTATCACGGGTTATTTTATTTAATCGGATATCCTTATAGCAGCTATACAGTAGCGTTTTTAAGCCGTTTTATTGTCTCTGAGAGAAGTGTAGAGGGGAATACCTTTCCGACTCGCCATATAACATTGCCCAAAAAAAGTGACCAACCGGTCACATTGACATTGTCATCCCTAACATAACAAAAGAATACCTTGCACCCTTGCACCCTTACACCCTTATACCCTTACACCCACGCATAACGGCGCCAGGTGTTGGTCCGCGATTTTACTGATAGCAGCACAACGCCCGCCAGGATAATCTCACCCCCCCGCAGCAGCGTCGAGTACAGCTGGGGGTAGGGGGTCCCCTGTTGTACTCGAACGACTGCGAAACTGGAATACCCATTCCAGAAAATTGCAAGGTAAAATACCGCAACAAACCTAAAATATGATATAATTCAATTGGGGCTGATAGGTGTCGCGCACGGCGTAGTTGAGTGGAGAGTACGAGGCTATCCGCTGATTGACTACTCGATGAAACCAACTACAAGGTGCGAACGCGGGTTCGAATCCCGCCAGCTCCATCTGGTATTTAATCAAAACATATGTTTTAATAACTATTAAAAGTACCGAACACGCCTCTGAATATGCGCACCGAGTCCGGTCATTTAGCCCGCTGGTAGGCTTTGTATGCCAGCAATATGATATGGCAGTAGTTCAAATGGTAGAACGCCTGTCTCCAAAACAGGAAGTTGTAGGTTCGAGTCCTGCCTGCTATGCAAACTAACATACTGCGATAATTAGTTCTCGTCTAATTATCGCAGTACAGGAGTTTATGTATCAGATTTTATCGATTATGCTTTACAAAATATAAATTTCTTGAATTTTATCGGTTATACTCGATAACGGTATCCGAAATCAGTAAAACCTACAAACCATAGTTTGTACCTGATTATTATAATCCTGATTATTATAATCCTGATTATCGGGCAGTTTCGCAAACTGCCCGATTTTCTGTCAGTCTATTGACATAACTCCGCAATACGGGAACTTATGTCAAAACGCTGATACAACAATGCAGAGTCATCATCGAACACAATCCAAATCCTGATTATCTGTTATTAGTTTGTGGATTCATTCTAATTAGCCTCTGGAAGTAAAATATGCGGGTAAATTCAAGATTTGTACCGAATAATGTGTAATCTATCATTATGAAGGGTTATCTTTATTTTATGCCCAATTTTCCCCGCAGACGGGAAAAGAAGAATTTTTTCTGCATCTGTTCTCTTTCTGTTTCTCTTCTGTTCTCTTCTTTTTCTTTATCTCTTCTTCTTCTCTTCTTTATCTGTGTCCGTGTGCTGTCCATTTAATGGACGCGAGACGGACAAAACGTGGACAAATGACGGACATTTGACAGCAAACCTTTGACTAATGGTGTACAATATGGTAGTGTAGTAAGGACTAACATTCTATCTGCGGAGGCAATTATGGCAGTTGCGAGAGACGCGCGCGGACGGCTTCTACCAGGAAGCGTCAACAATCCAGCCGGAAGACCAAAGGCTGAGCATACCCTGGCAAGCCTTATCAGAGTTGAGTTTGGAAAAGAAATTGAAGTGCTGATTGGCGACAATCTCACAAAGCTTGAACGCCGCCAGATTATGGCTGACGCGATGGCACAGCTTATCTCCACCGGAAAAGTGAAATTACCGGACAGAGTTGATGAGAACGGGAATGTGATCAAGGGCGTTACATTTGATTTTCCCGCAAGCGAGTGGATGAAACACCTCATCCGCCTGTTCCGCTACATCGAACCGCCCGTTACCAACATTGAGGTTTCCGGCGGAGTGGACGGCATCATCTTCGACAAGGAAATAACGGATGAGCCAGACGAGTAAAGAGGGCTTTGTCTCCCTCACTGATTTGGTAGACTTCACCCCACGCCAGGATGAGGCTTTCAAATCAATGTTCAAACATACCTTTACCCTGTACGGGGGAGCGAGAGGTGGCGGAAAACTGCTTGATATAAACACGCCTATCCCAACACCTTACGGCTGGAAACGAATCGTTGATTTGAATGCAGGCGATCAGGTGTTTGGTTCTGATGGTGAAGTCTGTACTGTACAATGGCGCTCAGAACCGGAGTACGACAAAACTTATGATTTGTATTTCTCTGACGGCTCTGTGATTCGCGCTGGCGCTTCTCACCAGTGGGTAACAGAAACAAGGGCGGATAGACAATCAGGTAAACGCAGAACAGAAGAGTACCGCGCTCATAGACGCGCTACCCGCCGCTCTCGCGGAAATGGTAAACGACCAGACCTCGCGCTGCGCAATAGCACGCATATATATTCGTATCTCGATAAGCCAACTCCTGGCATCCGTACCACGCAGGAAATCGTAGACACACTGACGGTTGGAAATCAGGGCGAACATAACCACGCCATATTGACTTGCAAACCGCTCTGTCTGCCAGACGCTGACCTGCTCATTGACCCCTACGTTCTTGGCGCGTGGCTCGGCGATGGAACTTCTACCAGCGGCGACATTACCGGAATAGATCGGGAAATATTTGACGAAATAGAAAAATCCGGTTATGTCGTATCAGTACGCAATAACAATACCTTCGGCATACTGAAACTGAAAGGGTTGCTTAGAGATATTGGCGTTCTTTCCAACAAGCATATACCCATTAAGTATCTCCGCGCGTCATTGCCACAAAGGCTCGCCTTGCTTCAAGGGCTTATGGACACGGACGGTACTGTTGACGAAAGAGGACATTGCTCTTTCACAAACACAAACAAGCAGCTTGTTGATGGCGTGTATGAACTGATTGTGTCTCTCGGAATAAAGACAACCGTGCGCGAGAGTCGCGCAAAACTGTATGGCAAAGACTGCGGCGCGGTTTATGATATGTGCTTTATGACAAACCTGCCAGTCTTCAGGCTTCCACGCAAGCTCGCCAGACAAAAGATGGATGACTTCAACGGGGTTCATAAACGCAGATACATCGTAGACGCTGTCAAAGTAGAACCCCAACTTATGTGCTGTATCTCCGTTGACTCGCCAGACAATACTTATCTTGCTGGACGCAGCATGATACCAACACATAATTCTTATTGGCTTCGCTGGGCGATGCTTAGTTGGATTCTCTATCAGGCTAAAATGGGCTTCCCTGGTATCGTGGGCGGTCTGTTTTCGTCTACCTATACCAACTTGAAAGACCGCCAGATTAGTAAGATTGCGTCCGAGTTCCCTTCCTGGCTCGGCGTTCTCAAAGAAAATAAGACGCTTGGGTTGGCGTTTTATCTTGATAAAAAATTCGGGGGGGGCGCACTGACCCTGAGAAACCTTGATGAGTCCACAAAATATAAATCCGCCGAGTTCGGCATCATCGGTGTCGATGAACTCACTGAACACACCGTGGACACATTCAATATCCTCATCGGCTCTTTGAGATGGGCTGGTCTTAAAAAACCTTGCTTCATCGCCGGAAGTAACCCAGACGGAATTGGTAATGATTGGGTGAAGAATTACTTTATACACCACGTATATCCACCCGAATTAGAACCTTTGAGTTCAGAGTTCAATTTCGTTCCGGCGCTCCCCACCGACAACCCACACCTTGATTCCTCTTACTACCTGATGCTTAATTCCCTGCCAGACGACCTCAAACGCGCCTGGCTGCTGGGCGATTGGGATGTGTTCAAGGGATTGGCTTTCAAGACTTTCAATAAGCGCACCCACGTCATTGACCCGATTGATATTCCAGATTACTGGACAAGATTGGTCGGGATCGACTCCGGCTACCGCGCTCCCTTCTGCGCCCTGTTCGGCGCTCGTAACCCCGATAACGGACGCGTTATTATCTACAAGGAGATTTATGAAACGGAACTTACCGATAGACAGCAGGCACGTAAAATCCTCGATATGTCCGATGACTTCGAAAAGAAAGCCCTGCGCTTCGCTGACCCCGCTATGTGGACACGAAAGACGCAGGAGTTCATTACCTCTTCTGCGCAGATTTACGCCCAAAACGGAGTCCCCTTGCGTAAGGGAAATAATGACCGCCTGGATGGTAAGCGCAAGATTGACCGCCTTCTCAACCCAATGGAGGACGGACTGCCTGGATTGCTTATATTCAACACTTGCCCAAACCTGGTTAAACAACTCTCCCAATTGGTCTATGACAAGTACCATACTGAGGACGTAGATACCCGTATGGAAGACCACGCCTACGACGCACTTAAATATTTATTAACTTCTGTCCGCGATTACCGCGCACCACAACCATCAAAATATACTAAGTCTCCGTTCCTAAATCTGGAACACATCTGACCAGGAGGTCATCGTGGATAATTTCAATCAGGCTAAACAACACGGGCAGGACTTGCTCGGCGAATACGCAACATTACATTCAATGCAGCGGGAGATGGACTTGATGATTAATATGGAGTGGAAAAGTAAACCCACTGACCCCACTCTCAAAATCACCATCTCCCCCGAAGCTCGTAACCAGTACCTGGGCGCTATGCGCCTGCTCACCGCATCTGAACCTATTGTCTCTGTCCCCCACGATAAGAATGACCCTGTTTCAGTCGAAAATTCTGAGCAAATAGAGAAAATGTGCAAAGCTGTCCTCTACCAGTCCGGCAGAATCAACCAGAAACCCGTCCACTATGAGCTTGTGGGGTCGCTTTTGCGCTATGGACAGTTCCATCTGGCGCTCACGGACACCGAGGATTTGCTGAAACTCCAGAAAAAACGCGGGAAAACAGCCTCTAAAGCCGCTATTACCCGCTATGAACGCATCGCGGGCGCTACACCCTTCATTTTTCAGCCGCTTGACCCTAAATGCGGCAACGCTGAGTTCGATTCCTTCGGCTTATGCGCCTATTACCGCGAAACTGAGATGACCTACGCTCAAATTAAGGCTATGTTCGGGGAATTGGAGCAGCTAAAGGATAAAAGTGACACCGATGTCGTGGTCTACAAGGATTATTGGAACTTGGATGTGCATTTCGCCTGGGTCGACAACATTTCCGAGCCTCTCGTTGGCAAAGAGAACAATGGTCGCCACGACCTGCCCTGCATCCCGATTATTGTGCAGGGCGCAGAAGGTTTCCTGCTCCAGGATGACCCTGAATACCAGTACCAGCCACTCCTGTACGGCGCGTGGAAGGGAGACTTGTGGGATAGACAGAACCTTGAACTGACTGCAATGTATACCAACCTGTTTGCAGTCGCCTCTAATGCAATGTTCGTGCACGAACGCTCTGAACCCGATAGTCAGATTGAAATAGACTTCGGGAACGTCGGCGGCATCGTACATCTCAACCCTGGCGATAGATTGTCGCCTCTCCAAAGAGATGTCCTCAATAAAGATATGCTCTATGGGCTGGATGTCGCCAATAAACTGTTTGAGGAAAGCACTATCTATAAGACTGCGCTCGGTCAGGGCGGTAATAACAATTTGGCATATTCTGCAATTGCCTTGCTCACACAGTCCGGCAGATTGCCACTGATTTCATTCCAGCGCTGCGGCGGCTGGGGCATCGGTACGGGATTAGAACTGATGTTCGATATGATTAAGGACAAAAATAGTTTGCGCACCGCACTGTACGAAGGTGGCAAACTGAATATCGACCCGAAGGAGTTGCCGGACGATTTGGTTATTGACGTGCAACTGGATGCCGAACTCCCGCAGGATAAACTCCAACAGGCGAATATCGCCTCTATGCTCAAACAACAGGGTCTCGCTTCGGATGAGTGGATACGCGAAAATATCCTCAATATCGGGCAGTCTAAGGAAATGACTAAAAAGGTCATCGAAGAACGCTTTGTGGAACAGATGGTGCAGGAACATTTCACAAAGGCAATGGAAAATGACATCCGCAAACAGGTCCAGGCGGAAATGCAGCAGGCTCAGATGCAGCAGCAGGCTCAGATGCAACAGCAACAAGCGCAGATGCTGCAGCAGCAGCAGATGCAGGGACGCGCGATGCGCCAACAGGAACAGATGCAGCGGGCACAGGCAATGTCTATGGCTGAGCAACGCGCTCGCTTTGCTGACCAGAATAATCCGAATATGGGCGGGATGCCTTCGATTGTGGCACGGGGCGCTCTGCCAGCTTCACGACCAGGAATGAAACCAACACCAGCCACAGGCGAACCGCAAGAATTGCAGGAAGGTGAGATGTGATTACCATAGTGGATGCCAGCAATCTCTACCTCTTGGCTAAGGCTTTCTCTAAAGGTCAGCTACAAGAGTTGTCCGATAAGTGGAGCGAACCACTGCTTACCGCGGCTATCCAAATGCTGCGGGCGCAAATCGAGGCTGATCCAAAGTTAGCCGCCGCTGCCAGACAGAACCCTGAAATCATGGCGATTCTGGAAGGAGAACAAAATGCCAAGCCAAGTTAATCCTGATTACATTCCGCCTAACTACCGCCCGAACTATCGCGTCCCCCAAACGCGCACTGTCCGTACACCCGCGCAACCTAACCCGCGCGATACCTATGATTACTTCGCGGAACAACGCGAACTGAACAGGGTGAGGCAGGAACAGATTGCCGCCGCTAACCGCCGGATGCAGGCGCTGATGGCGCAGAGACGCACCCAACAAAATGCTTGGAATCAACAGGCATACCGTAACGGCTACGACCCGTATAACACGCGCAACAATGAATACATTGGTGCGAGGTGGGCGGATTACGCGTATAACCCCGCCTATCCAAAAGGGTATAACTGGCAGTATCCAGGCGGTAAATACTACCGCCAGCCCAAAGAGCCAGCCGCGTCAACCTTCAACACGGGTATCTATCACACGCAGGCGGAATGGGATGCCTATCGTAAGAGCCTGAATAAACCCGCCACGAAGACCACGCCACCTGCCTACACCAGGAACTTACCGGAGTCCCTGCAAGACGCTATCGCGCGGGGTGAACAAAGCCCGTGGGGCTATGATAGTGGAGCGCCAGCCACGCCAGTAACCCGAAACCCTAATAAATACGGCGGCGTTGGCAAAAACACAGGAACATCTCCGTTTTCTGTATGGTCAGACTTGTGGAACATTCCAGCTTCTAAACGGGGACTCCCCTGGGTAACATCACCTAACTATGGTATGCTGGAAGCCAATGCGAGATTTCCATTCAGGAGCGTCATTGACTTTGACCAGAGCGTGATACCGATGGGATTGACACCGAGATACTCCACGCTAAGTCCCGCGCTCAGAGACCCCTGGGCAAGCGACCCGTATGAAATCGGGGGAAGTCCATACGCAGAATCTGTTTACAACGAACAATACGCTGAGGATACAGGCTGGGATGGCTATGGTGGCTGGGGCGGCGGCTGGGGCGGCGGCGGCGGAAGCTACTCGTCATCGCCAGGTATCTACGGCGATTCAGTGCGAAAAAATCAGTGGTACAGTACGCTGTTGCAGTGGAATATAACATAACGAGGCGCTTATGACTGACGAGTTTGTCCCAAATAACGAGACCTATCAGCGCTATCGTGATAGTAACAAAAGTCATTCCATGTGGATACGAGATGTCCTCCGCTGGAAACAAAAGATGGCGCAGCGTGAGGGCTATAAAGGCTCGATGGCAAACTATGTGCCGCGAGGATATGACCGCTTTTACCGCATGTCCTCCGCTGATAAAGATAAATACTACTGGAAGCCGGATGCTGTCGCGCGTACAGATAACTTCGCGCCCTGGGCTACACAGAACGACAACAAGCCGAACTACTGGGACGACCCGCAGCGAGTAGGCAGATGGTATGACTTTCTGCGCTTGCAATCGGATGATTACGAACCCCCTGATTGGCTTGATAAAAATACAGTTACCAACCTGTACAAAGAACTAAAAGCCTATAACGGGCACGATGATTACACGGCATGGAAACCCCTGCCTGTCGGGAGCATGGGGCGCTATTATGGGCAGTTCCAGTCCGCTCCAGAGGGCTATGGCGAACCGATCGCTACCCGCACAAACACGCTTTACGGCGCACGCCTGCCCACGCTCTTTGAGAACATCCAGACCGCCGCGGAAGGGCTGAACGCGTCTCAGGAAAAAATCCAGCGCGGCGAAACTCTGAGCTATCAGGAGTATCTGCGGAATTACGACTCGCTCTCACAGTACAACATGACAATGGAGCACATCAAAGCCATTGACCCAGCGCTGTATGATGAGCTTGGCGGCAACATTGACTTTACCCAACCGCTGTCCGAGACGGAATACAAAGCCCTGATTGACGCGTCTGTAAAGCCGGAGCTTCCTGACTACAACAAGCTCGAACCCTGGCAGCAGTGGATACTCCCGCTCATTTCAGCGGGTGAGTTCAAGAACAGACCGACTGGCAACAAAGAAGCACAGAATATCATCACAGGCTTGTTTACTGGCGCTGGCTTGGCTGGCGCTACTTCCTTTGGGCTGTCAACCGCCGCCGCCTTGATGGGCACTTCGTCGGGTGTCGCTGCTGGTCTCGCGCTTCCAACGGGTGGAGCGTCGCTGATTATCCCGCTCATTGCTGGCGCGGTTGGCTTGATTGTTGGAACGGCGCAGTACGAAGCTGCTAAATCTGGAACGCCTAATAAGGCATTGGACAACGCAAGCAAGGTTCTGAACTGGCTCGGTGAACAGACCGAAATAACTATCGGGCTTGTCGCTGAAGCGGATGAGTATGCTGGCAATTGGAACGCGGCTAAACGCGCCGCCTCAATGTTCTATGAAACCCGCAGCTTGAGTCCTGGCAACTGGTTTCTGAACACGGTATCTAAAACAGCCGATGCGATTGACGCGGTGCTTGGCACGGAACTATCCAGCGGACAGACAGCCGACAAAGGCGAGGTCTGGAAGATTCACGAAGGCATCATTGCCCCGCAGGAAGTTGATTTCCAGGATGGGGAAGCAACGCTGAAACTCCAGCAGGAGATATTATCTCTTGGCAGAGGGGCAACGCGCGAGGACATAGACGCGGTGCTGCTGAAGTGGCGGGAGAAGTACGGCACGAGCGGCAACCTGAGCGATTTCGCCGGACAGATGTTCCTGGACGTGAGCAACTTTATCCCGATGGCATTTGACGCTGGACTTGGCAAGGTTGCAAAGCCGCTGTCTAAATCCTTTGCGTCTCAGGCAGCCTCAGCCCTTGACGACTTCACCACCGGAAAAGACCCTGGTGGTCTCGCACGCGCGGTAGACCTTCAACAGAGGTCAATGTTGTTTGACAACATAGACGTTCTGGCAAAATCTTATATGGGCAACCCTCTTACAGACCTGATGCCGATGGGCGTGCAGCGTGTGTTTGAAAACATTATGACCAGCAAGACGCTCGCGAAAGCAGTGTCTGGAATAACCGGAAGTCCGGAAGCTGGCGCGGCGTTCAGCAAGTTCTGGCGCGGCACGAAATCTCCCTACGAGTTGGTTACGGCTGGCAAGTCCGCCGCGGCTATCGGCGGCTACCTGAACAAATCCGTTCAGGACATTAGCATAAATATCAAAAAAGCGGATGGCTCAGATTATGGTGTTGCAAAAATAGACTGGGATTACCTGCACGACTCCGGCGATACCGCGCGTATGCGCATCAACGGCGAGGACGGCACAGAATATTATGTGAACATGAAGACAGAAGCGATTGACAGGATTGTCAGAAACGGACAGGATGTCACGATGACGGACACCCTGAAAGCGGACATTCTGACAGAGCTTCAGGCGCACTCCTACGATTACATGAAACGGGTGGTCATTGATACCACGACCAAAGAGTTTGCAGACTCGGTAAAGTATGCTGAATCAGCGAAGATGCCGAAGTTCCTGAAGGATTCAGGGGTCGGCAAGTGGCTTGTGAATATGTCCACATGGACACCGGAGTCCCGCGTGAAGCAGAGTATGCGGAATTTACAGCAGTCTCTCGGAAATATTATGACCTTCGCGGGCGGGGATAAGAAGCGCTTTATCGCGCTCATTGAAGCGCTCGGCAATAAGCAGGATGTCGCCAAACTGTCATCCGCTGCCTTTGAGTATCAGGACGGCGCTCTCTACGCGCGTACCGCGACAATGCTGAAAGAGTTCGTCAAAGAAGACGGCGCGATGGCGGGTCTCAAAGTCCTGATTGACAACTCCTCTGAGAAGACGCTCGGCTTCAACACGATTGCTAAGGCGATTGCTAAATCCCCGCTGGAAATGCGGGCAATGAAACCAGCGGATGTGTTCGCGCGACTTCTAACGACAGACCCTAACCTGGCTGCCTCTCTCTCGGAAGCAATGGTCACGGACATTATGAAACCGTTCATTGATGAGGAGAACCCTATGCCACTGACGGACGGTGAGTGGGTGGCGAAGGTCGCATTGACCGCGCTTGATAACAGCATGGAGATGCTCATTAAAGACTATGGCGTTACTAAAATGCCAACCATCATACGCTACTCCAAGATACTCAAAAAAGCGTTGGGCTTTGGCGTTATCACCACCAGCATCCCGACGTGGATTACCAACTACCTGAACAACCAGGTCGCAATCAACCTACTGATTGGCGATGGCGTTCTCCAGCGCAAGTCTAAAATCACAAAGTTCATGGAAGATATTGGCGTGAACGCGGAAGGCATCGCAGGTAAAGAGTACGGGCTTTCTGGCGAAATCGAAGCTAACACGCAGGCTATTTATAAAGTATTGCACCCGAACAAAGCTAAAGGTGTTGGCGCGTTGAACGCGTTGAACGCGTTCCAGAAGCATCTCGGCAAGTTCGGGCAGGTGTACGGAAACATTGAGAGCAGCGCCCGCTTGCGTGGTTTCTACGCGGCTACAAGGCAGTATATCCAGCGTGCGGCATTAGGCGATATGCCCGCGTCCACGCGTGCCAAGATGCTGGAATATATGTCGCCTTCTGAGCTTGCTGCCTTTGAAGCAAAAGCTAATGGCGCTCTGAACGCGAAACAATTGCAGGAAGTATTCGGCGCTGAGATTACTTATCACCCTGTCGTTGCTGAATCGATTGAAACCGCGATACGCAATGTCACCAACGGCGACCCTGTGCTGCAAGACATTATGCTGGACACCTTAGACAAGACACCCGTCGGGGATTTCCTGCGCGAAGAACTTCCGAAAGCCACCACGCCGGAAGCCATAGAGTCTCTGCGCTTTCAGGCGATGGAGAAATCCATGAATTATGTTTGGGCGCAGCTTGCAGATAATATTACCTTGAAGGTACAGAATATCATGGACAATCCCGAAGGGCTTGTCTATCTGCTGGATATATTCATGGACGATGGCGAGACCATGTATTATTCTCAGTTGCAGAACAATGTTATGTGGGGCGAGGCAATACTCAGAGCGGATGGGTATAGACGGGCAGGAAACGGTGACCTTGCGGACTTGGTTGTCAAGATGGCGCGGGAGCAATCGGACAAACAGTTCCAGGGCTTATACGCGATGCGAGCGAGAATACTTGACGCGGCTATCCGAAAGGCTGGCGCAGGCGAAGCGGCAGACCGGATGGCAATCATCCTGCGGGAATCGTGGGAGAATGACAAAAAGTATTACACGGATAAGTATGCGATTCAGGACAATGGCGGTAAACCAATCACCAGGTCAGACCGCCCCCGCATCAAAGAAGAGGTCAAGTCCCGCACTATGCTGTGGCGTGAGGCGCAGAAACTGAAATGGCAGGAGGCTTCTGACCTGTGGATAGAAGTTATTTCTAAAACAGGGTCTTCTGTGAACAACCTTTCCGCTGACAGGCTCGCCACTACCGCCAAACAGTTCTTGGATAATATCAGTAAGAAGCGCAAGAAGCTCGAAAAAGCGCTGAATGAGCATTACGAACAAAGACCCGAAACAATCAGGGCTAAGCATGATAATGACGCGGCGTTCTATACGAATGTTTATCAGCCGTTAGTGGCTGACCTGCGGGCTATGTACACGCAGGATTACTACGATAAGTTCTTTAAGATTACAAGGGGTGAGTCTGGCGAAGCTGAAATTGAGGCGCTGCCAAAGACTGCCCGCCCTGTTACTGGCGAAGCTGCCAGAAACCGCCGGATTATGGCGTTCTCTGCAAGGCAGGAAATGAGCCAGGCGGCGGATGTCGCGGCTAAGGCTCTGGCAAACGCGTCCGAGCAGGCGCTCAATGAACAGCCTGTCCAGATGAAGTTTACATTCTTTGAAAAGCCTGAAAAGGTCTGGAAGAACCTGCAAGAAGTGAATGACTTCATCACGCACGGGGAGTTCACGGACGCGGAGCTTGCGGAAATCATTGACTATGTGAATGACATACGCGGCGCTAACAAGAATGCGCCTGCCGCTACTGCGGATGAGCTTGCGCTGGCAGACATAGTATGGGGGAAGTTAGACGATATAGTCATTGCCAAAGAGGTTGCCGGAGAGGAGCTTCCGCCTATCACGGAATACCCGCTGGCATCTGTTCCCGAAGGGCGGATGGACGCGCTCGGGATGATGGAGCTTGTAACGCACCCGATTGACAGCGTGGTCAGCGCAATCTTTGATGAGTTCCAAACAAGGCTTGGCGAACAGCAGGAATACAAGTTCCAGCTACCAGATGAACTCGCGAAGTCGCCAGAAGTTATGGGGCTGATGAAACAGTGGGAAAAGGATGTTCAGATACGCACGGCAACTGCCGTGGATTATGGCAAGGCGATGATGGACAACGCGCTGCTGGACTACACGGAACGCACGGGCGCGGATGACTTGCTGGACTTCGTGTTCCCGTATCACTTCTGGACTACCCGCTCAATTGGCGAGTGGGCTAAGCGCTGTGTGTCCGAGCCGTCGCTGGCAATAACTTATACAAAGTATAGACAACTGCTTCAGCGTAACGGATTGAAACTCCCGTCTCGGTTCGCTGGTAAGCACCGCTTCTATACCCCCTGGCTGCCTGACTATATGGGCGACGCGATGTTCATTGACCCTATGGCAAAGATGCTCCCGCTGGTGTCGCTCATACAACCAATCGCGAATATTGCTGATTTGAGCGGAGACATACAAGACCAGATTATCAGCCGTATCAACGCGATGGTGAGGTCAAAGCTAATCTCAGAAGAGGCTGGCTTGCAAGCCATCAGGGCTGGAAGCGGCAAGATTTGGAACTCGGCTGCGGCTGAGGTAGTTGCTACAAACGCGGATATTGTAGACCCTATATCAGCGATGTCGTGGTCAATGATGCCCGCGCCGTGGTTCACAATCCCCTATTATTTTGCCACAGACCAGAAAGAGAAAATAACCAGCTTCCCGATGACCAGGCAGGGACGCGCGTTGGCGGCGCAGGGTGAGTCGGTTGGCGGCGCTTTTGGTGGTATCCTGACGGCGATAGGAAAGATAGTCGCAGCGCCGGAGGACACGCTCAGAAAGATTGCTGGAATGTCCCCCTATGACCTGGTAGGCGATTACTACATTGAGTTCTGGCTGTCCAATATGGCAACCGAAGAGGGCTATGACACGGACGCGATTGTCCGCGCAATGACCGAGAAGCAAGGGGAGCTGTGGGACGAAGCGAAGGCGCGGGCGGATGAGTATCTATCCTACCGGATGCCTGGTTCGTCATTTATCAGCGGCGTTGCCAGCGGAAACCCAAACGGAATTGCGGCTGGATTGATGCTTACGCTGTTCCCTGCTGGGCTGTATCCAGAGGGTGAAATGAAACAGCGCGGGCTTTCAACCGAATATCAAAAAGCCTGGCTGGATATGGCTCTCGGAAACAACAAGGCGATGACCGAGTTCTATGCCGCTAATCCTGAGTACGAAGCACGCCTGGCATTGTTCAAAGAGCCGGAAGAGCGCCTGAAATCTCACCTTATAAATATCTTTTGGGATAAGTATTACAGCCTGCCGAGCGCTAACAAGCAGATGGTGAATGACCAGCTTGGGGATGCCTTTGAAAGCTATATGCTTGACCCTGACACGCGCGATTACGACAAGGTGGATGTTGATACCCTGACCTATTGGAACAGGCAGTTAGGCAATGTTGTTCCAAAGACCGAACTGAATAAGTACGCAACCGAGAGGACAGTAGAACCGCTGGAATATTACAGCGAAGACGTGGCAATGGCGGCGCAGGAATACACAGACCTTCGCAAAGAACTCTATCCGAACTATTGGTGGCAGCAGAACCTATACTACGCGCTGCCAGAAGAGGAGCGTCAAAAGTATGTGAATGGTTACAAAGAATACAAAGAGTATCTGGATTGGAATGAGGCGTACAAGTTGGACCATCCAGTTGTTGCTGAATGGTTGAAGGACAGGTCGAGCCGCTACAACGACAGCGATTTGACTGTCCTAAATGCAGATGTAGAAACGATGCCAGAGGAAGCAATGTTTGAGTTAGATGCTGAAATGATGACCGGCATTGGATTGTATGTCGCTCTCGGAACACCGTTATCGGAAGGCGTAAGAGCGGAACTGAATCGCCTATGGGTTTTCTACGGAAAACCAGGCGGCAAACTTGAAACTTGGATTGATGCCTACTTAGGTTTGCCAAATATCAAATAATGTGGTATATACTTTGTAAAGTGTATGGAGGCACAAAATATGGCTGACGCTACTTATTACCAAGAAGGGGCTGCTGGTTTGGGAAAGCCAGACGCGTCTTCCGAAAAACCTTCGACAGAGGCATTGTCTCCCAACGATGCTGCGCCGGAGGCGAATGGGACTGAGGTCGTTACCAAAGCTGAGCTTCAAAGAATCAAGGCTGAGATTGAGGAAAGCGTATTACGCAAGACCCAATCGATGACTGATAAACTTGGGAGCAAGCTCGACGTGCGAATCAAGACCGCGCAGGATGAAGCTGAGAAGGCAATCAGGATGCTGAAAGCAAGCGGCGTAGCGCTGACACCGGAGCAAGAACGCTCCATCAGCCAGACCGCCGTCAATGAAGCCTTGACTGCCAAAGAAGCATCCGAAGCGGCGCAGCATCAGGAGGCTCAATCAAAGCCGATTGATTTTGTTAATGGCGAGGTACGCAAGATTATGAAACGAACAGGAGTGTATATCGAACCGGATGAAGCCAACGCGCTAATCGGCGAGGTGGATAGTCCCTTTGATTACGTCCGCAAGTTTGAAGAAATCTGCCAATCTCGCTCCACTCGACCACCGGAAGAGTCCCGTATTCCTACGATGTCTCCGAGCAACGGAAAGGCAACCAGCGTTGATTCGCTTCGCGCTCAGTACGATAAGGAGATTTCTGACATCGTGCACGGAAAGCACCCGTCTATTCGCAGAGGCGATGTGATGGGAGTGACGCGCCTGAAGGAAGAATACAGAAAGAAGGGACTCTCTATTTATTGACAAGGAGTAAATAATGGCTAATTCAGCCTCACCCTATAGTACGTACTCAGACGCAACTCCGCAAGTCCGGATTGTGACTGATTACATCAGCTTGCTCGACCCCTCAGACGCACCTTTCATTGAATTGATTGGCGGTCTGGATGGGGCTGCAAGCAAGTTTCAATTCAAAAATCAGGGCAAGGTGGTTGAGTGGCTCGAAGACACCCTGACACCTTTGTCTGGCGTGTTTGCAAATGCCGCGACTATCGCTACTACCGCCACGACCATTACCGTTGATGACGGCGATGTGTTCCAGCCCGGACATATTATCCTGGTGGGCTCAGAAAAGATGTGGGTATCCGCTGTGACTGGCGATGTTATCACCGTCACACGCGGTCTTGGCGCTACTGACGCTGCGACCTGCGACTCTGTTGCCGCCTATACCATTATTGGTATGGCGCGTCTTGAGGGCGATGACTCAGACAGTATCGGCTATACCGATATTACCAGCAACTCCAACTACACCCAGATTTTCCACAAGGAAATCAAAGTTACTGGTTCGGAGATGGTGATTGACAACTACGGCTTCAGCGACCCGTACCAGTATCAAGCCGCGAAATCAATTCCTGAAATGATGCGCTTGATTGAACGCACTCTGCAATACGGCGAACGCGATGCTGGCTCAACCACCACGCCCCGTATGATGGGCGGCTACCAGACCTTCATTACTGACAACCTGGCAAGCGGAGCTTCGCTATCTGTTGCCAAGATTGAGGACGCGCTGGAACTTGCCTACAACGATGGCGGCGGCGGCGAGTTCGGCGCGGTCGTGAACCCCGCAACCTACCAGAAAATCAAGAACCTGTACGACAGTTCTGCCTATGTGCGCTACGCGCCTGAGCAGAACCGCTTTGGCACGCTCGTTGATAAAATCGTCACCCCGTTCGGGAATGTCAGCTTTACTCTTGACCGCTGGCAAATCAGCACGCTAATCCCGCTGCTGCGCCTGGAAAATATCGGCATGCTCACCCTGCGCCCGTGGCAGGTTGAAGACCTTGCCAAGACTGGTGATGCTCGCAAGTCCGAGCTAATCGGCGAGTTCACGCTGTGCGTCCGCCAGGACAAATCACACGCGATGCTCACCGCTGTTTCTTAGTGTTTGAATTAGTGAGGGGGGCTGGTTCGCCAGCCCCCCTTCCGGAAAGGTAAGTGATGTCTCAATTGAGTACGCGTCCCGTGCTAACCTGTAAGCGGTGCGGGCGTAGAATTGTATTGTCCGATTTACACACGACACAGCCAGACCCCGACAGCAGTATGTTGTGGGATTTGTTTTCAGCAATCGCCAAAGATGCCTTGTGCTATAGATGCAGAGAGCGATTGAACCAACTTAGCAGAGAAGGGAGAGAAGGTGACTTCTACAAGTTCTAAGCCGATTGTTGATATCGGTATCGCCTGCAACATTAATCAGTCCTACCTTTGGTGGAAAGACGTGATGACAATGCTGCTGCAGGAAGTCCGTTATGGTGATGCTGAAATAGGCATGCTGAGAACTGTTGGTTCTGCGCTGCCGGACCACAACAAGAACAATATTGTTGGGAACTCAGTAAAGCGTCTGAGCCTTACCGATTACAACCGGACTGAGATTACGAAGGGATTTCTTGACGGACAGGCTGACTATATCTTTTGGATGGATGATGACACCGCACCGCCAAACAATGTCATTAGCAGGCTGCTGAAATCCGGAAGGGATTTTATCGGCGGCGTGTACTTTTTGCCAAGTCCTCCGCATCATCCCATTGCTTATCGGCGCGACCCAGAAACAGGACTGTATGCGCCTGTATTCGGGTACTCAGATGCCGCGCTTATTCAGATTGACAGCATTGGCTTTGGGTGTACGCTGGTTCACCGCTCAGTCTACGAGAAAATCCGCGACAACCATACTGTATTCGTACGGACTAACGGCTCGCTTGCCGCAATCCACAACAGCAGGATACAGAAGCCGATTGTTACCAGGCACGCAAAGAAAGAAAAGCCCTATATTCGGGCTGGCATTTATCACGAGCAATACACGCAGCAGGAAGCGGGCGACACGCGGCAGTTCCCATATTATCAGCTTGAATACGGGCGCACAGAGGACCATTACTTCAGCGAGCTCGCTGAGAGCGTTGGCATCAAGCCGTGGTTAGACACAAGCATTGTCTGCACCCACTACAAGATGAAGGGCGCTGGACACGATGAATATAAGCAGGAAGAAATGAAAGCCGAGGGGTTAATATGAGGATAGCTATTTTTGGCAGTATGGATGTTCCGCCCCGGGAAGGATTAGAGGTGTTACATTACGACATTCATAACTACACCCTTGACGGTCAGTACGACCAGATTATTGTCGCCAACGCCCTTCCAGAACTGCACCGCAACAAGGTTATTCCGTTCCTTGAAAGCGCATACAACGCGCTGGTAAACAGGGGCGAGCTGATACTTTATGTTCCATCTGCTGAATGGGCAGCAAAGCAAATCTTTACCAACACCGCTGACAATATAACCTACTATATGCTGTATGGAGAAGAAGCAAAACCTTTCCGTGCGTGCTATACGATGCTTGCCTTGCGGACGTTGGTTGAGCGCGTGCCTTTCGTTGTCAGAAGCGCATCCGAAAATATCCTGAAAATATCTACGCCTGAGGGAGAAACAGTCAAGATGCCTGTACACGCAATCACGGCGGTTCGGAATGACTGACGCTCTCTTGATTGGCGCGCTTGTTGTACTCAACCTATATGTATCCTGGCGATACGCGAAAACGCCCGCCGAGTCTGACTTTGGAATATTCGCAACCTGGGGGATGACTGGCGCGGCATACGGACGGGACTTTGTAGACTGTAAAACGCCGCTTGTTCACGCCTGGCTTGCCCTGCTTGCAAAAGTAAAACGCGACTTCCTGACCGTGCGCCTGCTGCACTTCTTCACCACGGGGCTTCCTTCTGTCGCCTACTATGTGATAACCAAAGACTTCGCAGGCGCATTGGCGTTCCTGGTGCTGGTACATTCCGGCTGGCTGCTGACCTTTCACGGAAATGTTGGGGACATTCCGGCTGGACTTATCCTGCTCGCGCTTATATCTGGCAATGCGTGGATTGTAGTTGGACTGCTTGTGCTTGCTACGCTGTATGAGCCTAAGCTCATCATAGCGACAGGATTGATGGTGCTGGTAAAGTACCAAACGCTGCTCGTGCCTGCCTTAGTTTATTCTGGCATGGTGGTAAGCGCATTGATGCTATTGCGCTACGAGAAGCGGGAGGTATTCGACTGGCTGGTAGAGTCCTCGTTTACCATTCCAAAACGCATACAGAAGTCTCGCAAAGGACTGTACCCGTTTATGCCAGGTTTCACCAGCACCGCGTTTCTGTATATCCTACCCTGGCTTGCGCTTGCGATAAGCGCGCGTCCAGATCCGCTTTATTGGATACCGCCTATTGCCTTTCTTGCCTTTCAGTTCTCAGGCAAGGTTGTTCGCCAAAACCACTTTATACCCCTTATCGCCTGGATTGCGGCGGCTGGAATGAAGCCTGAGTTCGTATACGCTTTGGCGGCAACTGACTTCATTTCGTCAGGCTTATATCTTGGGGATATATGGGTGCGTTTCTACCCTGGCATTGCCAGTATTGTAAAGGACGCAAAGAGGGTTGGCGAGTGGATGAAGAATAAGCCTGGCTCGTTGTGGGTGAATACTATGTGGGCGCAGATTTACGCTTACTCAGGGAAGAAACCCGAACACGGAATGATGGAAGTGGTAGAAGTTAATACTGTTGCTGATGAGCGCAGACAACTTGTGAATAAAAAGATTATTACTAATCCGCCAATCTGGATAGTAACCAATGGCGATGCCAGCGTGGAGTTTGATTACAAAATGTACGAAATGGCGGCGCGGTCTCCCCATTTCCTCGTATACAAACGGAGGGCACAATGAGC
>Ga0302251_1000525_pt1 | contig 34245 bp, 26 predicted proteins | sample AAG_RA_Gln_MG_FD_193534 | JGI IMG/M metagenome (GOLD analysis project Ga0302251, IMG submission 193534) | Enriched activated sludge microbial communities from anaerobic digester in WTTP, New Holstein, Wisconsin, United States - AAG_RA_Gln | ecosystem: Engineered > Bioreactor > Anaerobic >... | reverse complement strand
TCCATCAATGGCTGGGAAGTCTGCAAGCTGATCAAGGCGGAGTTTGAGATCCCTGTGATCATGGTGACGGCCCGGGATATGATTGACGACAAGATCTCCGGCTTCGACGCCGGCGCGGACGACTACCTGGTCAAGCCCTTTGAGCCCAAAGAGCTGATGGCCAGAATCCGGCTCAGGCTCAAGGACAGGCTGTCAGAGCATGCTGCGTTAAAAAGCGAAATTCTGGAGTTTGATACTCTGAAAATAGATATGAACAGCTATGCGGTTTGGCTGGATGGTCAGCTCGTCGATCTGAAGCCCAAGGAAATCAAACTGCTGCATTTCCTTATGAAGAACCGCAACATTGTCTTCACCAGGGAGCAGATCCTGGAATGCGTCTGGGAGAATGCTTATGACGCAGACACCAGAACGGTTGACGTCCACATTAAAAACCTCAGGCAAAAACTGAAATCGGATCAGGCCGCCTGGTCAATCTCTACGGTGTGGGGTGTGGGTTACAAGCTGGAGGTGCTTAGCCATGTTTAACAGCATCTTCAGGCGTATCATGATCCCAACAGTGGGCTTGGTGTTGCTCCTCGTGGCAGCCTTAGGGCTGACTGCTTCGTTGATGTACAGAAACGCCCTGATTGAGGAAAAGCACAGAAGCCTTGAGGCAGGGGCTCTAGAGCTGAGCCGCCTGGCGAGCCTTCATCTGGAGGGGCAGCTCGGCCTGGAAGCCCTCAACGCGGCCGTCAACGCTGTGGGCTCCAGCACAGACACTATGGTGTATCTGATTAACGTCACTGAGGCCCAGCTGGAGGCGGGCTTTGATCTTGAATCTACAGGGCTGACAGATGACTTTATCCTGGATCATTTGCGCCTCATTCTTCAGGGCAAAAGCGTCTTCAACACGACGCCTTATTCGGACACCTTTGCGTCCTATGTGCTCTTTCAGGGCTATCCGGTCTACCTTCAAGGTGAGGCCGAGGGCGCGGTGCTGCTGCTCTCGCCAATTGAGGGCTTCAGTGAAGTGCTGTATGATCTCAACCTCACCTACGCGGGTATTGCTCTTGGCGCACTGCTGCTCAGCCTGCCGCTCATCCTGTGGCACTCCCGGCACATTTCTGAGCCCATCCGAAAAATGGAGGAGACAACACGGCTCATCGCTGCCGGTGAGGACGCGCACCTGGAGCCAGTTTGGTCGAGGGATGAAATAGGCAGGCTTTACGCTTCCTTTTTACATATGAAAGAAGCCCTGGAGAAGACCGAGGCTATCAGAAAAGATCTCATTGCCAACGTTTCCCACGAGCTCAGGACGCCGCTGACTTCCATTAATGGCTTTGTGCAAAGCATGATAGACGGCCTGGTTCCGGAAGAGGATCGTATTGAAATTCTGAGCCTGGTCAAGGACGAGACACAGCATCTGATCCATTTGACCGCGGACCTTCTGGAGCTCGCGAAGCTTCAGGCCGGCACGAGGCCGCTCCATGTTGAGAAGATCCCCCTCGAGCCATTGGTGCATCAGGTGATGAGCAGTATGAAGGCCATGGCGGACGCGCGCGGGATTGCGCTGGACTCGGACCTGCCTCCTTTGCTTAGGCTCGACGCGGATGCGGATGCGCTCAGGCAGATCTTGACCAATCTCATTGACAATGCCATAAAATATTCCATGGACGGCGGTGCCGTCGCGCTTTTAGTCTCACAGCAGCGAAGCGGCGTTGAGTTCTGCATTGCTGACCAAGGCCCGGGAATACCAGAGGAAGCCCTGCCGATGGTCTTTGACAAATTCTATCGCGCAGACGCCAGGCCTGGGAGCGGAACGGGACTGGGTCTCTCTATTGTTAAAGCCCTCGTGACGCTGCATCATGGTGACATTTGGGCGGAAAGCAATCAGCCCCATGGGACGCGAATGATCTTCAACTTGCCTCAAAAGTAAGACCGGACGTATTCCAAAAAATTTCAAAGCAGTTTACAGTCCGTTTACATTTAGTCTATGGGCATTTCATAACTTAGACTTAGAATCATACTTGAGGAAGACTACACGGTAAGTTTTCTGGAAAAGAAGGTGATCCATTTGAGAAGAGAATATTGCTTGCTGATGCTGGTGGCAATGCTTCTGGTGTCTCTTGTCAGCGGCTGCTCGGTATTTAAGCCCGCTGAGACGATCGTTCGGGATGCTGAGGAAGTTAAGACACTCGAGGCGCAGGTCGATTCAGAGGACTCGATAACTGGGGCTGAGGCTGAAGGAGAAGACTCGGACGGCACTGCGAAAGGCGACGCTGCAAATAGGATGACGGATCTGACTGAAGCGAACAGCTCGGCGGTCGAGACGACGGTTGATCAAGCGCCAGACGCGCAGATCAGCACTTCTAAGGGTGAAGGAACAACTGCTGCATCAGTGGGATCCGGCACAATTGGCTCAGAAGGATCCGACACGGGCAGTGATTCCGCTGCAGAGGCTAATGACGGAGGGACTTCAACCGTTGCCCCGTCAACGCCAACCCTGATCACCAAGTCCGAAAATGCCGTTACTGAAGCGGAACGCGTTGAACTTTTCAACACCATCGGCTTCGAGCTGGAGGAACTGATTCGTTTGCTTGACAGCTTGGATACGGTTCAGGAGTCTGATCTGAATCTTGATGAATTTGAGGAGTGAGTAGAATGAGAAGAACGTTGGCATTGATGTTGATGATGGTATTGATTTTATCCATTGGCTCAGTTGGATTTAGCGCGGGAACCTCAGGTGGTTCCGGCGGTTCCGGTGACGGTCAGGTTTCTGCGGGAACAGGCTACGGACAAAATGAGGGCACGGATGATGGGCAAAAGGTTGGCACCAATGATAGCTCAAACGGTGAGCAAAATGGCGAACCAAACCACGAACAGAACAGGGAGCCGCAAGGTGAGCAAAATGGCAGCCTTAATCCGGAACAGAATGGCGACCCCAATTCCTATCAGAATCGCTATATGTACGCCAAAATGGTGAGTAATGAAGTCCGTCTTCAGGCTAGAGAAACCAATCAAGTCAAAAACCAGGTCAGAGAATGCGCTGAAGAACTGAAAATGCAGATTAAGACCAGACTCCAGACACAAGAGCGACTTTTGCCTGAAGAAAAAGAAAAGCTCGGAGCAATGGTTCGGGAAATGGCTCGTCTTAGAAAAATGCTGAATGAAGAACATTTGGGCAAAGTGCAGGAGCAAGTGGCCAATCTCACCAGAGCGCGTTTCCAGAAAAATATAGATGACGCGACCGGGGCTATGCTGGCACTTAGGGAAGAGCTTCAGTACAGAGCTGAGGCCATGAATGCCATCAAGAATCAGCTTCAGCTGATGAAAGCAGAGCTTGAATAATTAAGCACCTTACGAGGGTCCGACCCCATTCAACCCCATTCAAACGCAGGAACAGCCGCCAATCGCAGCGATTCGAAAGGATCGCTCCGGATTGGCGGCTGTTTCCTTTTTGTGGGAAGACGGTTGTCAGGAAGACGGTTGTCAGGAAGACGGTTGTCAGGAAGAGGGTGTCTGCGGTCATAAGCCTGTTGCGTCATTTGCCAATCGACACACGCTCTCTAATTGGAATTGAAAGTCAATATCTCAAGCTCTGGCACCAACTCAAATCCTGTCCGCGTCACCAAGTTCATTTCTGTCCGCGTCACCAACTATCTTCTTCTATAAAAACAGCCCACCGTCAGAAACTCGACAGTGGGCTGCAAAATTTTTAATTAACGATCTGCGAAAATTCCATTCTCTTAAAGTGGACAGTTCTTGTTCAGGGCCTCGTGCTTGTAGGTCAGCTTGCCGGAGGCAAACTCGCCTACGGTTTGGCCGTGACCGATCAATTTATACTTGTAGATCATCAGACCGTCCAGGCCCACCGGACCTCTGGCGTGGATTTTGCTGGTGCTGATGCCCACCTCGGCGCCGAAGCCGTAGCGGAATCCATCGCTGAAGCGGGTGGAGCAGTTCCAGAACACATTCGCCGAATCAACCAGGGTCATGAAGGTTTTGGCCACAGCCTCGTCTTCCGTCAGAATAGCGTCCGTGTGGCCGGAGCCGTAGGTATTGATGTGCTCAATGGCGTCTTCAAGACTCGACACGACCTTGATGGAGAGCTTATAGTCCACGTACTCCGTCCGCCAGTCTTTTTCGGTAGCTTCGCCAATCGAAATGATCTTTCGGGTCTGATCACAGCCGACCAATTCCACGTTTTTGGCTTCCATTGCCGCCTGAATCTTGGGCAGCAGACGCTCCGCCACACTTTCGTGGACGAGCAAAGTCTCCATGGTATTGCAGGCCGCCACGTACTGGGTTTTCGCGTCCACGAGGATTGGGAGCATTTTCGCTTCATCTGCATCCGGGTGGAGGTAGATGTGACAGACGCCATCGGCATGACCCAACACTGGGATGCTGGAGTTGTCCATGATGTACTTGACGAAGTCGTTGGAGCCCCGCGGGATCAGCAGATCGATGTCGTCGCTGAGCTTCAGCATCTCATTGACATCCGCGCGGGTCTCGATGAGCTGGATCCAGCCCTCCGGCAAGCCGGCGTCTACGCTGGCCTCGGAGATAATCTGCGCCAGGATTCGGTTGGTGTTGGCCGCTTCGGAGCCGCCCTTCAGGAGCACGGCGTTGCCGCTCTTGAGGCAGAGACTGGAAATCTGAACCAGGGCATCCGGCCGGGACTCGAAAATGACGCCAATGACGCCAATTGGGCAGCTGATCCGGTAAAGGTCAAGTCCATTGTCCAGCTGCGTGGCGAGTTTGGTCTGGCCCACTGGCTCAGGGAGCTTCATCAGGCTGCGGATGCCTTCGGTGACTTCAGCCAGCTTCTCATCCTCAAAGCGCAGGCGCTTCAGCAGCGGGGTGTCCGGGCTTTCCGCAGCGACGCGGGCGCAGTCCTCGCGGTTCGCCGCAATGATTTCGGTCTTTCTGGCCTCGAGTTTAATCGCAATGGCCTCCAGAGCGTTGTTCTTGGTCTCGGCGTCCAGCGCCGCCAGGCGGATCGACGCCTTTTTCGACGCGTGGGCACGTTCTTGTATACTCATGGGATTCACCTCATTTAGCTTAGTTGTTGGTTCAATATTATATCACAACTGGGGAGAGGGGGGAATGGGGTGACCATCGGCAAACTTTTCTGGCCTAAACTTGCTAAAAACGGTTTGCCGATGGTCATAGTACTTACAATATCAGCTGGATTTTGACTATATAGTTAAAATAATAACGATAACATCGGATCGATTAAGTACTGATTTTAAAAATATAAACATAGTTATTTAAAGGTGTTCAGTAATTTATTGAGGTTTTTCAGATGAATTTCACGCTCGGAATAAACAAACCATTACATAAAAGAGACAAAAAATCCGACTTTGTTGTTAAAATAATAACAAAATAGTATACTGTATACCAGATAGAGATTGAGATTTAAATTGACTCAACAACCGACTTAAGGAGGTCATTATGATTATTCAAGTCTGCATTGGCAGTGCCTGTCACCTAAAAGGCTCCTACAAAGTGATTCAAACCCTCAAGGGACTGATTGAAGCGGAAAGGCTGGAGGACCGGGTCATCCTGAAATCGTCTTTTTGCCTGGGCGCCTGCTCCGGCGCGGTTTCGATTCAGGTCGATGATAACCCTGTGGAACCGCTGCATCCCGAAGAAGTGGTTCGCTTTTTCGAAGACCGTGTCAAAGGGGTGACTCAGTGTGAAATTCATAGAGTTTGATCATCATAAGTGCGACGAATGCTACAAATGCCTGCGCGTGTGTCCCACCAAAGCCATCAAGTTTACTGAGCACAACCGGGACATCATCAACAGCCTCTGTATCAAGTGCGGGTTATGTCAGGCCAGCTGTCCCCAAAGCGCCCTGACGATCCAAAATGACCGGCACAAGATCAAGAAACAAATTCATTTGGGTCGAAAAATTGCGGTCTCCCTGGCGCCTTCCTTTGCCGCAGCGTTTGATGATGCGGATCCTAAAAAGATCATTACAGCGCTCAGGACCCTTGGCGTGACATGGGTCGAGGAAACGGGTGTCGCGGCAGAGCTTGTCTCCAGAAATTATGAAGCCATGCTGGAGACCATGGGGACGGAGAATGTCCTGACCACCTGTTGTCCTTCCGCCAACTATCTGGTTCAGCAGTACTACCCCGAGCTGCTGGATGCCATGCTGCCAGTGGTTTCACCCATGATTGCCCATGGGAAGCTGCTTAAGGAAAAGTACGGACCGGACTGCTATACCGTCTTTATAGGACCGTGTCTGGCCAAAAAGGCGGAAGCGGAGGAAATGCCCTACATAGACGCGGTATTGACTTTCAATGAACTGGCGGGATGGCTGGAAGACGAGGGGATCCCTTACAGACAGCTGCCGCCGGGGGTCTTTGATGAAAAAGCCACCATCCGGGGCATGGCTTATCCCATGGGTGGGAGCCTCTTTAAGAACGACCGCCAAACGCCCATCCACAGCGGGTACAGAATGATCCGCGCGGATGGTATTGACCGCTGCAAAGATCTGCTGGAAACCCTTAAAATTGGCGGCATCAAAAATTACTGCATAGAAATGAATATCTGCAGCGGCAGCTGCATCAACGGTCCGGATATGCCTCACGATGGGCTGAAGTTCTTCCAGCGCAAAGACCGGATGCTGGATTATCTGAAAGCCCACGCGGACCACCGGGAGCTGGATCAGCTGCTTTGCGAAAGCTCCGCGGATTTATCCTTCAAGCATGACTTTGAAGCCCATGTGGTGCAGCTGAAAAAGCCTACTAAGGAAGAAGTGAATGAGATCCTCCGCAAAATTGACAAATTCAGCGAGAAGGATCATCTCAACTGCGGTGCTTGCGGCTATGAAACCTGTGTCAGCAAAGCCATAGCCGTTTACAATGAGATGTCAAAGCCTCAGATGTGCCTGCCTTACTTGCGCTCAAAGGCTGAAAGCCTCAGCATGGCGTTGTTTGAGAACACGCCCAATCTGGTGTGCGTTCTGGATCACCAGCTGAACATTTTGGAGTACAATCCTACCTTTGCCAAGACCTTCGATATGGAAAAGCATTCCCTTAAGGAGGTGCCGGTGGTGGCGTTCCTGGATGGCCCGTTTTTCAGTGAGTGTGTCAGACTGAAAAAGAGCATCTTTGGGCAGCGGGTGCATCTTGAGACCATCGGCAAAGTACTGTACTGTAATGCCATTTATACGGAGCGGTTCATTCTGGGGATCATGACGGACATGACCGCCGTTGAGAAGAGCCGGCAGGAGCTGGCGGCCGTGAAGGAGAAGACGCTGGTGGCCTGCCAGGAGGTCATCAACAAGCAGATGCGCGTGGCCCAGGAGATTGCCAGCCTTCTGGGAGAGACGACTGCGGAGACGAAGGTCAATCTCAACCGGCTGAAGGAGATCGTGATGATGGATGAGGGCTATTGAGATGGGGAAAATGGAAACCTATATTGACGTGGCCATTCACGCGCTGAACAAGAAGGGCGAGGAGCTCTGCGGCGACCAGGCAGACCTCTTCAAATCCGACGACGAGGTTTTCTTTGTGATGGCCGATGGTCTCGGAAGCGGCGTCAAAGCCAACATCCTGGCGACGCTGACGGTCAAGATCGCCATGACCATGCTGCGCCACGGGGAGTCTTTGGAGGAAACCATTGACACCATCATGCAGACCCTGCCGGTGTGCAGCGTCAGAAAGGTGGCGTACTCGACCTTTTGCATGGTACATCTGAGAAACGACGGCCGCTGCCGACTCATTGAGTATCACAATCCGCCGGTGTTCTTTTGCAGGAATGGCCGGATCACGCCCTATGTCAGCACTTATGAGACTTATGGTGACAAGGAGGTCCGGATTTCTGAGCTTGAGCTGGGGATTGGGGATTATCTGACCATTGTCAGCGATGGCGCAGTGCACGCGGGCGTGGGGACCATGCTCAATCACGGGTGGGAGTGGCCGCACATCGCGGCTTTCTTGAACCGCCAGCAGCCCAAATCTGCGGAGCTGATCTCAAAAACCTTGATTGAGACCTGCAACAACTTGTACGGCGGCCTGCCTGGGGATGACACCAGCGTGGCTACTCTCATGCTGGTGGAGCCCAAGGTTACTCGGCTGTTTTCGGGGCCGCCGGTGCAAAGAGAGCAGGATCATGAGGTGGCGACGCGCTTTGTTCAGGGTTCGGTAAAGCGGGTCGTCTGCGGCGGCACGGCGGCCAATTTGATGGCCAGGGAGCTGAACCGTGAGCTTCGGTGTGAGATGGATTATTATGAGCCGTCCATTCCGCCGATTGCCCATATCAAGGGCATAGACCTGGTGACGGAGGGCGTCCTGACGTTGAAGCGAGTGTCGGAAAAACTGGAGGACTACGCCGCCGGACAAATTATCCCCTTTGAGAAGCCGGATGCGGCCACGTTAATCCTGGACCTGCTGATCAACGACAGCACCCATATTGAGTTTTGGATTGGGAAGGCCATAAATCCTGCGCACCAAAATCCGGATTTTCCTTTTGAGCTGAGCATCAAGCAGACTATTTTGGACAGGATTATTGCGACGCTTGGGAAGATTGGGAAGATCGTGACGATTCAGTATGTGTGACTTTTTGTGGCTGCGTGTGACGGTGTGTGGATGCGCGTGACTTAGTGTGAAGCTTTCAAATCAGCGATTAAAATAGATGGATGAAAGAGTCTAAAATGAGGTGGCAGTTGTGAGGAAATTTGAGAATCAAGTGCAGCTTGTCAAATATGAAGTTCTGAAAGAGGTCGCCAGATTGACGTTTCGGGATCAACTGGAGGCACTTTATGTACGAATCCCCAATGTTGTGGATCCCGGGCCGGAGCCCAGGTTCAGGTGCTGTATCCATCATGAGCGCGCCGTGACCAAGGAACGGATCAGAATGGCCATGGGGGGCACGCCGGCGATCCCGGGAGTCGTTGAAGTCCTCGATTCGGCCTGTGATCAGTGCCCGGTCAGCCGGTACAAGGTGACGGAATCCTGCCGGGGCTGTCTTGCCCACCGCTGCCAGGCGTCCTGCCCGGTTGGCGCGATCCAGATGATCCAAGGCAAAGCGATAATCGATGAAAGCAAGTGTGTGGAATGTGGGCGCTGCCAGGCGGCTTGCCCCTACAACGCCATAGTCGACAACCTGCGCCCCTGCATGAGAGCCTGCCCGGTGGATGCCCTCTCCATTAATGCGCAGAAGAAAGCTGTGATCGATTATGGAAAATGCATTCAGTGCGGGGCGTGCGTGTATAATTGTCCCTTTGGCGCCATTCAGGACAAATCTGAAATTGTGCCAATCATCCGAAAATTGATGGCCGCTCGGCAGCCTGGCGCACCTCAGGTTTATGCGGTCATTGCGCCGGCGTTCGCGTCTCAGTTCAATTATGCGAATCTTGGGCAGATTATCACCGGCATTAAGCGCCTGGGCTTCAGAGATGTGGTAGAGGCGGCCCTGGGCGCGGATTTGGTCGCAGTGCATGAGGCGGGGGAGCTTCTTAGTCATTTGGAGGACCACCGCTATATGACGAGCTCTTGCTGCCCGGCTTTTGTGGACTTTATTCACAAGAAACACCCTCAGGCTCTTGAAAATGTCTCTGGGACGGTGTCGCCCATGATTGCGGCGTCGAGGCTCATCAAATCGGTGGATCCCTCTGCAGTGACGGTGTTCATAGGTCCGTGCATTGCCAAGAAGGCCGAAAAGGCGCTTCCTGATCTGGATGGGATCACGGATTATGTGATGACCTTTGAGGAATTGCTTTCGCTTTTGGATGCCCGGGAGATCCGACTGGAGGAGCTTGCGGAATCTCCGATGAACAACGCTTCCTACTATGGCCGCATCTTCGCCGGTGCCGGGGGCCTGTCCAAAGCCGTAGTGGCTACGGCGTTGAAATTGGCACCGGATTCCGGCGTCAAAGCCGTCGCTGCTATAGGCGATGGCATCAAGGCTTGCGACAAGCTTTTGAAGCTGGCTAAAGCGAATCGTCTGGAGGGCAACTTCATTGAAGGGATGGCCTGTGAGGGCGGGTGTATCAAGGGTCCTGTGTCGCTGCATCATGGCGCCAAAGATTTGAAGGCGCTGGAGGCTTACGCGAAGATGGCGCTCGAAGAGGATGCGATTTCTGCCACGAGGATTTTTGAAGAAGTGGAGATTGATTTGGGGCGGACGTTGGAAAAGGAATTGGCGTGAGAGGTGTGTAAGAGGTTGCAAAAACGCTGCTGTGCAGCGTTTTTGCGCTTTTTTGGAGCAAAGGAAGTGGCATCCCCACTGAGAATGGATATCGCAAGCTCTGGCACCAAAATGAAAACTGTCCGCGTCACCAACCCCAAAGTTGTCCACGTGGTTTACGTCTATTGCCGCAAATTCTCACTTGAGTTGACGAGGATAGAATCTCGTGCTACACTGATATCGAAAACCGATAACGAAATACGAAATCAGTAAAGATCACAAGCAAAGCGAGGTTCCTATGAGCGGATACGTCAATAAAAGACTGTTTCAAGGCTTTATTCTCCTTCATATCCTTCACCACGCCAGTGAAACGCCTGTGTTTGGCAGCTGGCTCATTGAGGAGCTTTCAGAGCATGGGTACAAGCTTAGTCCGGGTACGCTTTATCCCATCCTCCACCATCTGGAAGAAGAACAGCTTCTCGAGCACTACGACGAAAATGTAGGCGGCAAGATCAGGAAATACTATGTCACCACAGAGCAGGGGCTGGCAGAGCTGAACGAGGCCAAGCGCTACCTCGCCGAGTTGACTAAAGAGATTGGCATCCTGGAGGTTTAATATGTTTGAAATTCGAAATTTGAAATACCAGGAGATCCTGGAGATCCCGGCACTAAGCATCAAGCCGGGCGTCACGGTCATCGCAGGCGCCAGCGGCAGCGGCAAAACCACCCTGCTGAGGCTCCTCAACAAATCCATATCACCGACTGCGGGGAGCATCACCTACAATGGCACCGAACTGATGGAGATTCCTTCGGTGAAACTAAGGCGGGAAGTCCTCTTGCTATCTCAACAGCCTGCGATTTTTAACGGCGATCTCAGACACAACCTGGAGATTGGCTTTAAATTTCAAAATAGGGCGCTGCCATCTGAAAAAGCCATGCTGGAAATGCTGCGGCAGGTCCATTTGAACAAAACGCTGGAGACTGAGGTGCGGCTATTGTCGGGTGGGGAGAAGCAGAGGCTGGCCATCGGCAGAGTTTTCTTGCTGGAACCGGCGGTCTTCCTGCTGGACGAGCCGTCTTCGGCGCTGGACGACGTCACGGAGGAATCAGTCATCAGCTTGGTAGTCGAAAAGGCGCGCCGAGATGGACAGTCCATTATCATGGTGACGCATTCAAAGGCGGTGGCGGCGCAGTTCGCGGACGACATCATTGAATTCGAGGCCGGAAAAATCAAGGCGAAGGAGTCGAAGTCATGAGCGGTGTCATAGAGCTTTCCATTTGGCAGGTAGCGCTGTCCTACGTCTTCGTCCTGGTTGTGCTGAGCATCATCATCAAACGGGGGATCCGCAGGGAGCGCGAGCTGCTGCTGGCGTCACTCAGGATGACCGTGCAGCTGATCCTGACGGGCTACGTGCTCACGTTTATATTTGAGACGCCCAGCCCGTGGCTGACACTGCTGATCGTCACCTTTATGGTAGCCTACGCGATCCGGACGGTATTTCAGAAGTTTAAAGGGCGCTTGTCAACGCCGCTGAAAAAGACCATTGCAGGCGCCATGGCAGCAGGGACCTTTTCATGTGTTTTCTACTTCATACTGGTCGTGGTCCAAATTGATCCGTGGTATCAGCCGCAGTATTTCATTCCCCTGGCGGGCATGATGATTGGGAATTCCATGACGGGGATCTCCCTTGGAGTCAAATCCCTGCTGGACGGCATGACGACCCAGCGACAGCTGGTGGAGGACGCCCTGAACCTGGGGGCGACGCCTAAAATGGCAACCCACGACATCATCAACTCCACCTTCGACGCGGCGATTATGCCGACCATCAATTCCATGCTCGGCATGGGCGTCATCTCCCTGCCGGGGATGATGACGGGCCAGATCCTGTCCGGGACAGCGCCCACCACGGCAGTCATGTACCAGATCGCCATTATGCTGGGGATCATGGGTGCGGTGTCGCTGACGGTCATTCTCCTGCTTCAATTTGGATACAAGAGTTTTTTCAACGATCAGGATCAGCTGGTGTGAACAAAGACGAAAGCTTTTGCCGATGGTCACGATACGCCCAATAATGGGGTAGCCTAAACCGGACAGCCATCATCTGAAGACCTTAAGAAAAAAAGGAGGCATTATGAACAACCACAAATGGAACAGTTTTCTCAAAGACGTCTTTGTCTGTTCACTCGGAGCTTATGGCGGCCCTGAGGCGCATATTGGCGTATTTATAGATCAATTGGTCACCAAAAAGAAGCACTTGACCGAGGAAGAGCTGATCGAGCTCGTCGCGCTCTGCAGCATCATGCCGGGCCCGACCAGCACCCAGACCATTGTCGCCGTTGGCCACAAAGTGGGCGGTCCCATGCTGGGATTCCTGACAATGCTGGTTTGGGCGCTTCCGGTACTGGTGCTGATGACCCTTCTGTCTTTCTTATATCAGTTTCTCGACATGCTCAACATTTCAAGCGACAGCCTGCGCTATATAGGCCCGCTGGCGGTGGGCTTTATCGTTGTCGCCGCCTTTAAGATAGGCAGAAAGGTCGTAACCAATCGTCTGACGGCCATCCTGATGGTATTCGGTGCTGTGACGACCTACTTCATCAGATCACCATGGATTTTCCCGATGATCCTATTAATCGGCGGCGCCGTCAGCGTGCTGACTTCCGGAGAAAAGAATCTATGGAATCATGTCAAGCTCAGTCCGCCGTGGCGCTATTTGGCAGCATTTGCAGGGATCGCCATTGGAAGTGTCATTTTGACTCTGACTTGGGACAATATCCTGGTGCACCTCTTTGAAAGCTTCTATAGATATGGCTATCTCGTCTTTGGCGGCGGACAGGTCGTGGTGCCGGTCATGTACAGTGAAATGGTGGACATCCGCCAATATATGAACAACCAGGAATTCCTGACGGGCTATGGCCTCGTACAGGGTCTGCCGGGTCCGATGTTCAGCTTCAGTGCCTTCGTGGGCGGCATGGCGGCCAGGAGTTACGGTGCTTTCACACAAGTAATGGCGGCTGTGCTGAGCGGCGTCGGCATTTTCCTGCCGGGTTTGCTTCTGATCTACTTCATTTATCCTGTGTGGGAGCGCCTTAGGCAGATCCGGGGCATCAAGACTGCACTGAAAGGGATCAATGCCATTGCAGGCGGCATGATTGCTGTGGCCGCGGTGATCGTCATGCAGAAGAGTGGTTTCCAGATTGATAACTTGCTGGTGTCCGCTGTCACAATTGTACTGTTGCTGACGAAGAAAGTTCCAGCGCCAATCATAGTGCTGCTGGCGCTGGTGGCGGGGTTTGTGGTGTAACAGAGATACTGGCGGAAAGTTGGTGGTGGGCGCAGCCGATTGGGGTGGTGGCCTGGAGATACTTTCTTCATCTAATGTGAAAGAATGACCCTGGAATGAAGAGGAATGATCTCAGAAAGATGAGGTAAGACTCCAGAAAGTGAAGAAAATCCCCCAGAACCAACTGGCCGCCGGCCAGTTGGTTCTGGGGGATTTTTTCCTTGTAAGTGTCATCCCACTGAGAATGATTTTCGCAAGCTCTGGTACCAAATTTGTCTTTGTCCGCGTCACCAACCTGAAAGTTGTCCGCGTCACCAACCACGCATCACAAACCGCACTAAATCTATGGCCTGAACAGGCAATAAAATGTCACCTTATTTTTATGCGGTAATTTCTTAAAAGATGTGCAAAACGTTAATGAAAATGCGAATTTTCCATGCTATCGACCTGTAATTTCGAAATCGACTTCATTATAATGGGGTCATAGAATAGACGATTTCGGAGGTGTTTCATGAAAAATAAAAAAGTCCTGATTATTTTTACAGGCGGTACCATTTCCATGAAGAACGACGAAAAGACCAATGGCGCCATACCGGCTATGACAGGGGAAGATATTTTAAATCTGGTGCCGGAAATCAAAGAGATTACGACCCTCGACTTTATCAATTTTGGAATGATGCCCGGACCGCATATGACTCCGGATCTCATGCTGGAGCTCTCGATTCTCATCAATCATAAGATTGATAAAGAATACTATGATGGCATTGTTGTCACACACGGAACAGACTCCCTTGAGGAAACCGCTTACTTTCTTGATCTGACTTACGATCAGAAGGCGCCTGTCATCTTTGTAGGTTCCATGAAAAATTCGACAGAGTTTGGATGGGACGGACCGGAAAACCTGATCGCGGCAGTCCGAACCGCGATAGCCAAGGACTCTGAGGATCGAGGCGTCATGGTGGTGATGAACAATGAGATCCACGCTGCATCGCAGGTGACGAAAACGAAGACGCACACCATCGACACTTTTAAGAGCAAGGATTTTGGACCCATCGGATTTGTATCCCGGGACAAGGTGCATTTTTACTACAGTTATACGAAGCGTCAGTATTTTAAAGTTTCAAAGGTGGAGAATGACGTCGACCTGATCAAATGCGGTTGTGGTATGGACGATAAATTTCTCAGGTTTTCAGTGGACTCCGGAGCGAAAGGGATCGTTGTGGAAGGCTTGGGCAAAGGGAATATACCCCCCGCTATGGTCCCGGGCGTCGACTATGCCATCGAGAAAGGGATTCCCGTCATTTTGGTGTCACGCTGCATTATGGGTCGCGCCATGGATGATTATGGCTATCCGGGTGCCGGTCGAGATCTGACCAAGAGAGGCGTTATTCTTGGAGACAATTTGCCAGGGCAAAAGGCCAGAATTAAGCTGATGATTGCCCTTGCTTCTACAGATCGGATGGAAGAAATTAAGGACATCTTTGAAAAGAACTATTATTAAGGTGAATGGAGGTTTACGCTTATGAGCAAGAGTATCCAAAGAGAGGAAATCGAAAATATCTATGGGAAAGTCAGTCCTTTTGAACTGAAGGACAAGCTGATCAGCTACGCCAGTGAAGCCCGGGAAAGCGGCACTAGGATGCTGCTTGACGCGGGAAGGGGGAACCCGAACTGGACAGCCTCAACGCCTAGAGATGCCTTCTTTACCTTCGGTCATTTCGCCGTTGAAGAAACCAGACGAACCTATTGCGACGGAGCGCTCGCGGGGATGCCTCAAAAATCCGGGATCGCGGAACGCTTTTACGCCTACGCGGACCGAAACAGCGGCGCGCCGGGCATCACGCTGCTAAAACAGATGATGGATTATGGGATTTCCTTCAAGGGCTTTGACCCGGATGACTTCGTCCATGAGCTGGTCGATGGCATTATTGGCGACAATTACCCATTTCCTGACCGGATGCTGCGTCATTCGGAGCAGATCGTCCTCGATTATCTCGTTCAGGAGCTCAAATATGACTTGGACGCCGGTCAAATTAAGCTCTATGCGGTAGAAGGCGCCACAGCGGCCATGTGTTATATCTTTGATACTTTGATTGCAAACAACATCTTTTCCCAAGGGGATACCATCGCTCTCATGACGCCAATTTTCACCCCTTATCTGGAAATCCCGCATCTGCCAAGATATAATTTTAAAGTGGTTGAAATTAAGGCATCGGAACTCAATGAAAAAGGCGAGAACACATGGCAATACCCAAAATCTGAAATGGACAAGCTTAGAGATCCATCCATCAGGGCACTGTTTATTGTCAATCCGAGCAATCCACCGTCAGTGGCAATTAATAAAGAGACCATTTCTTACCTTTCGGAGATTGTGAATGAGGATAACCCGGATCTCATGATTATTTCAGATGACGTCTACGGTACCTTCGTGGAAGGGTTCAGCTCTTTGATGAGGGAGATCCCTTACAATACCATCGGCGCCTACTCTTTTTCAAAGTACTTTGGCGTGACGGGCTGGCGCCTCGGCACCATTGCACTCCACGAGGACAACGTCTTCGACAGGCTGCTCGGAAGGCTTGACGAGAATAAGAAAGCACGGGCGCGACGCAGGTACTCGGCGCTGTCGATCGAGCCTGAGTCCATAGCGTTCATGGACCGAATTGTCGCTGACAGCCGACAGGTGGCGCTCAATCACACTGCTGGCCTATCGACGCCCCAGCAGGTTCAGATGGTGTTCTTCTGCCTGTTCGCGCTGATTGACCGCGACAACATCTATAAAAAGCAAACCATCAGCCTTTTGAAAAAAAGGCAGAGACTTTTGTTTGAAGGTCTTGGCATTGAGCTCAGGGAAGACCCCAACGACGCTGCTTATTATACGCAGTTCGATCTGCTGCAGTGGGCAACGCAGAATTATGGAGAAGCTTTTGCAAGCTACCTACAAATCAATTATAAGCCAGTAGACATTCTTTTGAGACTCGCGGAGGAATCCTCCATTGTGCTGCTGAGCGGCGGCGGATTCAGTGGCCCTGAGTGGTCGATCCGGATTTCTCTCGCCAATCTCAGTGATGAATCGTATTCCACCATAGGTGCGGTGACCAGAAAGATCCTGAATCACTATGTGGCGGCGTGGAAGGAAAGTCAGGCTCAGTAGGGCGCTGCTCAGACAATAAACCTTAGAATAACAAACTTCAAAGATTGACTTATATGACCATCGGCAGTGATTTTAAGGCCCTTAAGGCTTTAGAACGCTTGCCGATGGTCATTTTTTTTACACCTCACACAGTCAATCCTTTCAACTTCCTTTAGCCTTTTTATAGACACCTTTCTGATAATAATACTTTAGGGAGGCGATTTTATGTCTGAACGAGCCATGGGCACTCAAATTGAGAAACTTTTAGGACTGGAGCGCAAACTTGTAGGCGTGAAATTTATATTCGACAAGCGTGATTTTGATGAAGAGACCGCACCGAGAGTGAAGTACAAAATGTCCTACTGCAGTATGGTCAGAATGGCTTCAGAAGGCAAGAGCTTCAAGGCGGATCTCGACAATTTTCTGTGTGTTGGTTCGGCCAAAGTTCTGGGACTCATCAAGCCGGATGCCCGGGCCGTCTCCGGAAGAATTTATTATAGCTTCGGCATCTATGACAGTTTGGGGACAGCAAGGAATGTTCAGAAAGACGTTACATTTCTCGATCATGAGGCAGCAGCGGTGGTTGTCAAGCCATTGGATGCTTTTGAGAACCGGCCTGATGTTGTTTTGATGCTGGTCAACCCCTATCAAGCCATGCGCGTGACTCAAAGCTACGTGTACTACAGGGGAATGCCAAAAAACATCAGAATCGCCGCCAACTCCGGGATCTGTTCAGAGTGCACTGCGACACCTTATGCCACCAATGACCTGAATGTGTCGCTGCTGTGTTCCAACACCAGATACGCAGCCAAATGGCACGACCACGAAATGGGAATAGGCCTGCCGTACGGGATGCTGAGCATGATCCGTGATGGACTTGTCAAGACCGTTAATCCTTGCGAACCGAACGAAAGAAAAAAGGACATTCTGGAACGTCTCGGTGAGGATGAAATTGCTGGGAAGATCATGATCAACAGCACTTACTTTAAAACCGCAGGCAATGACACGTCGGGCGGCAATACAGAAAAATTAAAATAGTTTGATTTATTAGACGATTTGAAGTCGGTACTAAGATACAGTGATTTTGTGAAAAGTAAGACATATCGCTTCTTTGATTCAAGTGACGCGTTTTGGATCAAGGATGGTAAGCGGGAGGCAAAGTATGAAAATTAACCTGACCATTAATCATGAAAATAGAGAAGTCGAGGTCGAACCCCTCGAGAGACTGATAGACATGCTGCGCAACCGCCTTGGATTGACCAGCGTCAAGGAAGGCTGCGGCGAGGGCGAGTGCGGCGCTTGCACTATTATTGTGGATCAGAGGGCGGTCACGTCCTGTACCATGCTGGCAGTGCAGGTCAACGGGTGCGACGTGCTGACGACGGAAGGGCTCCAGCGGGGCGGTGAACTGGACAGACTTCAGGAGGCGTTTATAAATAATGGCGCTATCCAGTGCGGCTATTGCACGCCGGGTATGCTGATGTCGGTCAAGGCACTGCTGCTTCACCAGCCCAATCCATCCAAAGAAGAGGTTATTAAAGCAATTGAAGGCAATCTCTGCCGGTGCACGGGGTATCACCCCATCATCAAAGCTGTGGAATCGCTGAAGGAGGAAGCTGTTCATGGCCAATAAGATCATACAGCCGGACAGCATGGCGTCTTTACTGGAAGCTCTTCGAGGCGCAGGCAAAAAAATCATGGTCGCCGGCGGAACCGATGTCATGATCCGCATGAGAGCCAATCCGCCGGAAGAGGCATTGATTATTGATCTGTCACACATGGAAGCACTAAAAAGCTGTGACATTAACGAAGAAGGTCTCAGAATAGGCGCTATGTGCACCATGACAGATCTCTGGGAATCTCCGCTGGTACAACATGCCGCGAAAGTTCTATCCTGCGCGGCGTCCCAAGTGGGGTCCACTCAGATTCGGAATCGGGCGACCATCGGCGGAAACGTGGCTAACGCTGCCCAGTGCGCGGACACCATTCCGGCACTGATCGCGCTGGATGCCAGTGTTGAGTTGATGAAAGCAAACGGCGCGACGAGAAGGATCAAAGTCGAGGATTTTGTGACGGGTATTGGCAGAACCTTGATCGACGAGACTGAAGTCTTGACGGCGTTTCTCCTGCCTGAAAAGAACCTGGGCAAGGCGGGCGGTTACTGTAAGATTGGATCGCGAGCATCTGTGACCATAGCTAAAGTCAATTGCGCCGGGATTTTCAGCTTCAGCGGCGGCGTCATCAGCGAGGCCAGAGTGGCATTCGGATCACTCGGTCAGAGAGGCTTCTATTCAAGTCTGGTCTCTGAGGGACTAACCGGCATGACACTGGATGCACTAAAGACAGAAGCGTTTATAGAACTATTCGTTCAGCAGGTTGAACAGGCAATTCCGGGAAGAGCTTCACTGGCTTACAAACGTTCGGCGGTGAAGGCGGTCGCGGTGTCTATAGTTGAACAGGCTATTTCAGAGTATCGAGGGTGATGGAATGGAAACAATAAAACATAATGTAGTCGGCCGGTCCGTCGTTCGGCTGGATGGTCTTGAAAAAGTCACCGGAACAATAAAGTATACGGGTGATTACACAACTGCAGGCATGCTGTACGCGCGGCTGGTCACCTCGGATCAGGCAAGCGCGAAAGTATTGAGCATAGATTCAGCTGAAGCCCTAAAAGTACCAGGCGTCGTAAAAATCTACACGGCCGCAGATGTGCCGGAAACCCTCTACAGTGCCCACAATTGGCTGATGGACATGAGCGACCTGGAGGACGAGCCGCTGCTGACCATGGATCCCAAACATGACGGCGACAGGGTAGCCATAATTGTGGCTGAGACTGACGAAGCAGCGATTACTGCGGCCCGTCGCGTTCGGATCGACTATGAGCCGCGGCCTGCGGTGATCGATATTGAGTCCGCACTGAAAGAAAATACACCTGGCATTCATACCTATGGCAATGTGCCTTTTGATACCGTTAAGGAATTTGGTTGTTTTGAAGACACTTCCGCAAAAGCGAAATACATAATTGAAGACACCGTAACAACGCCTGCCCAGCACCACGCAGCTATAGAATGCCACGTTTGTCTGGCGTCTATGGAGGATGGCGTTCTGACCCTGAAAACACCTTGTCAAATCACTTTTCAGGTCCAAATGATGCTCTCGAGAATCACGGGGCTTCCCATGACGCAGGTCAGAATTATCAAAACCGCCACAGGCGGTTCCTTTGGCGGGAAAAGTCAGCCGGTACTCGAGCCGCTGTGCGGCTACCTGGCCTATGATCTTAAGAAGCCCGTTCTGATGACCATGGACAGGGCTCAGAGCATTGTCTCCAGCAGAAGGCGCAATTCGGTCAGAGGCCGGATCCGGCTTGCAGTCAGCGAAGAGGGTAAAATTCTGGGCAGGGACCTGGATGTCGTGACGGATACCGGTGCCTATTTCAGCAATGGGGCTGCGGTTTCCATGGCTATGCTCAAAAAATCCGTCAGGCTCTACAAGATGGAAAGCCAGCGGTACCGAGCCAGAGCGGTCATCACGAATACGCCGGTAGGCGGCGCAGCCAGGGGTTACGGTTCACCTCAGATTCACGCGCTCACGGAAATCAACATTGAGAACGCTGCCAGAGCACTGAAACTCGATCCCCTTGAATTCCGACTGAGCAACATTGTTAGCGGCAGCGATTCTGATCCCATGGGTGGCCCCGCTCTCGGGAACGTCCAGATTGAAGCCTGCCTGAAGCAAGGCGCGGCGCGCTTTGGCTGGAAAGAAAAATATTTTATGGTTCCGGACAGCGGTCGCTATAGAACTGGTGTCGGTATGGCGGCTATTGTTCATGGCAACGGCTACTTTGGCGGATTTCCTGAATTCACTGCCATTCAGCTGACCCTGATGCCGGATGGGACCATTCTGGTCAATTCCGCCTTGCATGACCTAGGGTGCGGCACATTGACCGTGGCGTCCCAGATCATCTCAGAAGCGCTCGGCGTCAGGCTTGAAAAGATTCGCGTACTGGAAGCGGATACCCTAAGATCGCCCTATGACCCGGCCGGAACCCAGGCATGCCGCGTGACCTTTGTCTGTGGTGAAGCCGCGAGGCAAGGTGCCGAGCAGCTGAAAGAAAAAATTCTCAGGCGTGCTTCGGAGCTTTTGGATTTGCCGATGGTCACCTTACAGCTCAAAGACAGCATCATCACGGATCTTTCCGGCTTACCCCTTATGGACCTTCCGACCCTGGCATCGAGATGCCATCGCAGCTTTGGAGAAACCCTTTGTGTCAACTTTGACTATCAGGCCAGTGCCAATCCAGGCTCCTATGGCGCGAACTTTGTTGAAGTGGAGGTCGATACCTGGACTGGCTTTGTACAGGTGAAGCAAATCGTCGCAGCTCATGACGTTGGAAAAGCCATCAATCCGGAATTCGTCAAAGGACAGATCTACGGCGGAATCCAGATGAATCTGGGCTACGCGCTGTGCGAAGAGATTATTCTGAATGAAGACGGCAGTGTGAAGAACAAAAGCTTTTCCAAATATCACGTCATCAATGCACCTTCAATGCCGCCTGTGGAGATCATCCTCATTGAGGCGGGAGAACCTGGAGGACCTTATGGGGCCAAGAGTATTGGCGAATCCTCTTCCGTGGCCACGGCACCGGCGGTGATCAATGCCATCAATCACGCCCTTGGGACGCGTCTGTCAGTTTTACCGGCAACTCCGGAGCGCATCATAGAAGCGCTCAGTGATTACTAAGACACAGAACGCAGCGTAAAGAAACCTTGAAAAATCATACGGAGAAGGAGCGTGAGCCAGTGATTTGAAGAAGTGATCAATGTTATAATTCAAGAGCAGCAGTTTCATTCGGCCTTATTGTTTAACCGTGCGTCAAGCATCTCATCACAACATGATATTTTTGAAATTGAATACAGTGTAATCAAGCAGTCAGATCGTGAGGGAGGTAATTCTGTGAGCAATAAACAAGGGTCCAAAGGAAATAAACCGTCTAACCAGGGCACCAAGCTGCAAAAAAATGCCATTCGCTGGGAAGTTTTCGCGCCGGCCTATCTGGTCATTGGCAGTGCCGCTGTCATAGGCATTGTCAATAAAGAGCTTTTAACAACAAGTGTAATGAACTTTTTCTTCTGGTCGCTGCGCAATTTCGGTTGGCTGTTCCAGTGGACCATTATGGCCGCGTTTGTCTTTACAGTGATTATGATGTTTTCAAAGTATGGCAACATTCGTCTGGGTGGCAGAAACGCCAAGCCTAAATTCAGCTTTGGTACCTGGTTCGCCATGACTCTCACCGGTGGTGTGGCCACCGGCATTGTCACCTGGGGTGTCAATGAACCCCTGATCTATTACGGCAACGTCTGGGGAGAACTCAATACGCTTGGAATTGAGGCCAATACCACTCAAGCGGCAATCTTTGCCATGGCGCGTTCCTTCTATAACTGGACGTTTGTCCCTTATGCGATCTATGCCTTCTGCGGACTCTTGGTCGCTTACATTTACTTTAACAAGCGGGAGCGTCTGGCTGTCACATCTACTTTGAAACCGCTTTTTGGCGAGAAGGTCACTAAAGGTTTATTTGCCGGCATCGTGGATATGTTGGCTATGCTGGGTCTTGCCATCGGCATAACCACAGGCATCACCATGTGTATTACCTTAGTCATGTCGGGCTTGAAAGGTGCCTACGGCATTGAGTCCAGCGTCCCTCTGTTTGCTGGAATCGGCATTTTCATCATCTGCATGTTCACTTTTTCATCCTATGTGGGCCTTGAAAAAGGTCTTGCAAGACTCGGCAAAATGAATGCATGGTTCTATTATTTCCTATTGGCACTTCTGTTCGTCACAGGTCCAACGGTCTACATACTTAGAATTGGTACAGCAGGTGTCGCAGAGTGGCTTCAGAATTTCTTCCGCTGGGGACTTGATCCTATCGACATAGGCGGTGAGGCGCTGACCATGTATTGGACGCTCTTTGACTGGGCATTCTGGGTTGGCTTCGCGCCGGTTACCGGTATCTTCCTGGCCATGATTTCCTATGGTCGTACCATTCGTGAATATATGATCGTCAACTGGATTCTTCCTTCAATATTCGGCATTGTCTGGTTCTCCGTATGGGGCGGCAGCGCCATTCATATGCAGACCACCGGCGCTGTGGATCTCATCGGCGTCATCAACGAAGGCGGCGCAGTGGCGGCACTTTGGGCATTCCTCGACAACCTGCCGTTTGGTCTTGGCAGAATTATTATTCCGTTTAACATCGTCGTCGTTTTAGTATCCTTTATTACTGCGGCTGATGCGACTTTGACAAATATTGGTTCAATGTGTATGAAGGACGTTCCTATTGGTACTGAACCACCTGCAATGATCAAAATGGTTTGGGGCGTCGCTCTTGGCGCTGTCGCCATAGTTATGGCAGCCTTCGGCGGCGGAGTACAAGGCGTCGATGGTGTCAAGGCATTGGCGGCCGCGAGCGGATTTGTCGTTTTGTTCATTTTCGCCATTCAGCTGGTGTCATTCTTTAAGTGCTGGTTCATGGACAGGATCATTGAAGAACCTGATGATGAGCCCTCGGGTGACGTCATGATGTCTGAAACTCTGGTACCGGTGGTGGAGGAATAGCCTTCTAAGACTTCGAGAAACGGGCTGATTCCTTCGGGAGGATGCCCGTTTCTATATGACCATTTGTCTGAGTGATGCTAATTTTGTCAGGTCAATAAAGAAGCGCAGGAAATGGAGGACGATATAAAATGAAAATGATTTTGGACGGTCGCAATCTCACTCTGGAAGAGGCTTACAGGATTTCAACCGGCAATGTTCAGCTTGAGATTGCCGGCGAAGCCATTGAGCAGCTTCAAAAGACCAGAGATCTGGTCTATAGGCTGGCTGACAGTGATGTACCAATTTATGGGTTCACCGTGGGTGTAGGCTGGAACAAAGATAAGCATGTCTTTGGCAGTTATTTTGAGCAATATAACCGGAACCTGATTTATGCCCATTGCTGTTCAATTGGACCAGCGCTTTCAGAAGAGAAGGTACGTGCGGTATTGTTGGCGCGTCTGAATACACTATTAAGCGCCAGAACCGGCATTCAACTCGAAATTGTGGATATGTACAAAGAATTCCTGAACCGTGGCATTCATCCTGTCATTCCTGCCAGAGGCAGTGTTGGTGAAGGCGATATTGTCAATTTGTCCCATGTGGGACTGGCAATGATTGGTGAAGGGGATGTATTCTATAAAGGCAGCCGGGTGGCAGCCATGGAAGCACTTAACGCTGAGGGACTGAAGCCTATAGTTCTCGGACCTAAGGACGGTCTCTCCATTGTCTCTTCCAATGCCCTCGCCGCAGGAACCGGTGCTTTGGCATTTGAAAAAGCCAAGCGTCTCGTCGAAGTGGCCAATGCCGTCTATGCGCTGTCCGTGGAAGGCCTGGATGGGAACATCACGCCGCTTCGGCCCGAACCGAACGCAGCCAGAAGAATGAAATCCCAAATCCTATGTGCTGAGGGTATGCGAAAACTCCTGGATGGCAGCTATCTTGAAAAGAAGGGTATTACAAAAACCCTGCAAGACCCGCTCGGATTCCGCTGTGCCTCCGCAATCAACGGAACGGTTCTGGATGCTCTTGACTATATTCGAGAATTGCTGACTATTCAGCTTAACGCCACAGATGACAATCCATGTATTATTCTTGAAAACGAAGAAATTATCTCTTGCTGTAACTTTGAAATCACCAATTGGGTGCTTGGATTTGAAATGCTGGGACAGGCAGTGGCGCATCTGGCCAGGAGTGCCTGCCACAGAACAATTAAACTGTCCACGCCTCAGTTCACAAACTTGTCCAGATTTTTAAGCCCGCGCGAAGGTGAAGTCCAGGCTTATCAAACGATTCAAAAGCCGTTTACTTCTTTGGACGGCGAGATCCGCCATCTGATGAATCCTGCCAATACGGATTACTTCTCTGTTGCTGGAGACATTGAAGACCATGCGACCAATGCGCCTTACGTCATTGAAAAGACAGAGAAAATTATTGACAACGCCTTTTATATTTTAGGTATTGAGGCGATGCATGCAGCACAGGCTGTCGATCTGAGAGCGGATATTGAGATGGGCAAGGGATCTAAATTACTTTACGATGCAATTCGTGCCAAAGTGCCATTCTTGTCAATAGACAGGCCGTTGACGCCAGATATTCAGGCAGCTTATGAAGTTCTTAAGAGTGATGCGCTTCTCGATGGGCTGAGAACCATTGCGGGAGGGATCTAGGTTGTAGCTCTGAGGCGCGCTGCGGCGGAATTAGTTGTCTTCAAATTTTAAATCAAAGTAAGAAAGGACGACCTAAGTGTTCGAGCTCTCTCGATGCACTAAGGTCGTCCTTTTTTTCTCCCTTAATTGAAGTGACTGCATTCTCCGCAGATGCCGTGAATATCCTGGAGAACCTTCTTTTCGTAAGTGAAACTATCGTTGTCAGTAAAGTAGCGTATGGCGGCTTTGCAGTAGCTGTTGTTATCAAAATTTAGATAATTGCTTAATATTTTCGAGGGTTTAATGTGCCGGGCCAGGCTGCAGAGCTCAGCTTTTACCCGCAGCATTAACCCGGTTTCATAGACTCGTCCGATCAGTATGACTTGATCGGCAGCTTTCTTGAGATACTCCAGGCAGCGCTTATAATTGCCTTCCCGATAGCTGATCAGCGCCCAGTAAGCATAAGCGGGTACTTGCCCCCATTTGAAATCCAGGTGGTCATAGAAATCAACAGCTCTGTTTAGATTTTCTGCGGCCTCAACCATTCTATCGGCATCATAGAGGGCAATGCCTTTTCCGCATAAGATGAGCGGCAAATGGCTGATAAAACCTTGGTCGACACAGATTTTCTCAGCCTTGAGATACCAGCTCAATGCGCTGTCAGTGTCATTTTGCAGACGTCTGCTCTCGCCGAGATAATAATAGGACGCGACGAGATTCAAAGCGTAGGGTTCTCGATACTCAGATCTGATGAAAATTTCAGCGGCGCTCATCAGGAGTTCTTCACCGTGTTTAAAACGGTTCATCAGCAGCATGAGATAGCCCTTCAGGCGGATGAGTACGCCGAGCTCGCCTTTATCGGCATGATTTTTAAAAATTTGAAAGGCTTGATTGACATAGGTTTCCATTAACTGAATCCGACGTTGATTGATGCAGTGAAAGATTAATTGAAGGTAGCCTTTGTACACAAAATCCATCAAATTCAGTTTTTGAGCAAGACTAATCATGGTCTGAGTCAGTGAATAGCCCAGATCCACATCTCCTTTGATCAGATGGTAACGACTGATCATGTTGAGATATTCTATCTGGATCAGACCTTGAGTGTCTGTTTCAGGTACAGTTTTCATCAGTATATCAATTCTTTCAATTTCCCGTTCAATAAAGGACGTGTTATAATCCTGACGACTATGCATTCTGAGGATTGCCTGGTCTCGAATCCGAGGGAAGAGTTCGTGACTGAGCTCCAGGTAGTCGAATAGATTCAGGATTCTGTACTGCAGCTGGGAGCGTTTGTCGCCGCTTCTTTCGAAATGATAGATTAATTTTGGATATATAAGTCGGTCCGAAGGTTTGTCGGTAAGCTGATCACGGAAATACTCCCCGATACGCTTATGAAGAAGCCGTCGTTTTGTGGCACTCTGCCCTTCATAAATGAACTCCTTCAATTTCTGGTGGGAAAAGGTGTACTGCAGTTCATTGGTATCAAGGGGTACTTCTCGGATCATATCGCTCTGAATAAGTTCTTCAGCAATGTCCAGCAGGACGAGGTCGTCCTTTCCGGTAAGCGCAGATAGGTCTTCCCATGAGATCATTTCAGGAAATATGGAGAGCAGCTCCGCTATCTTTTTGGCTTCTTCACTTAATCGGTTGAAACGGGAACTAAAGATATGGCGAATTTTCTGGGGAAGCTCTTTGAAAGATTTATGTCCTTGCAGACACTTGAGGATTTCTGTCAAGTAAAGAGCGTTACCCTCTGATTCAGAATAAATCATGGTTTGAGTTTGAGAATCAAGAGGCATGCCCTCTAGATAGGCTGAAATAAACTGATCTGTTTCATCCTTTGAGAATCGCTGAAGCTCAATATGATCAAAGTTCTTCAGACGCCTTGGATTGGAAGCTGTATACCAGGCGACATCAGCGCTTGAGGACCGCATTGTGGTGATAAACAACACATCTCTTCCGGTGCCTGACTCTGAAGCCAGACGCTCCAGAATCTCAAGGCTCCATTCGTCCAGCCACTGAATATCTTCAAGGCAGATTATTATTGGACCATGTTCCCGAATTTGCGAAATGAGTTCCACGAGCCCTCTCAGAATAGCCGAAAAATAAAGGGGATCCTGTCTGTCAATCAGAGCAGATGCCGGACTGTTGTCTGGCTGCATAAAAGGTGGGAAGGCTTTCGACAAAATGTCCATGTAGACCCCATCAGGCTTAAGGTCACTTTGCTCAAGCAAGTCGCCCAATCTCATCACCAGGGGATGCCAAGCGCTTAGCCGATGGTTTTCATCACCTTCATGACAAGTGGCTTCAATAACTCGGCAGCCCAATCCCTCTGATAATTCGGAGAATTTTCTCAACAGTGTTGTTTTGCCGACACCTGCTTCGCCTGAGATCAGTACGAGACCGGATTGCTGTTGTTCCGCAACATTTTGGCGGATCTGATTCAGCCTCTCCATTTCATCCCCTCGGCCAATGAAGTGGGCCAGGGACGGAAGTGTGTTCTTATTGACGGTCCTTCGCTTTCCTAAAACACTCTTAAAAAGCTGAACAGTTTCAGGTTCAGGTTGAAGTGAAAGTTCAGCATCAAGAACTTTTTCAAGTTGATTATAGAGTTCAATGCTGCGGCTGATTTGGTTTGCTTTTTCATAATGCAGCATCAGAGCCCTTACAGAGGCTTCATCATATGGGTCGAGCCGGATCAGGCGTTTGTAAAGAAATTCCGGATTTCCTCCGGTTTTCATTACTTCACCAAGTTTTTCCTTAATCTCGCCGACTGTCTGTTCTCGAAAAGCGTCCCGAGTAAAGGAAATCCATTCGTCAAAGGCTGGGATATCTTTTACGATAAAATCCTGAAGAAATTCTTGATCTTTATTGACCGCTGTCATCAGATCGGATTCGAACTGGATCTGTTCTGAGAGTGCAATCATTCGCTGCCCAAGATTTTCAAACACTTGAAATCCAAAGGCCTGTCGGATGGAATAAAGAGCATTTCGAAGGTTCTTGCGGGCATTTTCTTCCGGCTCATCCGGCCAGAACACCGTCATGAGTCTGAAGCGGTCTACCGTTTTGTGATAGACTGCGTAATAAAAAACCGCTTCGGCCTTTTGATATTTAAATGAAATTGTCTTGTCGTTCAATGTGACGCTGGGAATCCCTAGAAAATTGACTTTGACCTTCATGGATTTCTTCTCCTTAAATGTGGCTGAAGCCTTTAAAACGTGGGGATGCAGTCTCTCTTATACTATACCATATGGCAGGTGTAAGGAGTAGAAACATGAGGTTGAAAGCGGCTATAGAATTGAAAATTGGAGGAAGCCGGTGTGGAAGAAAGCCGGTGTGGAAGGAAGACGGTGTGGAAGGAAGACGGTGTCGGACACCGCCTTCCTCCAGTCGAAGCTTGGAAGCCGGTTTCCCAGGAACCGTCTTCCAAAATGAAAATCCCCCATAACCAACAGGCCGGCGGCCTGTTGGTTATGGGGGATTTTTTCCTTGTAAGTGTCATTCCACTGAGAATGATTTTCGCAAGCTCTGGAACCAAATCAATGTTAGTGACAGGCACTCACTCGATTTTTGTCCGCGTCACCAACTTCACAATTTAAAATAGATCCGCATTCATCACCTTATTCCACGCCGCAACGAAATCCTCAACAAACTTCTGTTTCGCATCTTCGCTGGCATAAACCTCCGCTATGGCCCGCAGTTCGGAGTTCGAGCCAAAGATCAGATCGACCCGGGTAGCGGTCCACTTGGTCTCGCCGGTTTTTCTGTCAGAACCCACGAAGAGATCTGCATCTTCGGTCATAGGTTTCCACTGAGTGCTCATGTCGAGAAGGTTGACAAAGTAGTCATTGGTCAGCTGCTCAGGGCGTTTGGTGAAGACGCCGTGCGGCGCTTTTTTATAGTTGGCGTTTAGAACCCGCATGCCGCCCACAAGGACGGTCATTTCCGGTGCAGTAAGACCCAGAAGCTGGGACTTGTCCACCAGGAGCTCTTCAGCTGAGACTGCATATTTGGCTTTGGTGAAGTTGCGGAATCCATCGGCTAAAGGTTCGAGCACTGAGAAGGACGAGACGTCAGTTTGCTCAAGGGTGGCGTCGTTGCGGCCTGGGGTGAATGGCACCGCAACCTCAAAGCCGCCGTCTTTAGCAGCCTTCTCGATGGCCGCACAGCCGCCCAGAACGATTAGGTCGGCCAGCGCAACCTTCTTGCCGCTCTGAGTGTCATTAAAGTCCGCTTGGACCTTCTCGAGCACACCGAGAACCTTTTGAAGCTGGGCCGGTTGGTTGGCCTCCCAGTTAAGCTGAGGCTCCAGGCGGATGCGGGCGCCATTCGCTCCGCCGCGCTTGTCCGAGCCTCGGAAGGTGGAAGCGGAGGACCAAGCCGTATAGACCAGCTCGGATACAGAGAGGCCGGTGTCAAGAAGTGCCGCCTTCAGCCTCGCGATATCCGCTTTATCAACCAACTCAAAATCCACAGGCGGAACAGGATCCTGCCAGATCAGATCTTCAGCCGGAACTTCTTTGCCCAGGTAACGGGCTTTTGGACCCATATCCCGGTGAGTCAGCTTGAACCAGGCACGAGCGAAGGCATCCTCGAACTCTTCAGGATTTTCCATGTAGTGTCGGGAAATTTTGGCGTAGGTTGGATCCATGCGAAGGGCCAGGTCTGCCGTGGTCATCACAGGCGCGTGGCGTTTGTTTGGATCGTGGGCATCCGGAACCGTGGTTTTGGCTTCAGGATCAGTAGGAATCCACTGCCATGCGCCTGCGGGGCTCTTGACGAGATCCCAGTCATATTTGAACAGGGTCTCAAAATAACTGTTGTCCCAGTGGGTTGGGGTTGGCGTCCAGGCGCCTTCTATACCGCTGGTGATGGTGTCACCGCCCTTGCCGCTGCCAAAGGAGTTTTTCCAGCCCAGGCCCATATCCTCAATAGACGCCGCTTCCGGCTCAGGTCCGACGTGGGTCGGACTTCCGGCACCGTGGCATTTTCCAAAGGTGTGGCCGCCGGCGATCAGCGCGACGGTTTCTTCATCATTCATAGCCATGCGGGCGAAAGTTTCGCGAATGTCCTTGGCAGAGCCCAGAGCCGTTGGCTGGCCGTTTGGTCCTTCAGGATTGACGTAGATGAGGCCCATCTGAACCGCAGCCAGCGGATTTTCGAGGTTCCGGCCGTCGGAGTAGCGCTTGTCGCCCAGCCATTCGCTTTCTTTGCCCCAATAGGTATCTTCCTCAGGTTCCCAGATGTCTTCCCGTCCGCCTCCGAAGCCAAAAGTTTTGAAGCCCATGGATTCGAGGGCGCAGTTACCTGCCAGGATCATCAGGTCCGCCCAGGAAATGCTTTTTCCATATTTCTGCTTGACCGGCCATAGTAAGCGCCGTGCTTTGTCCAGGTTTCCATTGTCAGGCCAGCTGTTGAGAGGCGCAAAACGCTGGTTGCCTGTGCCCCCGCCGCCGCGGCCGTCGCCCATGCGGTATGTACCGGCGCTGTGCCACGCCATGCGGATCATGAGTGGGCCGTAGTGGCCATAGTCGGCCGGCCACCAGTCCTGGGAATCTCTAAACAGGTCGTACAGATCTTTTTTAATCGCGTCGAGATCGAGCTTTTTGAAGGCCTCCGCATAGTTGAAGTCGCTGCCCAAAGGGTTTCTTGCCTTACAGTTCTGATGGAGGATTTTAAGGTTCAACTGGTTTGGCCACCAGTCGCGATTGGTTGTGCCGCCGCCAGCAGTCGAATGCTTTGTCATGCCTGTTACCGGACATTTACCGTTCTCACTCATTTTTGGACCTCCTTCAATTGAATTTGAATTGCTCTAATTTTATACCCAAATCAACCGCTGATTAACCTGAGAATATGGATGCTGTGGACGGTGGCTGACCAAGGGAAGTGATTTTTATGGAAAACGGGGGATTAAGCAGACAAGATGGATTGTTGAACGTACTTAAAATAAAAACATAAAAATAAAAATCGAAAATCAAAACATAAATGTGACCAATTCGCGTTTCGGAAATTGATATCAAAATTCATTTAAAAGAGTTAACTTTTAATTTTTCACCAAGTCCAGGACCGTATTTCCTGCCGTTTAAGCGACCTTAGAGGCTCTGGTCAGGATTCTAATGAAAGCACTTCATCAAGATAAAAAAAGTGACACGATTCGTGACCAAAATTTACAAAATTGATAGCAAGTTAACGTAAAAAGCGGTATTATTATTCAAAGAGTTTAAATGATCAGAGGCTTCTCAATAAAAATCCACACTTACAAGGAGGCGTTAAAGTTTATGGAGCAAGCAAAAACCAGGCCCATCTCAACTATTTTTGGCATGATGATCAGCCCGGGGCCAACAGTCAAAAAAGCTTTGTCCGGCAGGCAATGGTATTTGGGCCTGATCGTGTCCACCCTCGCGTTTGCGCTTTTTTTCCTGCAAACGGGTCTTGACCTGTACAAGACCGGTCAGAAGGGGTTTGGCTTCGTTGCGCTCAGCGCTGCAACCGGGGCAGTATACGGTCTGCTGGTCATCCCGGTTCTCGGCGTTTTGGTCTGGGCCATTTTGAAATTGGTTAAGACGGACAAAAGCCTTAAATGGGCCATCTCCTCATTTTGCCTCAGCTACAGCGGCGCGCTGATTTACGGTTTGATTGGCGTCGCGTTTTCCCTGATTCTCGGCTGGAAAACTTCCATGGCCTTTGGGGTGACGGGGGTTCTTTGGGCTATAGGACCTATGATGGTCGGGCTTCGAGAAATGAGCGGCGGCAAGACAGGCCTTGGCGTCATACTGGCGACACTGGTGGGCAGCTTCGTCCTGTTAAGTTGGGCGCTGCTCGGCAACTATTAGGGGGTGAAGGCTTTGACTAGTATCGATGATGGCAGATTATTAAGAAACTGGATCCGTCGCCTGTGCTTCATCACCTTTGGCATATGCGCTTTCACCAACCCGCTTGAACCGTTTTCTCCTTACAACCTGGTCTTCGGCGCGCTGTTTGGTCTTTTCTTTGGCTGGCTTTTCAAGCGGTTCCTCTATCTGTTCTTGGCCGCCGTGAACGGTCCGGTGAAGAAGGAATGGGGCAAAAAAGTTATGAGCTATCCTGTTGAGATGGGGATGCTTTTTCTGGTCCCTTTTGCAGTGATGCTGGCTCTTGCGACATTTGTACTCAAGTGGCAAAGCGCCGCGTCGTTTATCAGCGCAGGGATGATGGCCGCCGGCACCGCGACCGCCATTGAAGTCGGCCGCCTCAGAGGCAAGTCCATGATCCGAAACACGATTGCGACTTCAGGTGTATCCTTTTTATTCAGCTTTATCTGGACCTACGCACAGCCGTTCTTGTTCCGAGCGCCTGGCCTCATAGAAGGCGGGATCACCTTTGTGCGTTCATTGCTTTCCGGAGGAGGTGGCTTGTCTTGAGACATTTTACGGTAAAACTTTTAATTGCCTTATTGGTCGCAGCTCAAGCGCTGCCTTTTGTAACTTTAACGAGAATTGGGACCGTTCCTTCCTTCGCGGTCAGCGTCGGAGAGGAAAATGTCCGGTTGAGTGCGCCCTACGAGAAGGTACTTGCCAGTGAAGGCGATTGGTTCGCAGGCCGTCCTTCCATAGGAAGCACCTCCGCTTTAACGGTGGATTACAATGGTGAGATTCTGGTAAGTGAAGCATCTGAGCCAATTAGCTTTACTACCCGTGAAGAGGCGCTGGTCAGCGAGATTTACGTCAGCACAGCAGCGGGTGAGAGCCTGACCCTCGTGGACGAGGCGGGAAACCTGTATCCGGGATTTGAGGCAGTCCGAGTCAGCGAGGATACACAGGTATTTCAAGCCCCTGGAGACGTCAGACTTCCTGCTGGCACCTACACTGCGGAAGGTGCTTCAGGTGATTTTGTGATCAAAAGCGTGAATGCCGATGGTCAGTCGCGTTACAACGAACAGGTGGTCGAACAGGCGGCAGAGGTCCTGGGGGTGCCGGCTGAACCGGTGACTGCGGGAGATGGGTCGGCGGTTGCGGAACCATCGGCAGCTTCCGGCAGCCCAGGCAAGCGTCCTGCCATGTTCGTTCTGGACGACACCTATCTGATCGACGAAATCATGCTTAACACCTTCAATAACGGCATGGGCGCTGCACCTGGCCTCATTGCCATTCTGGATGCTTCCAATCAGGTGATCTATACCCAGCAGGCCTACGGCGGGACAGTCGGAACCCTTGCCAACGGTCTCTGGATTGTCAAGCCGGGGATTCTGCTGCCGGCGGGGACGTATTACATAGGGTCATCCGATCCTTCTGTCATAGGGTATGACGCTGCCGGTGAGCCCATGTTCTATCTGACGGCTTACCCTACGATCCCGGCAGAACTGGATGTGACCGGAACGTATAAAATCAACGTGGACACGGCTAAGACCTCAACCATCATGGGGCCGGTGTCGGGAGCGCCGACGCCATTTTTAACGGACTTCGAACTGACCGTCCTTCACAAGGAGGGCTTTGTGGAACTGATCGGGACTTATGAAGGCATGCCGGTCTCTCAGAACTGCAAGATTATCAATGAGACCGAGAATGGACTCGTGGCAGTGTTTGACTTCGCCGCGGATTTGACAGGCCTGCCTTATAAAGCCAAAGTGGACACAAAGGTTGAAGTGACCTTCACTCAGGATGACGCCGGTCTGGTGTCGGTGTCTTTTAACGGCGATGCCCATTACAGCCGGGCGGCCAGCGGAACGCGCGGCGCGGACGACAATACTTATGTGGTCAGCGGCATCGGCAGTCGGGTGACGACGGAGCTTCCGGCGTATGTCATAGCGGCGCTGGGTGCTGCGCCAAACGTTGGGAATATCCCGGGGGCGGATTCACCATTTCAAAACGCTGTGGGCATTTTGTTCCCGCCGCTGGTGGGACTTGTGGTCAGCGTCATGCAAGAGGCGTTGAAAAAGAAAGAAGCGGCCAAACAGGCAGGTAAAACGGTTCGGGATAAAGCCTGGTACATTAAGAAATATCCGGGGAAAACGGATGAGCAGCTTGCCTGGATCATGCTGGCGGATGCTATGGGTGCCACGGACGAGCCTGATGAGGGCGATGCAGTGTCTGTGGGCGACAATGAGGCGTCTGAAGGTTCCGGAGGCTCAGAGGGCACAGGCGGCACAGGTGACGATCAGGATTGGTCAGAGGATGAGACCGAGTCGGATTATGAGCCGGAGACGGAGACGGAACCGGAACCAGAAACTGAGCCTGAATCAGAGCCTGAGCCGGAGTCTAAACCAGAACCGGCTCCAGAAACTGAACCGGAGCCAAACAAAGAGGCTGAGGCCGATGCTCAGAAGACCGCCGAAAGCGCTGCCGCAGAGTCCAAGGAGCCGGAGACAATGGTGCTCAAGACCTCGGCACGAGGCGCTGAAAGCTTGTATGTCAAGGATCCCGAAACCGGCGAGTGGATCAACGCAGAAACCGGCGGCGTCCTGGATTATGAGGATTATAAAGCCAATGCGGAG
>Ga0302251_1000521_pt1 | contig 34332 bp, 42 predicted proteins | sample AAG_RA_Gln_MG_FD_193534 | JGI IMG/M metagenome (GOLD analysis project Ga0302251, IMG submission 193534) | Enriched activated sludge microbial communities from anaerobic digester in WTTP, New Holstein, Wisconsin, United States - AAG_RA_Gln | ecosystem: Engineered > Bioreactor > Anaerobic >... | reverse complement strand
AACTCCCCACGTTGGACTCGAGGCGTAATTGGGCAAAGCCCTCTAAGTGCAAGGAAATACGTATACTTGTGAAGATGTACCGGCGCCGCGGTCGCGGCACGGCCATCAGTTTATACGATCCTTTGCCGCCTCTCCCACAAGCACCAAGGCCGGTTTACAAGAACATCGTGGCCATGGCCGTCCAAGTGCGGGAATATCTGATCGAAAATCCTCAAAGAACACAAACTGCCGCGGGCAACCGCTTCGGCGTAACCCGGGCCCGGGTATCTCAACTCATGACTATCGTTGAGAACCTCCCGAACGACTTTATTTCTACCATGAAAACGACCGAAGATCAATCACTGCTTAAACGATTCTCCGGCAAATCGTTACTCCGCATTGCCGCGCTCAGTACACCGGAACAGCGCAAATTCCATATCGAAAGAATCCGCGCTAAAGAAGACCCTGCGCCTTAAAATAGTCTATAACGATCTGTTTAGCAACGCTACCGGAGGGATTTTCACCGCCGGTAATATTACAAGCAAACACATATGTCGAACCGCCATATTCAAGGAAGCCAACAAACCAACCCAAGTTCCATTTGCCATCAGATCTCATACCGGAACCTGTTTTGCCATAAAGAGTCCCCTTTTCGGTCTTCTCTGCCATCATGATATCGCGCAATGTCGCAATATTCTTTTCAGAAAATGGAAGCTTCCCATCTAGAAGTTTATTCAAAAGTTCGACCTGCTCCTCCGCGCTGATCTTTATCGATGTTGTATCTGGTCGCGGAAGCCAGAAAGTATCTATGCCCGATGAGGTATCTTGCGATCCATAACCAATCTTTTCAATATACTTCTTCATCCGGGCTTCACCAATTTGCCGAGCTAAAATCTGGTATGCTGGAACAGCCGATACCCGAAATGCCTCCCGAAGAGATAAATCCTTGTTCCACCCCTCAAAGTCACGTTTAACACCGTCCCATTTATACCATGGATCATCAGGCCCTTTAATAAGGCCAAGCTCCAGCCCGATGAGCGTGTTGTAAATCTTGAATGTTGAGCAAGGCGTAAGACGTTGGGCACTCCGAACAGGATCGACAGTGGATAATTTCTCTGTGGATCGATTATAAACGACAAATGCCGGGCTATATCCCTTCCAAATAGCCTCATTAATTTCTTGGGCATTTAAGACCGCCGGAAATAAAAACAATGAAATCAATAACGAGCAAATCTTCACCATACGCTCTCATAGCTCCAAAGCTTCTTGTTATCCGTTTGATCCGCTCTGTTTTTTGGTATTATCATTATTAGCCCAGACCAAGGCAATGATCCAGAAAATAATGGTAAAACCCGCTAACAAGTTCAGCACAAATATCGCTGATTCATCTTTATGCTTTCGCTTCCTAGCAACAATAGTTGGTAAGAAATAAACCCAGATGACAACGACTACTATAATAACTATGCTGGCCCCGGTTGTCTAGACCAATCTTTCTCTGCGGAGGCGGCTTAAATTTCCTGAGGAGCCGCCATCTCCGAGCCTGTTAATTCCACTCCTGAAAACACCGACCAAGGCGTCTTGTAACCCAGTGAAGAGTGCCGCCGATCCATATTGTAATCATCAAAGAACTCTTTGATCCCTGCCTGTACTTCCGGGATCGTCTGGTAGCCTTTAATATAGATATCATCGTACTTCAGCGTCCGCCAAAACCGCTCGATGAAAATATTATCAATGGCTCGACCCCTGCCGTCCATGCTGATCGCAATCTTGGCATCCTCCAGGACCTTGATGAACTCGGCACTGGTGAACTGACAGCCTTGATCCGTGTTAAAGATCTCCGGTGTTCCGTATTGCAATGCTTCTTTCAAGCACTCGACGCAGAAATCCGCGTTCAATGTATTCGACAGCCGCCAGGCAATAACATAGCGGCTCTGCCAGTCCATGATCGCCGTCAAGAACGCGAACCCTTTGCCCAGGCGGATGTAGGTGATATCCATGCTCCAAACCTGGTTGACCCGTGTGATCGGAACGTCCCGTAACAAATACGGATAGACGGGGTGCTCCGGATTGCGCTTGCTCGTATTCTTCTTCGGGAACACGGGGAACAGCCCCATGTACCGCATCAATGTCCGAACCCGCTTCCTGCCGACCCACAGATCACTGTTATCCCGGATCCGCCACATCATCTGCCGGACGCCGAGGCTTGGCTTCTTTGTGAACCAGAAGTCGATCAGGTTCATCAGCCGGATATCCTCGTCGTTCCACGGGACTTCTTCGTAATACAAGGTCGAGCGGTTCAGTCCGAGAAGCTCACATTGTTGTCTGACGCTCAGGGCCGAGTTCTCTTCGCGTTCGATCAGGCCCCGCTTCTCCTCGATCGTCAGACATTCAACTTTTTTCTTAGCCAGTCATTCTCGACCTCGATGCGGCCGATCTTCGTGTACAACTCCTCGTTCTTGTCTTTGAGCTCTTTGACCCGCTCCAGGCTGTCGCCCGAAAATACCCCAGCCAGCCCCTCTTTGGCTTCCCGGACCCAACGCGTGATCATGTTGGCATGAACTTCGTACTGGCTGGATAATTCCGCGACTGTCTTGTCGCCCCTGAGCGCTGCCAGCGCTACTTTTGCCTTGAACTCACTACTGTGTCTCTTGCGCATCCTGGACCCCTTTCGTTTGGCCTATCTTACACCTTAATTACGCCAACTTCATGGTCCAGTTTTCCGGGGGCATTATAAACTCCGAGAACTCCCATAACGATCAACGATACTAAATCGCCCATTCATCACCTCAAATAATTCGAATCCTCTTCTACGCAAGCCAAAGCTAACTATGACTCTCGTCTGAAGGGTTCATCAAAAAAAACTGGCGGTTACTCCTCATTTACAAAAATCGCCGTTCCCTTAACAACTTTAGCATTTACTGATCCAGCCCATATCATACCCGTCCCGTACCCACCAACCATTCCAGATGTCTGGGTTCCCGCAGTTGTTAACAACACACCATTTGCACCAATTTTTGATGCTTGCTTTTTAAGCTCCGCAACCGCGTAATCTTGTGACCCTTGATCCGTAAAACCCGAATCACTTGAGGCTTCAACAAGCCCAATCACATCAAATTTCTTGGGTTCCTTTAGATAAAGTTTTACTGATTGAGGATCCGTAGACGGCCGAGCAGTTCCAGTAAGGACAACGCTACCCGTTGCACAGCCGATGAGAAACAAAGCTGACAGACAACAAGCAATGATCTTAGAGTACTGCTTCATCTTTTACCTCCTAATAGTCAATATATGAATTTTCTTCCATTAACTACTTTGCTTCGCGCTTTTTCGTTTTTGAGATATCCACCTTGCCGATAATCTCATCGTGCGTTGGCTCCCGCCCCAGAATACCTCTCAAAACATCTACGTACGCCGTTGCTGTCGCTTCATTCCGGCGCGCTTCCTCCGAAGGCGACAACTTTCCAGTTTCAAACTTAATTTCGATTCGCTCCGGATCCCCGAAACGCTCCTTAAAATTTTCTTTTATACTCCTGCCACCCATAATTAATTTTTCATCCCGGCAATCACTCGAGGACAAGTTTTTGCCCAATGTGCAATATTTTCCGGCATTAATTCGAGATTGTTATAGACAAACCCTTCAAGCACCTCAGGATTGAGACATTCCACATTTTTGGCACCAACATTCTCATAATATCCATTGGCCTGAAAAAGTAATACATGCTCTTTTGTGCCGCTCCACTTTGAAACATCCAAACGGGTCCGCCCCGTCTTGACTTGAACTATCGCCCGCTGATGATCTTTCTTATGAATCAAGTAGAACTCATAGCTCATCGTGTCTGCTTTGCGAGAATTAGGAACAACAATCCATCCCTTTGTCTGCAAATAAATAAAAACGACATCTTCCGTTTGCTCCGAATCTAAGAATGTAAAAATATTCTTAAATTCCTTCGCGTCTACTTCGTAATCCGCAACGCCCGACAATCTGTTCCACAAATAATAAGAATACTTTTCGGCGATTGGATCCTTTATTCCTTGTATCGTTCGGGATGGCCTAAAACATGCAATGACTTTTCCCGGCACATCACAAACCGATTCAACCTTGATTATTTTGCACCGGACAACATTGGTAATGTCGGAATCCTGAGCCTCGCGGTTTGTATAGTATTCCCATCCGGAAAGAACTTTTGCGAGGTAATAACATCCATTTGTATCTCTTGTCCAGATTAGATCGTCCGGCTTAATCTGTTCTTTAAGATATCGCACACGAGATAATTGATCGTCCCCATGGATCTTCTTTGCTTCTTTTTCATAAACATCCCATGAAACACCGCTGATCTGGCTCTTTGTTTGCCATCCAAGGCCCATCACTTGCTTTTTGAGACAATATGCAAACGAAGCCTCAGGATTAGCTTTTCCGCCTTTCGGACGAATATGAATTCTATATACACTCATTGCTGGATTCCTTCACCGGATGTACTTAGCCATCTCCTCGAATTTCTCGAGTAGCTTATTTGCCAAATCGGTCTTTTTGATCAAGAACTTGGCCCAGCGGCCTTGTGAATCGGGCGATAAATGATTCTGGATCCGCAAGCTTTCTCCACGCTTGCTTTTAACTACTGTCCCTTTCGCTACTTCAAGACTTGGCACCAGCAATACATTCTCATCAATTTCCATCTTCTGTGGATTGAAATACGCTCCGACCACAAAATAGGAATGATGCGGCGTAAAGGTTTTCTTATTGATATCCATCAAAAAGAAACCAACCTTGGCGACGTTAAAACGGCCTTTGATTTGCAAAAAAATCGGTTGAAACATCCCGGCTTTGGTTACGACCAGATCCACTCCTTGAGTGTCCGTCACCGGCCGATAAACGCTCAATAGCCCCTGCCCTTGCAATACGATCAGCTCTTTAATCCGCTCTTCAACGATGTCGCCCTTGGCTTGCGATGACAGCCCGGATATATCCAAAAGCGTTTCTGCTTCCTTCAATGGCGTTTCCTGCGACTTATCCTTGAATGAAAGCACAAATTTATCTCCAGCCTTTTCGAAAGCTACCTCATCCCCAACCCGGACATTGTGCGCCTTATACCACCGAACAAGTCCGAAAACACGCTTATGTTTTGTGTTATAGGTCAGCTCGTTGTCCTTCCCATCGATCGTCACCGCGACCTTGCCGTCTTTTTCAGGCATCATCTCGATGCCCGCGGCCGGAATATGCAAAAAGCCAAGCCTGATTTCTACCTCGATAAGCTTTCGGATAAATTTCTTGGTCATTTATGCTCCTGCGTTAGTATTTGTCCCGGGAGAAAAGGCTTTTAAATACAATTGTTGTAAATCATTTGGCACGGCATTAATAGCATGATTTATTGCGACCATGACCTTATCCGGGTGCCCTTGGATACCAACCTTTTCACCTTCAATACTAATATATCCGGGTAAAAAAACTCTTAAACTAGCAACCAAGCTCTCTAAGTCCGCCTTCGAATAATTAATCTTCATTTTCTCATTCAATTTCAAACGCACTGAAGCAAGCTCAGGCGGCTCCGTATCAGTCTTCTGAAGATCATAAATCACCTCGAGCAATTCCTTCACGGGCCCAATAGTAATCTCGGTCTTCTGAATTTGATCAATCCAAGCTGTCACCTCTAGCGGCGTACAACACGTCTTGAATAATTCCCTGATACTCTTTAACCCAATTTGTTTTGGCGCAGAAAGCAATAACAGCCTCATCAGGTCTTCAACTTTCATAACTGTAATATTTTGCTGTCGAGCTTCTTTCGATATGGCACTCTCAGGTTCGGAAGCACCTTCAAAATTAACAGCAACAACCACAGAATAGTCTGCGCTGTAATCTGTCTGATGCCTTTTTATCCCTGATAACTTCGCCGTACCTGCTTGAATTTTGTTCTTAGCGGTACTCTTCGCATCAAAAGTAATAGAATAATTCTCACAGGTTTCACTATTACTGAATCCCAAGATCGCTTCAGCTTTCCCGTCTGGTTTTCCGTTCCCACCGATTTTAGTTGCCTCAAATCCTAAAGCAAGAAACGCTCGATAAACAGCATCTTCAAGTCCCGTTTCATCAGCTATTGAGTCTTTAAGCATTTGCGCTACCGCTGGTACACCTTTACGATCAGAAAACGCGAGCTCCCTTAAAGTATTATCACGTCTACGCATTACATTATTAACCACTGATTCATCTAATCCAATCTCATATAAGTGCGCCTCTGTTAAAACTTCAGTAACAGCAATAAATTCCAAAGGAAGAACGCTTTTATATTGATCACTAAAGTTTGAAATAAAAGGATGCAATAAATTAATTTTCAAGATTCCAGTAATTAAATCCAATTTTGCCAGAGGATCATGAGAACAAAGAATCACCCAGTCTATTTTCTTAATAATTGACTCTTTTTCTGAAAGCTCCGCTCGCAAACTATTCAACAATTGAGTCTGGTCTGCACCAATCGGCTTCTCGATAAGGATTGGATTAACAATCTTCCCTTGAAAATATTTCTCGGCAAAAACAAGCAAAGGCCGCTTCGAGAGAGTAAGTGAGGTTTGGGACATCCTATAGCTGATATTGTCTTCCAGCTGGCGTCGATTCTCTTCATCAAAATGAAATTTCCGAACTTCGTTATTAAATTTTTTCTTGATATATTCTTTCAACTGTTGCAATGGCTTTGACTCTTTAATTGCCTCTCTTGTAGAAGTCAAATTGCTATCAAGCCCGTCGGCATGAATTAATATTTGCGTACGGTTAAATGCCCCATGCGAAAAAGCTTCCATGCCCAAAAGAGGATCATCAAGATTCACAAGCCTTCCACGAACCATCAAGAAAATTCCATGACTTCTTCCTAAAGCCGATGACTTACTATCATCCACAAGCGAATCTTCATACAAATCAATCTGACCATGCACTCCGGGAAGACTCTCAAAATCAATATAACTCTGGTCTCCTTCTTGCCGACAGGAAGCATAATCCAATGATTGAGCGATTAGATCATCCTTGCCTAAGATCCAAGACTTCTTGATAGGCTTTGATATTTTGGAAGATTCCAGCATCTGTCCATTGTAAAAAAGACTAAACCCGGGATTAAGCGGCAAAGCTGTTCTTAAAACCCACTGCAATCGCCCTTCTTTTATTTCAGCGGCTTTAGTCTTTAACCCAGTCAGTATCGAAAACGTCCACGAATCATTGGACCCCGCACCAAACAATTTGAAAGGAAGCATCTCCCTTCCAGCGACCTTCAGTAACGGATTCAATAATGCTTCAACTTCTTTTAACTCGACCTCACGCTCATCCAGCACCAACTCTTCATGATCATTAGTTACGCGGTTATAATCCATCGTCGTTGCCAAATATCGACCATCTTTCTTACAGATATAGGTCAACTTATTTGCAAGCACGTAAGTGGCCAATTTACCTATCCCAAAACGACCTATCTGGAGCCTTTTTTTATCCCGAGCATCTTCTCGTTTGTTTGATATACCCACCTTCCAAAGTTCCTTAAGCCCATTCTGATCCATGCTTTCACCGTTATCACAAACCCATATGTACGCGCCCTCAACGGATAAGTCAGGCGAAACATAAACGGCAACCTTATCAGCAAAAGCATCGTAAGCATTACAAACCAGCTCCTCAAACGCTTTATTCGGGCTTGAATATAACCCCGCAGAAAAAAGCTCAATAATGCGATAGCTAATTTTTACTGGAATCGTATCAATTTTCTTTCCACAATTTTCAATGCTCATGATTTTCTCCCTATAACAATAAATTCTTCGGAGTAAACTTTCTTACTGTTAACATCCGAGCTAAATTGACCATATTTGTCACGATATGGAGTTAATATTTTTCTCGTGATCTTTCGTTTAGTCATCAATATCTTTTTGAACCCGCTATTCAATAGCGACTCTGAAAGATGTTTCGCGTTATCAATTCTTACTCCCTTGTACTCTGTATTCCCTATTACGAAGAGAACCAACCCGTCATCAGTCAACATGGAGTAACAAGCATTCGTGACACGTTGCATATCCAGAAAATATTTGGCAACAGCCCGGGCTTTTGATTTGTCACTTTTTAATAAACTGGAAAGAACTTTGTTGCCGGTAGTATTTAGCTGTTTTAGCTCGCCTTCAAAACTATATTGATGATAAAGACTGCCAATCGAACCGTTACGAAGATTCCGATAATCATCAACGTAACCAAGCCATAAAGAAGATAATTGATGTAGATCCGCATATTCATATGAAGTCACATAAGGCGGGCTTGTCACGATCATGTCCACTTTAGGTTTATCTACCGACTCATCTAAGAAATTGGCTGTTACAACCTTTGTTTCTGAAACCCCAAGCACATCACTTTCTTCGTTAGCACCTATCATAAATTTACATTGTTCTCTGAACGCGAAAAGCACATCGATCAACTCCTTTTGGGGGTCAACTTGAGGCTTTATTGATTTCGTTAACCAACGAGAAGAAGCTTTGAGAATATTTGAAAATGCACATAAAAAGAAATACCTATACTCACTTGAGGCCGGAACAATAGCCTCAATTGATGATTTTAGCCGCTGGATTTCATAAAATTTATCTTCCTCATACCAATACTTAAGCCGCTCGTTTGCGTTCATGTACGATCCAAAACGATTCTCTAAAGAATCAAAGTGATTCACAATTAAGTCGAGGTATGCTTCCAGACGCTTCTTGCTGTATTTCTTACTTTTTGCCCGAGCAATTAAAGTTGCCACTGGATTGATATCACAGCCCCAGAAATCGATATTGTTTCTTTTCGCTTCGAATGCCACAGTACCGCAACCGCAAAAAATGTCTGCCATCCGACTAACAGACAAACCATTTTGCTTTGCATATCCTAAGGCCTTTGTTGTAATAAAAGCGGGGAATTTGGCAGGATACGCGTGGATTCGATGCATTTTTAATTCCTTCTCCTCCCCGATATTCCAGAAAGGATCAATAGAAACTGCATCTGTATTAATTTTATCGATTCTATCAAAAGATATCATTGAGTAATCAAACCCCCTCCATAAACCACTTACTTCTGTTCCTTCCCAGCCTCGTACGTCACCGCAAAAATGGAATCAGCCAGCCATTTGCGAAAGCTTGGGTTATCGCTATATTGTTTAAATAATTCCGAATGATCGGCAAAAAGTCCCAAAAGAACCTTCTGCAACACCTTGTCGTGTTCAATGCGGGCATTTTGTTTATCAGAATTCTTCATCGCATTCTGATATGCTTTGTCCGCCGAAACTTTAGCGGGAATTTCTTCCGCGATTACCTTACGAATTCTATCGGCGTCCTTCCAGTCAATATTGCCAAACTGATCATTGAACATCTTGATAATATTGCTCAAGAGATCAAGCTCAGGCTCTGCCTTACGACCACCGCCAATGGCAGGAACGGCATCAACCTCACCGTTCTTATCCGGCAAGGCAATATCAATGGTCGCCTTGGCTTCCACCCGATAGCTATCCATGTCAATCGCTTCCAAAACCCCTTTCGACAGATCCTCCTCAACCGGAGCCGGGAGCTTGGGATTAAGGAAATTCAAGAATATCGACAACTTCTCCCAAGCCGCGTTCGTATAAGGCAAAATAGTCGATAAGAAGCTATACGTCCTCACGAATGCCTTCGATTTTCCTTTAAAGTCAACCTGCCCATTCTCATCGAGATTCTCTTTATAAACCGCGACACAACCGTCTAATATCGGATCCAGCCGATCACGATCCGCTCCGGACAGGTATAACCGCACAAACTCCTCGACCAGCTCCCATGAATAGACCTGATACCCATCCAAAGCCGCCTGCAGATCATGCAGTTTATTCGGATCTGTTTCTTCGCTCAAAATCGTCGTGCGGTAATAAGGCTCAAAAGCCTCTCGGATATCATCCGCAGTGTTATAAAAATCAAGAACAAAGGTGTCATATTTCTGTGGATGCGCCCGGTTAAGCCTCGACAACGTCTGGACTGCCTTGATGTTCGTCAACTGCTTATCCACATACATTGTATGAAGCAACGGCTCATCATACCCTGTCTGAAACTTCTCGGCACAAACAAGAAAACGATACGGCTCTTCCCGGAATCTATCTGTTATTACATTGCTGGGGAAATCATTCATCGACGATTCGCTCAGCTTCTTTCCGCCGAACTCGTATTCGCCAGAAAAAGCGACAATTGCCTTGTATCGGCTTTTAATCTCTTTCAGATATTCTTTGATCGCCTGATAATACTGAATTGCCCGCTCGATACTCCCGGTCACCACCATCGCACGCGCCTGACCGTTGATCTTACGATGTGCAATCACCTGCTCATGGAAATGATCAACGATGATCTCCGCTTTCTGTCGCACAGCGTGATCATGCGATTCCACATAATGGCGTAATTTCTTGCGTGCCTTCTTAACGTCAAACTGCGGATCATCAGGAACCGTCTTCAGAAGCCGGTAATAACTGTCCACCGGCGTATAATTCTTCAAAACATCCAAAATGAACCCCTCTTGGATCGCCTGCTTCATCGAGTAGGAATGGAACGGCCGATGCTTAATATTCTCGCCTTCCTTATATGCCTCCCCAAATATCTCAAGGGTTTTATTTTTAGGGGTCGCGGTAAATGCGAAGTAGCTGGAGTTCTTTAGCATCTTGCGGGATTCCATGATCCGGTTCACGGTATCCTCATAAGATTCCTGTTCCTCTTCTTTGCCATCCTCCGCAAGCGCCCGATGCATCTTGGCTGTTGTCCGGCCGCCCTGACTTGAATGCGCCTCGTCAATAATAATGGCAAACTTACGGGTCCGATGCTCATCCCCGATTTCATCAAGAATGAATGGGAACTTCTGAACCGTGGAAATAATGATTTTCTTCCCGGACGTCAAAAACTTCCTGAGATCCCCGGCGTTTTCTGCATGCCCAACAGTTGAAGCAACCTGAGCAAATTGCTTGATCGTGTCCTTGATCTGTTTATCAAGAACCTTCCTATCAGTCACCACGATAATCGAATCAAAGACCGGTTGCCCACTCTTCTGAACTCCAATAAGCTGATGCGATAACCACGCGATCGAATTGGACTTGCCGCTCCCGGCCGAATGCTGAATAAGATACCGTCTGCCGACATCTTGCTTGTGCGACGCGGCCAACAACGCCCTCACCACGTCAAGCTGATGATACCGTGGGAAAATCTGCCGCTGTTTCTTACGGCCGGTACGCTCGTCCTTTTCTTCAACGATCTGCGCGTAATTTTCAATAATGTCAGTTAAACCCCTCTTCGTCAGGATTTCCTTCCAAAGGTAATCAGTTTTCAGTCCATTCGGATTGGGCGGGTTGCCTGCTCCATCGTTCCACCCCTTATTAAAAGGCAGAAACCACGATCCCTTGCCTTTTAGATCGGTGCACATCCGAACCTCGTGATCATCAACCGCGAAATGAACCATGCACCGCCCAAATTGAAATAGAAGCTCCCGAGGATCACGATCGCGTTTGTACTGCTGAACAGCATCCTCAACCGTCTGCTTTGTTAAGCTGTTCTTTAATTCAAAAGTTGCCACCGGCAGACCGTTAATAAACAGGCACAGATCCAATGAGAGCTGGGTCTCGTCCTTGCTATAGCGCAATTGACGCGTAACACTGAAAATATTCAGCTCGAAACGCTTCACAGCTTCTTTGTTGCCGGGCGTAGGCGTGCCATAGAACAAATCTAGTGAATGAGGCCCGTGCTTAACACCCTGCCTAATCACATCGATAACTCCCCGCTTGGCCACCTCTCCCTGAAGCCGCGCCAGAAACTGCTGGCGTTTCGGCGAATCCGAATCCAGCCCCAAAGCGTCGACCAATTTGGGCTGAGTGGTCTTTATAAAAGCGATCAGCTTCTTTAAATCAACCGCATGATCCCGGTCGTAATCGTCTGCATATCCGGGCGCATACCCTTCGCCGCCATACGGCGCGGCAGGTTCGGCGACTCCGCCCTTCTGAGGATCACATGGGAGGCCCGTGAGCGCCACGCAAATCAATTTCTCGAGACCTTTTTCGCTTGTATCACTCGTCGGCATTCACTACCTCCTCACTATCTTCAATGTCATCTGAAATTTCATGTTCGTCAATCGGCTCCTGCAGAGCTTCTTCTCCCAGATCAGGCAATTTGATATCACGGACATCTATTTTCCCGGTCACAGCATCCGAATGTAATCTCGATCGATACTCTTTTATAAGATCAATTTCTGCGGTAGCACCGTCTATTACTTTTTGGAAATCCAAAATCTCTTTTGTGATATAGGCGATGATTTTTTTTTGTTCTTCTAATGGCGGCAAAGGAATAAAAACATCCTTAATGGACTGATGCGATAAACCGTATCGAGTCACGCCATTCGCGGAAACATGAAATTGACTGGCAACAATTGAACTCTGTAAAACCCTAAATAGAAATTCGCTTTCAATCTTCTTCGGGTCTGACCTCAAGATTGCCAAATGATACCCACAAATAAAATCGTCCGCCTCATATTCCACAAGCGCAGGAACAGCGATATCAGTCCATTCCTCGGAATCCTTAGTTATAACAACGTCTCCTTTTTGCAATTTAAAGCGAGATACTTCATCCGCAGTAGCTGTGGCTTGCATAAAATTCATATTCGAACGAATTTTTTCATTTTTGTAAACATCAACATAATTACACAACCTAACGGGAATCTCTTCTGGAAAAGTATGCTTATCAACATTGCTAACGATAAGTCTTGATGTTTGTTTTAATTTCCTAACAGTCCAATGTGATGCAATATCTCCGAGAAACTCTACCCCTGATGATTTGAGTTTTACATTTTGATCAATGCCATGAGTAATAGCCTTATTAATGATCGCTTGTTTTTGTGCGTTCAAAAGTTTAATGACTTGTTGCTTTACATTAATATATCGTCGAATACATTTATCCATACAAGAAACAAAGCGCGCAATGGCAACCTGCTCTTCCGAAGTGGGATAGGGCAAAGAAACTCGCTTCAGTCTTGACATCGGTATCCTAAGCCGAATTGTATTCAGTTTTCCAGATGTTTTCGACTCAACATACATAATGCCATTACCCAAACCAAACAGACTGCGCTGAAAAACCACGTTCCGGAAGATGGCATCAAAATATTCAACTGAATCTTTTCCATTGCGAGGGCGAAGCATATAATAAACAGGACTTACCGCCCCGAAATATTTTGATAAACCAACGGATCCCACAACCACATTCATGCTATTTAGAACTATGTCACCGGGATAAGCGAGCATATAAGCTGACAAATCTTCTTTTGATTTATTGCCGCCCGGGTCTTTATCGGCATACAGTATCACCCCACGCGTCATACTAAGTGAAAGGATGTTGTCGGTTTTAATGGGGGAATTCTTTTCTTTGCGCTCTTTGAGAAGTCTAGCTAAAGCCAAAACATCCCAGTGCTCCGGCACTTCACCTATCCATTGCACATCCGATTTCTTATATTTTGGATAAACTTTTACCATTCCTCACTGCCTTCCCGATAAATCAAGGATAGATCGAAGCAATCCACCGGATTCCTGCTCTATTTTCTCTATGTCAGCACGAATTTCCTCGAGCGTCCGCAATTGTTGCGGCTTATAAAAGATGCGGGTAAATGATATCTCATAGCCAATCTTTGCAGAACGCGGATCGACCCACGCGTCAGGAGCGTACGGAAGCACTTCTCGCCGGAAAAATGCCTCGATACCGCCTTCCTCCATAAGCGGAACCTGCTCCGTATCGCGCAGATCCGTGTCGGGCTCATATTCGACAATATAATCTTTGCCTTCGATCTTTACCGCAAACAAACCTTCAAAAGGATTCGGTTCAACCTGCCCATGTTTATGAATCTTTCTGATTACCGGCTGTGCTTTTTCGTCTTTCTTAGCCAATGCTGATTCGAGTAATTTCTGACGCTTGGATGTCATTTTTACATTGTGCTCGTCCGCGTCATGCTCAACTGCCTTCAGGAAGACATTAAAATCCATATGAGGCCCCGTCCCGAGTAACTTCGAGATCCGCTGAACCAGCTTTGCCAATGGCTCATCATCCGCATCCTTACAAAGCTGAACGAACCGATTGATGTTCGCCGCAGACAAGTCAACACTGAGACGCAATGGCCGCTCTACCGATATCTTCCAATACCCAAAAGCCTCGTTAGAAAATATTTTTGATTCTGGAGTTTCTCTAAAGGAAAGAAACAAATCGCAAATCTTCTTTATATCGTCCTCGGATAACTCACAGTTCTTCTTGCCCAAGTTCTTGCGCAACGGCTTAAACCATGCTGACGCATCAATGAGCTGAACCTTGCCTTTTCGTTCAGCAGATTTTCTATTCGTCAAAACCCATATATAGGTCGCGATGCCGGTGTTATAAAAAATATTCAACGGAAGCGCAATGATCGCCTCCAGCCAATCATTTTCGATAATCCACCGTCGGGTATTGCTCTCCCCTTGCCCTGCATCGCCCGTAAAGAGCGCTGATCCGTTATGAACTTCCGCAATACGACTTCCCAATTTCGTGTCATGCTTCATCTTGCAAAGCTTGTTTGCAAGAAACATTAATTGTCCATCGCTGGATCGCGTAATTAGACTAAATTCAGGATCGTCAGCGTATTCAATAATAAATCGGGGATCCTTGATATCGGCTTTCCCTCCCATGCGATCAAGGTCAGTCTTCCAGCTCTTCCCGTACGGAGGATTGGAAAGCATGAAATCAAATTCTCTTGTCGGAAACCCATCCTGCGACAGCGTAGATCCCAATTTGAAGTTTTCCGCCTCATCACCCTCACCCTTGATAAGAAGATCCGCCTTCGTGATAGCATAGGTCTCGGGGTTAATTTCCTGCCCAAAAAGATGAATAGATACTTCTTTTTTCTGCTCTTTGGCCAACTCCAACAAAGATTCTTCAGCTACTGTCAGCATTCCCCCAGTACCGCAGGCACCGTCATAAACCAGATATGTCCCAGACTCGATCTTATTTGCGATGGGAAGAAATATCATTTTAGCCATGAGCTTGACGACATCACGCGGCGTAAAATGTTCACCTGCCTCTTCGTTATTTTCTTCATTGAAACGACGAATCAGTTCTTCAAAAATAGTCCCAATCGCGTGATTATCAAGCGCCGGAAGCCGAACAGTCCCGTCCTGATTGAATAATGGGTTAGGACTCAGGTTGATTGAGTTATCTAAAAACTTCTCAATCATCGCCCCAAGAATATCTGCTTCGACTAATGTGGCTATTTGATTACGAAACTTGAACTTCTCGAGAATCTCCTGAACATTCGGTGAGAATCCATCAAGGTAGTTTTCAAAATCAGATTTGAGTTGCTGTTGTTTGGCTCGGGCTTTTAGATCGCGGAGCGTAAAAGGCGACGTATTATAAAACGCCTGCCCTGATGCACTGCGAAGCGCGGCGTCCTGATTGGCAATTTTTTTCTTATCAAGACTCTCCTTCATTTTAATGACAGCTTGTTTGGTCGGTTCGAGCACAGCATCCAGACGACGAATAACCGTCATCGGTAATATAACATCGCGGTATTTGCCGCGGACATAAACATCTCGAAGAACATCATCTGCAATACCCCAGATGAAATTTGCTATCCAATTATAGTCACCATTTGCCATAGATTCTCCCGAAACCTAACGTTAATATTTCTTATTCTTTTTCATACCCCATGCTTCAATTTCGCTCTTACGAAAGCGCCATTGGCCTCCAAACTTAAAAGCCGGGATTTTCCCCTCCCGGCTTAAGCGCCTGATCGTATACGGATGCAATTTTAATGCTTGCGCAACTTCTTCGACAGTATAGCTTTCCAGTGGATTTTTCATAGTTTTACCTCGCAACAATATGTTACATATTATAACACATGATTTTTTCCCATCAATGAAAAAAACAAAATCCCTCGCCAGTCAATATGACCAACGAGGGATTATTTCTAATATAAATATTTTTATTTAATGGGCTTGGAAGTAGAGATTCACCAGATCAGCAACAAAGCGGTGCTTCCCACCAATATGCCAATCGGTATTGCGTTCGGGGGCAAGTTTTGATTTGTAGTCATAAATCGTAAATGATAACCCATTGATCCGGCCGATCCACTCGACCTTGATCTTCCCATCCTGCGATGCTCCGAGCTGGGGTTCACCAAATACAAAAACAACGTCCTCATATCGCGCGCCCTTGGGCAGATACCCCTGACAGCCGGTACCAATACGAGACCCTACGCCCATTTCGACTTTTATCTCGAGTTCAGTTTTGATTTTCATTATTCTCCTTCCTCTTGCCCCAGCCGGATTTCCATCTGGCCACCGCACCGGCCACGATCGCGTCAACCGCCTTCTGATCCCCGATGTTCTTCAATAGATCAGCCAGCTCCTGCTTATTGAGAACGCGGAAGTTTTTGACTCCGCGCTCCTTGGCCGCGAGCATAAGCTCATTGCGCGAGGCCCCGGCATGCATAACAATTCCTTCCTTTGGGGATGCGAAAACCTCCGCGACCGCCTTCTTACTCTCCGCGCCTTTCTGTTTCTTGGCTTTCTTAACCATCACAAGTCCTCCTTAAGTTTGCAATACAGGGTTTTTGATCGTCTTGAGCGCCTGCTTCTTGGCATCCGAATACAGGCCGGTGATAAAAACAACCTTGCCGTCATTACCTTTGAACGCCCAAGTGCCTTTCCCGGACGGCCGCTTGCCGTGCGTAAAGACATACTGATTGACTCCGCCTATTTCTTTCTTCATAGCACCGACTCCTGCAATTTCCCGGTCACGACATCCAGCATCTGAAAGTGCGACACACCGCCTTCCTTCCATTGCTGTTCGATCGTGATCGACCACTTGCCCAGCGGCATGACCCGCTGGATCTCCCGCAGACGCAACTTTGCGGCCGGAAGATGATCGCGCATCCGGCCCGACACCGGAATGTTCTCAACGTACGTTTCCTCGCCGCCGTTTTTGACGCTGATATACCGCGTCTTTTTTGCCGTCATGTTTTCTTTAACCATAAAAATCCCTCCTTTTGAGGGTATAGGGCCATAGGGTTTAATAGTTGGCAAGGCCTTTGTTCAGAAATCTACCCGCACCCCAGCCTTACCGCCGACCCCTTTTCGATCGTCGGATTCCGCGAAACCGTATCCCTCGACAAAAGGATGAATTTCGATCCCGGATTTCTTTTCCTCGCGCTTCTGGTCGATCGTAACCTGCGCGCCCGGCTGGGCAATGATATGAGTTTCTTGCCTCGTTGTCTGGGTCGGCATAAAAAACGCCTTATAGATCGTCAAGCCGATGAGCCCGATCGCCGCGATACCGATCGCGTAACGCGCGGTCTTGACCCAAGGCAACCACTGAACGAAACTACCCAGAAATTTAAAAACGCTAAATTTTTCGTTTTCCGCCATCCTGCACCTTGCCTTTTAGCCACAGATAAAAGAACATCCCCAAACTCCCGACCACCGCGCCCAGCGCGAAAGCAATAATCAGCTTGATCGTAATCATTTCGACACCTCCCTCTTTAAGTCCTTCCTCAGTTCATCGATCGCCTTGATGATCCGGTCGTTCTCTTTTTCGATAAATCGGCTCTGCAAATCAAACTCCGCCTTGGACACATAAAGGGTCCGAGGCATATGGATCTCGTCGTTGGACAGATGATGAAACAGCTTCTCATCAATTCGGTTGACCTGCGTAATGATCGTGCCGAGCATAAAGATGACGATCGTCACCAAGACCGGCGTGATGAACCTTGTCCAGTTTCCGTCATCTTTCATAAACCTATCCAATCTTCTTGATGTCATCATCGATCAGCGCGATCTGCTCATCGATCTTCTCCCTGCGTTTCAGAAACATCTGCTTCGCAGTAGTCAAACCGTCCTTCGTATGCTCCCGTTTTTCACCGGAAGGATACGTCACAACCTTTTTACCGTCTTTGAATTCAATTGTAGGTTTTGCCATTTGAAATCCTCCTTTTTATGCCTGTCCGCCGCGAACCGGCCGCACATAACACGTATCATAAGGTCTTCCCCATGTCGTTTTATACCCGTCGTACGGATACATGCACCAAGCTCCATCCGACCACGACACGCAAATTGTTGATGACCAATACGGCGTCCATTGCTCAAGCGGCATAGAAAAATACATGCTGTCGAAAGCCGGGTTATATCGTGAGTGATCTACGAGCGACATAAGCTCATTTATATTCGGAAGCCGCCAGTCGGCATGACCGGCATACTCGAGATTCTCGCAGGCATTGATCGCGTCATACCAATACATGCGCGAAGCAAATAGACCTCCGGGAATCATGCCGGGATCCTTAACCCACATTAGACCGGTTGCCATATCCACCACTGTGCCGTCGCCGTTATCAATGAACCTCTGGGCCCCGCCGATGGGATACCCTTTCTGGTAATACCCGTCATCACCCATCTGATAAACCATCGTCTGACCGGTTTTCGGCAGGCCGCCTTCCGTGGTTATCTCCGTAACCCGGGTGATGATCCGGTTCTTTTTCTCATGTTTAATATGATCCATTTTTCGTCCTCCTTTTAACCTTCGTAGGTAACGGTAATTTTCCCGTCATCATCGCCCACCTTTATCACCCTAAAGTCCTTGATGTGATAAATCGACGGAAGCTCAACGATATCTCCCTCCTCCAAGAGCACGCCCGATGCCGCGCTTGGATTCTGGCCGTTTACGAAATACCTCATTGCACCGCCTTCGGCAGTGATCATTGCGAACGATGCCGAGTTGCCGCTCCCCGGGTTATAAATAGCCGGGGTCAATGCCACGGCCACACCGCTGACCACAATCTCTTCATGATTGATAATTTTTGCCATTGCCATCCCTCCTTATGTTTTCTTTAACGCCTCTAAAATTTCTTCGTTTTGCTTGGCGACATCCACCAAAACCTGCCCAACCTTGTAAAGCATGCGCTCGCGCCTGTCCGCAAGCTCGACTGGCAAAAACCCAAGTGCCTGCTCGCTTTCGACCGCGCATATCCGGCAATATTTCGTGACCGGAACCGTCAGCTCCTGATTGACCTTGTAGTGCGTGATAACGCAACTGTGGCAGGTTCGGGCATGCGGGCAATTTTTCCAACACCCGGTGTATTCCTTATCGATGTTCAAGAATATCCCGCGGATAAACGGCCGCGCCTCAAAGATATTTCCCAGCTTGAATATCCGCGCGCTGGCCGCCCTGTGGCACGGATAAACGTCACCGTTCTCCAGAATCGCGATATAGGTCTTTCCGGCCTGACAGTATTCTTTTTCCGGCGGCACTTCATCGTTAACGATCTTGAGCGGCTTATCAATAAACGCGATCTCGATCGGCAGGCCCTGCCGCTTGCAATACCGGCGGTAGTGATAAATCTGCGTCAGCTGATAGCGGTACTGCTCGACCGTCTCCGGCGTCCAATCCTCCTCCATAACCGCGTGATGCATGATCTTCGTAATACCCAGCTCATGCAGATACTGAACATTGATCGCCAGCCTCCCGACCGTCTTGGGCGTAAACGTCATCCGGACACTCATATCCGGTTTAATCGCCAGAATCTTCTTTATGTTTTCGATGATGCGCGGATAGTCGCCATGCCGGTATTCGGTATGCGTGATCTCATCGCCGTCACAGCTGACCTGAACAGCCATGCCCAGCTCGGCAAATTTCTTGAACACTGCCTCATCGAAATACATGCCGTTGGTCGATATTGAAAAGGTCGAGGTATGCCGCCCCTCTTTATCCTGTGTCCACAGCTCCCGGGCGAAAAGAGCAAGTTCAAGAACCGTCTGCGGATAAAGAAGCGGCTCACCGCCGAAAAACGTGATCTGCAAGCCCGCCGGGCTTATTTCCTTCATCCGCGCAAGGATCTTCCTGCCCTGTTCTACCGATAACACCGCCTCGCCCTTGGTGTGAAAACAGTAATCGCATTTCATATTGCACTGTTCGGTAATGAACAAATCGATGCTTTTAATCTCGTCTCTGGTTTTACCGCCAACCAATTCCGCGTTAGACATGAACTCCCTCCCGTTTATCTTTTTCCAATTGGATATATTTATCGATGACCTTGGCCAGAACCTTGTTCATAGCGCAGTAGCCCGGCTCCGGCTTTAACATGTCGCCCATATGTTCAAGGTTAAGGCCCAGACATTTATTGCGCGGGCACCGTTTGTACAGCTCGCAACTCTCGCAAAATCTGCCCAGATACTTCTCGCGGTTCTCATCGATCTCCCAGACATAATCCAGCTTCGAGTAATCGATACCGTCATAAACCGATCCCAGCCGGTTATGCCTGCAGATATACATGTTGTCGCACTGCCAGATCCCGCCCTCGGTATCGATAAAAAGCCTCTCGAGACCTGTACGGCAGAAGTGAAACTCCCGCACCTGCGCCTTAAGCCCGAACTCCCGGACATAAGCATTGCTATGAAGCGCCGGATTAAGCGTCTGAAAAAGCTCCGCGTCCTTTTCATGTCCAATGAGCAATTCGAAATACTGCGCCGCGAACCTCTCCAAATCCTCTTGGCTGTGATCGTGCCGAGTCGCAAGGTCGATCGTGATATTGCGGGTAATATTCCGCGCGATGAAATCGAAATCCTCTTTGAGCCTTCCGTACTCCACGACCATAAAATTGACATTGTGGTTCGGGTTTTCCCTCACCAATTTCAGCATCCAGCGTTCTGCCTCCGCCTTGCCCTGAGGCCCGCCATATTTCTCATAACAGTTGCCGAAAGACCATGTGATTCCGATATTGCGATGCCTTGAGAAAAACTCATACATCCGCTCATTGATCAGCGCGCCGTTGGTGTTCATATGAAAGAGCATCTGCGGATACCTCTCCATCACATGCCGGATGACCTCGAAATTGACCGTCGGCTCGCCTCCCCAAAAGTAAATCGTGAACTTGGGCGCCAGCTGAAGCTTCGAGAAACAAAAGTCCATAATATCGTCTGCTGTCTGCGCTGACATCTTCACGGGCCCGAGCGTCGAAACCTTGTGCCTCTCGAACAATCCTCTCCGGTAACAAAAAGAACAATTCGCATTGCACGCGTGCGTCAGATACAGATAAACCGATTTATAGACAGGGATCCTCATGCCCGCACCGTTCCCTTGTAATACAGCGCATCAATGCCGGTCTCGATCGCCTTCTTTGCGATGTATTCGAACGTGGCCGTCTCGATCCGATTCGCCCAGCAGTGATTCGCCGCAGGTTTCAAAGGATTACCGGTCACGGTGTAGTTCTCGGCCAGACACATTGCCCGCGGACAACACCGGATATCGCCGTCAAAACAAACCTCGCAGTCACGGCAATGCTCGTAAAGCTCGTCTATCCAGTCGCCCATCTTTTTGAAAAAGAACGCCGTATCGTTAAATCCGCTCCACACGTCCCCGATCTTGAACTCCGGATAATTCGCAAAGAAATCGCACGGATAAACCTCACCTTTGTTATTCACGGCCAGATACAGATACCCGCACCCGCAGAAAGTCGGCGGCACGTCCTTGAGCGCGATGCTTTTCAACTTGCGATAAATGTTATTTTTTAACGCAATATCCCATTGGCTCCGGCCGAACTTCGGCTCTCCTGAAAAGTAAACGTAATCCGCAACGCGCCTGAATAATTCCTTGAACTGCTCATTCTTATCCCTGACCAGATCCCAATGCCGGGCCGAGGATATCCGCACCACCGGCACGCCGTATTCATACAACTGGACGATCTCCTCATAGATACCCGGCCGCTCCGGATCATCGACCACATAGTGAACATCCCCTCCGTTGGCTTTGACCAGATCAAGCACAACCCCTGCCTTATCCAGATAGTCCTCCCCCAAGACACTGCGCAGTGCCGATATGCTGACGCTCAAATTGAGGTGATATTTATGCCTCAAGACCCATTCCCGGATGCCCTGATCTTTCAAAAGAACCAGCCCGTTCGTGGTCACCACGTAGCGGTACATGCAATAGGTGTCGCAAAGATACTGCATCATTGGAAAATTCAAGAACGGCTCACCGCCGAATATGCTGAACTTGATACGGCGCTGATCGAATGTCCGCGATGCCCAGTCCATCGTCGAATCGATCACCTCCCGCGTAATACCGCTATCTTTTTGCCTGAACTCTTTGGGCTGATAGCAATAGGCACAGCTCAAATTGCAGTCCTGCGTCATGAGAAAATAGACCGTGGTATATTCCTGCTTGCCGTCCGTTATCGAACCGATATCGAACATGCCTTCGGATTTATACCGTTTGATCACATCCCGGCACTGTAGCGGCAGATCTCCAGCCGCCCTGCTGTTTTTAAGTTCAAATACCGGCATCTATCCTCCAAGCCAATTTGCTCAGGCCCGGTTCGATCTCCTCGATATCCAGCCCAAGTTTGTCCCTGAAAATTTCCCGATGCGTATCGTTAAGCACGACAACGTGAGAGGCGTAAATCTTGTCCCTGTGTTTACCGGCCAGAAACAGAACAAACGCCGAAACGTTTCCCTTGTCGCCTTCAACGCCCAAGTCCCTGTAAACCTCGCAAAGAACATCAACCAAAGCCTGAACGCTCATAAACCGTTTGTGCGTAAAACACTGAACGGTCAATTCGTCGAGGTTATTTCTGCACCAGTTCACCAGCTCGCTGACGGCATTTTCGCCTTCCAGCCGCGCGATCCTAAACGATACTTCCTGTGCTTTTGTCTGATCCTGAAACATGCCCGTCACCATGAATAAGGGTTACATTTACAATTCCACGCGCTGTGGTCATGCCCGCCTGAATACTCGCACGCCCCCCAGTTCGACCCGGGCGGCGTATAAACACACCAGTCCCACGGCACATATCCGTCCCATGCCACAGGCGGGTTCGCTGACTTGTAGGGATGCTCGGCCGCGGACGGCAGATTGATACTGGCGCAAATCCAGTAATGATTGATCGAGTGATGACATTCCGAATATTTATGGTCATCACACGCCACGCCCGCGTGCGAGCACGTTGTGTAATGATACCCGCAATCCGCGCAATACTGGCACTGCTCGGTTTCGCAGATACACCCGGTCATGAGCACCTGAGCCTTCTGCATCATCTGTCTAAAATGAATCCCTCTCACCTCGGTTGACATCGCAGTGATCGTGGGATCCGTAAAGTCCATGCACCCGGAACTGTCCTGCGGGCAATAACCGGACTCACCCCTGCCGGATTTACACGCCCCAAGCTCTGTGCGAAGCTGATCAACGTGAACCTTCCTGATCTCCGTCACCAAAGCCGTAATCGTTGGATCCGTAAAAGACGCCTGCGTAAGCCCGCGCCTGACGAACTCCGCGTTCAGAAACGATCTCAGCTCATCGATATGCACCTTGCGCACCTTCGTGGTCAGATCCGTAAGCACCGGATCCGTCCAAGCCGGTGTATTCGATGAGCATTGTTTTGGGGGCAACTTATGCGCCATATCTCTCCCTACGAGGCGTAAACCGCCGTCTTATCGAAAAACCCCTTTGTGCCCGATGCATTCGTTCCGTAATACTTGTTATTTCCGGGTGATGCCGCGCCGTTCTCAAGCTTCGCGGTTGAAACCCCGCCGTCCTTTAACTGCAACTGATCACCCGCTGAAACCTGAAACATTGCCGTATCAATAAGCCCGTCCAGATATTCCGGCGTCGTATCACTGACATCCGCCTTCAATTTATTAGGCGAATTCTCGGTTGGCAGAACACCGGCCGCTGAAGGCACGCTTGCCAGACCGGTCAGTGCCGCACCGCTCACCTTATTGGCCGAGGTTATCTGCGCCAACTTCGTGTCCTCGATACCGGCACCCGGCGCCACCTTGTCGTTCGTGATCTGAAGAGCGGGGTCCGTCAACAGCTCCAAAGCCTCCCAGTTGGCCCGGCAAGCTGGCGGGAAATTGATCAACAGCATGTCGTTTTCCGGTTTAGTCTTGTCCCAAGCCATCGCCCACCTCTCTTTTCTGATACGCCTCGGCAACCGAGTTCATATAGTAAAGCTCGATGCCATGCTCGCGTAGCATCTGGATCCAGCAGACATCATGAAGCGTCATCTGCCGGGCATAGTTTTCCGCCTGCTCGGCACAAGTAAAAACAATCGGCTTCCTTTTCGGCATACGCAGGATGATGTCGCCCTTGACCGACACGTATGCCATGTCGTCCGGTATTTCTTTCTTGCATCTGTTACAAATCAACTTGTCCATCGCTCACTCCTTCCGACTGGTTCGCGTGCTTGATGAATTTCTGCAACAAACCGTTCATGGTCGATTTACTGAATGCCGCGTCCTTGATCCCGATACTTTTAATCCGGCTGATCTGGCCGCCGTCATTGACCTTGTATAAAATGACCCCGTTCAAGAACTCGCCCTTCTCGAACTCAATAACCACCTTGTAAGGAATCAATCCCTTTGCCATTGCGCCTCCTAAATCCCGTGACTGTGCCAGTCGAACATGCCGGTCTGCACCACGCCTTGTGCGTCATACAACTTCACCGTAAAACCGGTGATGCTTTTATCTGTAAACTGCGAATAGATCCCGCTCCCGCTTCGTATCTCGATATGCACGCTCGGCTCCTCGTGATAGGTCTTGCCGAAAAATACCTGCTTTCCGTCGACTGCAGAAACCACCGTATCGTTGCCATAATCATCAACGTCCGGAAGATCGCCGAAATACTCAAACGTTGAGCAAGTGATCTCATCGCCGATATTCTCCCTGTACAGCGTGAGTTCGATCTGAAAATAGCGGCAGTAATAATCGCCGGGCTGATAATTTTCCCAATCCTTCCATGTGACGTTGTCCTCTGACGTACGGATCAGGAAACTGGCCGCGCGGAGCGTTTCCTGACCGGTAAAACGGTAAGACGGACTATCGTTGAACTTCGTGATATCATCGGTGTTAAACCGCCTGCCCAAAGAAGTCGACACGATCACATCAATACCGATATGGACGCTCGCCACATACCCGAAATCCCTGACCGGTGTTGTATATGCCCCGGACATGACCCCGTCCGTGATCACGATCGATTCGCCTTCCTTTTCGATATTGGCTTTTGCGCCTTCCCACAACGGCTGTTCCTGATACTCCGCGATAATATTCCTGAACGGAATTTCAGTGATCGTGACAACCGCTTCTTTTGCGTTCACGGAATAATTGCCTGACGTGTCTATCCCCTTGATCCAATACCGCTGGCCGATGCCTCGTTTGACATCCTTGGTGAGATAGTGCGTCCCCTGCTGAAGCGTGATAAACTCGGCGCTTTCCCAATCAAGCCCGCGCCGGATCTCATACCCCCAGACATCAACGTCGGCAATCGGCGTCCAGCCGAAATACAGCATGTCCCTGTTACGGTTGACCAGAAACGATGAAACGTCCGAAGGCGGGGCTGATTTACCCACAATGGTGATCTCGCTTTCTGGAGCGGTCGCAAGCGCGCTTTCTTCGTTCAATGAATCAAGCGACGTAACCCTGACCTTATAGCTGTGATGATCGACGATATCGCCTATGATGCGGAAATTCGTCCCCGAAGTTTCTCCGCGTGCTCGCCAGCTTAAGCCCCCGTCATCGCTGATATAAATCTTTGCTTTCGCGTATGACTTAACGAAATGATCCACATAAGCCGGACGATCGAACCAGACGTCGATCGCGTTCTCGATCGTGCCATCCGCCTTCTTAACCAGCGATTCGGTCAGACTAAGGTTATTAACTGCCGGGATCTCGCTCGATAAAGACGAATAATTGTTCTGCGGTAAAATAATATCCGAATCGTCATAGACCGACTCGCTGTACTCAAGCGCGGATATTTGAACCTCGCTCTTACCCTCCCGCTGAACAGCTACCACGCGGAAATCTTTTTTGACCTTGTTCGTTTCGCCTATCGCATAGACATCAAAAGACTGCGGGTCCTGCGAAAATGCTTCGCAAGCAATCTCGGTATGTGTTCCGGTCGGCGAAATGATCAGCCGCTCCTCGATCGTATCGTCAGAGAATCGAACCTGAATCTTATAGGATTTGCCGTCCTCAATAACCATCGAGCGGTCTAATTTGACAAGCACATCCGTACTGCCGTCCTGCACCCTGCCTGAAAATCCCCATTGCGGAACATCATGCGAAATCGAAATCACGTCTCCAGCCTGACACGCCACCGCGTCAATCCCTGCCTTAAACGTAACCGACCGGTTGATATACCGCGCCACCTTTAACGCGTAACGCGCCGCGCGGATCGCGTAGCTTGCGCCGGTCGTGAAAAGCCGGATCTGGCTTTTACGCATCGGTTCTCCTGAAGCCAACGATTCCTCATCGATATAGGCGATCGTTTCCTGCTGATAGTTTTTCTCTTTATCTGTAAACTGCACCTCGATCACGTTCGGCACTTCTTTCATGGTCTTCCAGCTTTGAGCGAACGAATCTTTGACAATATTGCCCATGCCGAACAACTGCGTCGGTGTCGTCACCCGATCGATCTTGAATGCCAGCCCGCCCGCGCTGTACACCGGCATAGCGTTAAACGTAGCACATAGCTGGATCAAAACATCGAGAGCCTTATTGTTGCTGTCGATAACCACGTCCATCCTAAACCGCTTCTCATAATCGCCCTGCCCATCCGGAACCCTTTCCTCGCAATACTGCGACATCTCAAGAAGCGTAGCGTTATCCAGATTCTCCGATGAAATAAATTCGCCCAGTCCGAAACGGTTGCTGATAATGAAATCCCGCAAACACCAGACCGGGTTCGCTGAATATCTTTGCGCAAACGTCACGCCGTCCCACGAAAGCAAGGTGTCGTCCGCAAACAGTCGGTAATCTGCCCCGTCCCAGTAATAATCATCCCAATCAACCGGTTCCGTGCCGTTTCTGACATCCGGCACGGAAACCTTCCGGCCCTTAACAATTGACGTAATGTTTGGCATCGACCCGGACATCTGGTCGGTCGCCAGAAGCTGTAATCCTAAAAGCGCGGTGTTCGGATAACTCAAATCGTCCGTTTTGATTTCATCTATCTGAAACAACGTAAGGTCGCCCTGCTTTAAGGGCTGAAGCGAACTATCCTCGCTGGTGCGGGTAATGCGGATGTCGTACTGCCCCGGCGTGATCCCTGCCTTGCGGAACACCCGCCTCACCGAAGAACGCGACTGCGCGGATATCGTCGTCTCGCCTAAATCGATATATGTCCCTGCGGAATGCTCTTTATATTCGACCCGATAAGTAACGCTCCAGCTCTGGATATCGCCTGAACTTGAATTCTGCTGATACAAGCCGTTATTAAGCCGAAGATGAATCTCGAATGCCTCGACATCCAAATCGACGGTGGTGTAAATATAAGGATTGTTTTGCGTAAGGTTGGCACTGATCGGATAGATATTGTGCAGATCCTCAAAATTCGGGATCATGCTCTGATAATTCGTACCGAAACGTTTGCTGATCGACACGCCTTCAAAATTGATGATCGGATTATTATTCAGCTCAACACTTTCTATCGATTCGATCTCGCCTTCGCAGATCGCCAGAAGCACATTGAGATAGTGCTTGTCGCCGTCTTCCCATAAAAACTGATTGATGATATTGCCGCCGACGCGGTGTTCTCCATAAACCACAGCCACCGGCACGCCGACCTCCTGAATCGTCTGCACCCCATCCCAGCCGTAAGTGGGCGATCCCTCATCCATCCCGGACGAGCCGAGATTGAAATCCGGCATTTTGGGCTGGTTCATGTACTGATAAACGGCGTAACCCATCGAAAGAACAAAGAATGTGAAGAGAAACGGATGCGCCACCGCGGCCGCCCAGACCGCCGACACAATAAATGAAATAACCGCCACTACCGGAGCTTTGACTTCCGGAGCGACTACGATCTCATCGCCCTCATCAACGCGCGACTCAATATCTTCGATCCGTTTGCCGGTAACGATCACCCGTTTGTCTTTATAATCGAACCCTGCATTCTCAAGATAATCGCGCACGGATTTGCTTCTGGAATAGGTGAATTCCAAAACCTGCGCCTCTTCGGGCTTGAACGGATTGTCGATGTTACGAATCGATATCATTTTTTAACCTGTAAAACCCTTCTATCTTCTGTTTCCACAAAACATCATCGAGCCTCGACACCACGACTCCCTGACGGCAACAATGAATAAACCGCCGGTTGCCAAGTACAATCCCCGCGTGATTGGCAACGCCTCTTGAATTGACGAACAACACACCGTCAAGCACCTGCGGTGATTCCACCAGATCCCAATCATGGCAACAATTCTCTTTAAAATAGTCTTTGCCTTTAAGCCCCCAGACCTTGCCGTACTCCAAATCCTCAATATCAAAAAGCCGGTATCCCAGATCCGCATACGCGAGTTTAAGAAAACCCCAGCAATCAAGACCGTCCATTGTCCGGCCCCTGTGAAGATATGGGATCCCAAGATATTTCCCGATGATCGCCTTTTCTACATCACGTAAATTCGACGCGTCGGCACGGACGGAAACGCCCCGAACCGCTGGTAATTCTCCAGCACCTTGCACCGCTGTTTGGTCTTGTTGCATGAAACCTCTCCTCCTGTGTACCCGCATTCGGTCGATTTAAATTTCCACGCGCAATAATTGCGCGCGTACCTGCGCGCGGGTAGATCAACTCCCAAGACATCGAACTTGCCGGTCAGCGTAAACTCCACGCTTTTCTGATCTGCCGTATAGCTGTCGATGTAAAAGACGTCATCCATATGCGCATCCGGATCCCCCAGCTGATCAGCCCAGACCATGCGGATCGTGACTTTCTTCCCGCGCAGATCAAACTGCTCTAAATAAAGTTGAATGAATCGCGAGACATTGCCCAGCCGCACTTTGACCTGATCGATCTGCCCCTGATTGTTTTCGCCGATAAATTCATGCGTCACCGGAAACTTTGAATACGCCAGCCCCTGATACGTCACATCCTGATCGAACCCCGCGATCCTCAAATCATTAATGGAATCGTACTTTTCGAGGACGTATAAAAAGATCGGCGCATTTTCCTGTTTTGATTTCTCATTTATGAATGCGGGGTTGACGTCTCTCGGCATTACTTCACCTCTATAAAATCGAACTCAAAGTCGTACACTTCATACGCCTTCATCGTAAATTTGAAACTATCCTCGGCGAACCGCACCGCATACTCCACGCCGTCATTCGGGTTCGTCCATGTGAACGCCATGAAAGAACCGTACCTTGCGGAAAAGAAATTCCGCACCATCTCCATATCCGCTTTTGACCGGCTGGAAAACCTGAGCCGCCATTTGCGTAGCGGTGCCGCCCACTTGCGTCTGCGCTGTTCAACGCCGCTCTCGAACTCCGAAATGAGCGTCTTATATTCGAGCGTCTCTTCAAAAACAAAATCCGGCAAATAAGTAAAATCACTCATGTGTAACTCCTGATCACCGAACGGATCTTCCCGTTGCTGTAAATGTCATCCGCAATGGCGTTCGACAGCATCTTGCGGTTACGCCAGACATCCTGCGCGTCCCACGCCTGAATAACCTGATTGACATTGATGGTCACGCCCTCGCCGCGCACCGATTCGCCATTGTTAAGGGCGCGCAGATTATCCGATCCGCCCAACGTCTGCATTCCCCTGCGAGAAAGCACGCCTTCGCCTGTTTGCGCGATGATCGGCACCTCATCCGGAGCAAGCCCCGAATGCGCGCGTATGAACGCGCGATTAGCCTTTCCGACCGTTCCTCCGCTATGAAACAGACTCGCCACCGGAACGCCGAATATCGTGCCGCCCGCTCCGGCCATCGCCGTAAATATCTTTATGAGTAACAGCTTCGCCAAGATGTTTGAGATCATCTGCAAAACCGCCCTGCCGAAATCCGCGAAGACTTCTTTGACACTGCGAAGCTCTCCGGTGAAAGCCTTGAAGAAAAACTGCGAAAAGGCGTTCTGCATGTTATGCGCCGACTGCTTGGCGAACTCCTCCATGACATTGAACTGCTGTGCCGCCGCTTCCGCGCTCTTTCCCACATCCTTGGCCACGTTCTTCAATATCTCCGATGTCTTGTCTCCGGTGTCTTTGACCTTGGCAAAGACAAGGTCGTACTGTTTCATCGCTTCGCGCGCGCTTTCCTGCGCGGCCAGATTAAATGCCGTACGCGCTTCCTCAAGACCTTGTGTAAGCCCCTCGACATTGAAATGAATCTTGTTCTCTTCCAGTGACTGCGAAAACTTTTCTACCTCCGCGGACGCTTGCCGATATGTTTCACCGACACTGCCGGGAAGTTTTCCCAGAAGATCATAGAATTTAATGAGCGGAACCATGAGTGCCTGAAAGAAATCGATGGCAAAACCCAAAAGACCATTCAGTGCATTTGTTATCCCTTGAATAAATCCTTTAACTGCCAACGCGCCGTATTCGAGGATCGTAAAAACGCCTGTTACCAAATGATTGGCAAACCCCTGCAAGAACCCCAGCACATGCCAGAGCGACTGTCCGGCTTTCTCCATAAAATCGTTCCATTGAGACTTGAGCATCTGAACCTTTTCATAGCTGGTCATCATCTCGAGATTGACCGCCTCAAGGTGCGTCTTGCTCTGCGCAAGAATGTGATTAGCCATTGCCTGCGCCATGTGGTATTTCTGAACTTGCTCAACGGTCTTGCCCGTCGCCTTGGCGTATTCTTCAGCCGCGTCTTTAAGCGATAACTGAAGCCCGTACGAGCGTCTGAGCGTCGTGACCAACCCGCCGGTAACCGCGCTTGAAATATTCTGGAATGCTTCTTCGGTCGTAGTGCCGAATATGCGCGCTTCGGCCCGCGCCTGTTTCATGAGCGCCGCGACCTGATCCATGTTCAGGCCCTGCGCCATAAGCGCCGAAACCTTATCCGCCACATTTGAGAAATTGACCGTCTCTTTTGAAGCCTCCATGATCGCCTGCCGCATTTTCTGAGCATCGATACCGACACTCTCCGCCATACGGCTGAAGCTCTGCTCGATCTGCTGGGCCTTGGCACCCATTTCCATGAGATCCCACGCCTTGCGAAGCGCCATGATGCTCGCTGTAATGGCCGCGGTGATCGCCAGCCAGTTCTGCTTCCATGCATTGGCGAACCTCTGCAGATTACCGCGCACGCCTTCAAGGCGTTTCGTCGCCTCGTCGCGCAAACGCAATATGATCGAGAGTTCTTTATTCGTCATCGTTTGAACCTGTCCCTTCTTTTCTGCCGCTCCGCATCGATCGCCTGCAATTCCTTTTCGATAACCTCAAATGCATCAAGCATTTTTGCCGACTGATCGATCCACCCGCCCGGGTTAGGCAGATACCCCTGCTTATAAAACTGAAATGCCCTTATAAAGCTCGCCGACTGTCTCGTGACGATCTTAAAAGGGCATCCTCGATACTGCGTTCCGTTAAGCTCCCAGACCTCTTGTCCGGGCACCTCATATTCGCATTGAATCTTTCTCCCGCTTAAACAGCTCCGGCAGTTCACGGTGAGGCCGCCCAAATGAACCGCCACGATCAGTTTTTTTGCTCACCCTCCGACAGTTTCGATTCGTTCAAAATGACCTCTGCCAGCTCCTGCCTCAATTCATTCGGGAACATGGCAATGAACCTGTCAGGAACGACATTTCTCATCTTGCCCGCGTAATGAATCGTGTCGAACTTAAGCTCCACCGGCTTCTTGGTCTCTGGATCAAGAAAATTCGTCAAACCCTTAAGCCCAAACTTGATCGCCGTAATCTGCCGCTTATTCCAGTTGAGCCTGACCTTCGCCTTATCATTGGGATTGGTCGAGCTCATCTCATACGTACTGCTTTCATCATCAACCTCGGCTCTCAACACCGGATCCAATAACCCGATATGAAACACACTGGGATTCTCTTTGTCCGGATCAAGTTTTGAAACATATTCGCGTGTAGCGTTTACATCAATTCCCGTAAGCATGAACCACCTCCTGTTTATAAAAGTAATAATGCGAGTTCATCATCTCCCGGCTCCATTGATCCGGTCAGATCAAACGACGTCTGCGCCAGCTGAATGCCGTCACGATCGCCGTCATCGACCTTGTTATAAACAATCCCGGGCGCATAGAACCGGAACTTGTTGCCGTCGGATTCTCCGTAAGCCAGATCAAGAACCATGGCCGTATTGCCGAACCACTTCGAGAAAAAATCGTGCGAAGCAACCGGCACCATTTCAGGATTGAACGAACCCTGCATATCCCGTCCGGTGATCATGTAAGACAAAATGCCTTTTGAATCGTCGATTTTGTCTTTTGAAGCCAGCGTGTTCGATACGTCGATCTCCATCTCACCGACATTGAGCGAAACCCCGTCGCAGGACATGACCGCGTTCAATAGCACCGGCGGCACCGTATCGTCAAAGCTCACACCGGTAAACATCGGCGTATCCGTAACGCCATGCTCAACACCCTTGAAACTGAAATCAAGCGTAGCCGGTTCGCCGATCTTGAAGTTAAATTTGACTGTTCCCCGGCATCCCTTAATAAGCTTCGCCACGCCGTCCTCATAAAGCCCCATGGTCAGTGAAACCACGGCACTGCTGATCGGCTTTATTTCAAAGCCCGCGCTTGCCGGATCGGATGAAGCGGTCGATACCGCTCCGGAAACCGCGCCTGTGATGTGATCTCCCGTTTCAAAAACTCCGGTGAGCGCGACATAATAAAGCGCGGCCGCACCGTTTGCGGTCTTGATCACCACCCGGCCGGTTGCACCCGAGGTATCACCGGTAATGACCTCTCCATGACGGTAAGGCCCTCCGGTAATCGCGCCGATCGTTATTTTCTTAAGCGCGTTCGACTGAAACCCGCAGGCCCTGACCAGCCTCGTCCATTCCGGCTCAACAGTAACCGAACCGGAACCTTTCAATTCGATACTGAAATCGATCCCGGCCGAGCGTTTCCCTGCCAGCTTTCCCATCTTGGTCAACGATGCGCGAACAGGATCCCGCTGGTACATCTGCGGATCGTAACTTGCTTTCGGTGAAAAATTCACCAGAATGCCTGCGTCGGCCGCCAGAAGTGTCTCCGCGGAACCTTCGACCGCCTCTATCTTCGCCGCAAGCTGGCGTTTTCTTATGAGCATTGACATTGCAATCCCTCCCTTTTAGTTCTTTGCTGTCGGATCCGTCCGCAGATGACGATAGCGGACGCGAACCTCCATGATGATCCCCGCGTACGGCTGTGCCTCGGTCGTCTCAAACGGCGTTGTCCCCAGAACATCCGTATCAACGGCATTACCCGCGCGCGTTGAATCCTGCAGGATCGCTTTCTTGATATCGCCCTGCAGTCTGTTCAAATACGTATCGGTCGGCACCGGGTCGTTCTCTTCATTTACAAAAAATATGTCGAGATACAGAGTTAAAAGACATTCTTCAAACGGATTCGGTAAACTCGATTCGTCTTCATCCCCCGGGCTGATCACAACCATCGGCATATCGACCATTCTGTTGCCATGCATCGACCACCGCTGGACAGTAGCAGGTGTAAAATCGAAGTTGTACCCGTTAACGATCGTCACGCCTTCCAGTACCGTCTTGATGTTCTGTAATATCCGTTCTCTGATTGTTTCCATCAGATCTTCCTCAACGCCTTTTCGATCGATTTATTTAAAATATCTATCCGGTAATTCACGAGGCCGTCCCATGTCCGGTAAAACCCCAGCCTCGGTTTAATACGAACTGACCTCTTAAGCACATACAGCGGCAAAATCTTCCGCGCGCGTTTCGTCACTCGAGCCAAAAACGTCTCGCCCTTCCATCGCAAGGCCCTGACGTTTTTCAACTCTTTGGGTTTCTTATATCGCGCTCTCAATTTGCCCGAAGGCGTGAACATTTCCGTCCGCGCCGATAACGGCACTGCCAGCCGCTTGCCGCCGGGATCCCTGACCGTTCCTCCGGTCTCATGCAGTTTGGCAATCTTCGATTCCGAAAAAACCTCGATGCCCATACCCTCGATCTCGGGTGACACCAAAAACACCCGCTTGAACGTGCCGAAAAGACCATGACCTGACGCGCCGCGCACGCCCGGAGGGCCCTGAAGCTGTTGCTGTCTGAACCGTTTCAGAAAACCCTTACTGATACGATCCAGCCCGTCCGCCAGCTCGAATTTAAGAACGCGAGGCGCGATCTTGATCGCCCTGTCCAGCGCCCTTGTATCAATTTCTGTGGTTAACTGCACCATGCCTACCACCCCACTAGAATGAACCACATGCCCTCATCACGGCTGATGACATCGTTAATCCGAGCCTCTCGGTCGAATCCTTCCGAATCTTTAAGCGTGATACGGTCTTCTGTTTTGTTTACTGCCGCGATGCCGTTCGTTTCATCGTTGGCGATATAAATCTCCGCCTGTTTCTTAAGCGACCGGTTGATGTTTTCCTCAGCCGGTGCAAGCTCATAGCGCA
>Ga0302251_1000518_pt1 | contig 34614 bp, 36 predicted proteins | sample AAG_RA_Gln_MG_FD_193534 | JGI IMG/M metagenome (GOLD analysis project Ga0302251, IMG submission 193534) | Enriched activated sludge microbial communities from anaerobic digester in WTTP, New Holstein, Wisconsin, United States - AAG_RA_Gln | ecosystem: Engineered > Bioreactor > Anaerobic >... | reverse complement strand
AGAATGTACATTCAACTGCGCGCCTGTCGAATCCGGATTTGATTTATTACGAAGCGTTTGTTTCAGAAGAAGATGCACGGCGAAGGGAACAATACCTTAAGACAACCAAAGGTAAAGCCGGATTAAAACTTATCTTGAGAGAAACCTTCGCAGCGTATAAATAATTTTATTGCCCTGTCGTCTAATCGGTAGGACTTCAGATTCTGGATCTGACTATCATGGTTCGAGTCCATGCGGGGCAGCCAAATAACTCTCTCAAACTTCAGATAGAGAGATAAAGATTACCCTGATTAATAGCGATAGTCAGGGTATTTTTTATGTCTTGAGTTGTCAAAGACTTAGAACATTATTTATTTTGTTATTTTGCTACCAACAGTTTCAAGTTTTAAACCCGCTTCAGGTTAGCAAAAATAAGCTCAATAAATCTCGCCAGCGTATCTCTTTATCTCCGAAGTGCCATTTAGTGAATGCTCCCTAGTTAAGGGTATTCTTGTCTATATTCTGTGTAATTAGATCGTAAATTTAAGGCATTAACTATGATTTTAGCCAATATGGAGAGAAATAAAAGAGAGATAAGGAGATAGATGTTCGTATTAGGCGGGATTATTGAGAAGTTCTATCCACATTTGGCTTTGCTTCTGCCAGTTGGCTTCATTGATGATTGGGCGTAGTTTGTATTCGGGGATTAAAGAGATGGTTGTATTATCGGAGTAGATTATCTCTTCCTGGATTTGCGGAGAGAGCAGAAGCATATTCATAACTTGGTCTATTCGGACTTCGATCATGTTGAGCCACTGTGCAGCTTGTTTAGAGCTGGTGACTGCGCCTTCATTAATAAGCTTTTGTAGTTGGTAGGCGAGGATTAGATTGCGTCTTATTCTTGGTTCTTTCTCGATTTCTTTCTCCTTGTGCCACTTGTTTAAAGGGCGCACCTGTTTTAAATCAACCTCAAATGTAAGTTTTGTATCATTTCCGTTAAGCATAATCCTCAGTTTCTTGTTGATTGATTCATAATCAACTTCTTTAACTAATACCTTTAGTATGCGGCGCTTTTCTTCAGGATAAAGTGTATCCCAAATCGGAGATAGGATAGCTTCTACTTCTTGTTTATTAGGATGGTCATCTTTTTTATGGTTATCAATGAATATTCTTTTTAAGCAATCGATTGTGGCATCTTCAATTGCTTGTGCATTAACAGATTTTGTTGGACATGAGTTATAACCGCGTTTTTGCGCATTAGAGCAGACATAATAGCGGTATTTGTGCGTCTTATGTTTTAAGGTATAGGTATGGTACATAAAATGCTCGCAGGTCTTACAGTGTAGAATATGGCTTAATAATCCGGTACAGTCAGTATTTTTGGTGGCTCTGCGTTTTATGCGGTTATCTTTAAGCATCCCCTGGGCTTTTTTGAATGTTTCTTCGTCGATGATTGCCTCTTGTTGGCCGTCATATATCTGGTCTGCGTAGCAAACTTTGCCGAGATAAAGAATATTGGTAATAATTAGGCGGATATGGGTTATCCCGAATTTTATTCCGCCGAATGTTCTCTCTGCCTTAGAAGTAGCGCGTTTTGTCCTGAAGCCGTTATCATTGATAATTTGAGCTACTTTAAGCAGTGAGTTGCCTTTAAGGTAAAGAGTAAAGATTTCACGGATTAGTTTTGCATCTTCTTGGTTAACTACCAGTTTTTTTGAGTCTTTCGCGACATCATAGCCTAACGGTGGCCTACCCCCCAGCCACTGCCCGCGTTTACGCGCAGCAGCCATCTTATCCCGGGTTCTTTCGCTAATTAGTTCTCTTTCAAACTCGGCAAAGGAAGACAAAATATGCAACATTAGCTTACCTGTAGAGGTGCTCGTATCAATTGGCTGGGTAATTGAGGCAAAGGCCACTTCATGCTCTTCAAAGAACTTAAGGATTTGGACGAAATCCACCAGTGAACGACTGATCCGGTCTAATTTATAGACAATTACCATGTTAACTTTGCCTTCTTTGATATCATTGAATAATCTTTGGAGAGAAGGGCGGTTGGTGTTTGACCCCGTAAATCCATTGTCATCGTATCTTTCTGCTAATGGTATCCAGCCTTCGTGTTTATGGCTTGAAATAAAACTTAGAATGGATTCGTGTTGGTTCTCAATAGATCCGAAAGTTTCATCTGCGCGTTCCTCTATTGATTTGCGGCAGTAGGCTGCGCAATAGATTAGCTTTTTCGTCTCTTTTGTGTCTGGCATGTATTCTCCTTACAAATTGAAGAATAAATAACCGTTCCAGTGCGCTCCGGTTACTTCTTTAGCGATGGCAGTAAGGCTTTTATAGATTTTTTTATTGTATTCAAATCCTGGATCTAATACTTTAATTTGAAGTGATATGCCTTTATATTCCTTAGTAATCACGGTTCCGGGAATTGGTAGTCTTTTATCTCGGCTAAGGTCTGATTTCTTAGCTTGTTTTGTCGGTATCCTATCAGGCCGCAAAGCCTTATTATTAATTGGATCATATTGTTGGATAAGTCGCTGTATTTTTACCTGTGTATCTGTAGAAATACCGCCATATTCAAGCTCTTGTATTCGATAGGCGATTTTACGCCATAGAAACACCTTGTTATTTGATGGAGCTGTTTGCCCGGAGAATAATTCCTCGTATTTCGCTTTAAGCTCTCCGAGAGATTTTTCCTTAAGTTCCATTATTTGAGATAGATTGCTTTCTGTCATAATTGTCCTTGTTTTTGACCATAGTTACATATAGCCATAGAGGTTGAGAGATATCAAGGAGATAAGAGATGAACTGAAAGCATCTTTATGCTGGGCATCGCCACTTTCTATGTTATAATGTAACAAAATGTAACAGGAGAGGTAATGGGGAGAGAAATAGGTTTTTATACTGCCGAGGAAGTTGCAAAGGTCTTAAGATTACATCCGTATACGGTCAGAAAGTTATGCCGGGAGAAAAAGGTCCCGGCTTTTAAATTTGGGGGACAATGGAGATTTCGTAAAGATGAGATTGCGAAGTGGTCAAGAACTTATCCTCCTTTGCGAATTAGGAGGTAATCTATGCTAAGAGTAAAGAATATGAATGGAGATTTAAGTTTTGCTTCAAAGCTTTGGCAAGCGGCAGACAAGATGCGCAATAATATGGACGCGGCTGAATACAAGCACGTTGTTCTTGGTCTTATTTTTCTGAAATATATTTCCGACGCATTCGAAGAGAAATATGGTGTTTTAGAAAGCGAAGTAGGAGACGCGTCAAAACCTTCATATATTGCTGAACCTCAGGCGCGATATGAGACTTTAAATGACCCGGATGAATACCGCGCAGATAATGTTTTTTATGTTCCAGAAAAAGCTCGTTGGGGGTATTTGCAAAAAAATGCAAAGAAGCCAAACATAGGAAAACTTATCGACGATGCAATGGATGAGCTTGAAAAAGATAATTCCACTCTTAAAGGAGTTCTTCCGAAAAATTACGGAAGAGAAGGACTTGATAAAGCAAGATTGGGCGAGCTTATTGATTTAATCGGCACTATTGGCCTTGGCGATAAAGAAAATCGAAGCAAAGACATTCTCGGCGGGGTTTATGAATATTTCTTGGGAGAGTTTGCCGATGCCGAAGGAAAGAAGGGCGGGCAATTTTATACTCCACGTTGCATCGTTAAGTTGCTTGTTGAGATGATGGAGCCATATAAGGGCAGAGTATTTGACCCCTGCTGTGGTTCTGGCGGAATGTTTGTTCAAAGCGAGAAATTTGTTCAGGCTCACGGCGGAAAGATTGGTGATATTTCTATTTATGGACAGGAAAGCAATCAGACTACATGGCGACTTTGCAAAATGAATCTTGCTATTCGAGGCATTGATGCAAATATTGCTTGGAATAATGAGGGAAGCTTTCTTAATGATGGGCATAAAGATTTAAAGGCTGATTTTGTTATCGCCAATCCTCCATTTAATGATTCTGATTGGAGCGGGGAAAATTTACGGGAAGATTCTCGCTGGAAATACGGCGTTCCTCCTGCTGGAAATGCAAATTTTGCATGGGTGCAACACTTCATTTCTCATTTATCACCTACAGGAATTGCGGGCTTCGTTTTAGCTAATGGCTCGATGTCATCCAATACATCCGGCGAGGGAGACATTAGAAAAAATATGGTTGAAGCTGACATTGTTGACTGCATGGTAGCTTTACCCGGACAATTATTTTTTAATACGATGATTCCTGCTTGTCTTTGGTTCGTTTCTCGTGATAGAAAAAATCATAAATTTAGAGATAGACGAGGAGAGGTCTTGTTTATTGATGCCCGAAACATGGGGCAAATGATTGACAGAAGGCATAAAAATTTAAGCGATGAAGATGTTAATAAAATCGCTTCTGTTTATCATGCGTGGAGAGGCGAAGGCGGGAAATATTCCGATGTAAAAGGCTTTTGTAAAGCCGCTAAGCTTGAAGAGATTAGAAAGCACGAGCATATTTTAACTCCCGGAAGGTATGTTGGCACTGAGGATGTTGAGGAAGATGATGAGGCGTTTGATGAGAAGATGAAAAGGCTCACTGCTTCTTTATCTGAGCAGATGAAGAAAGGCCAGAAGCTCGACGAAGAGATTAAAAAGAATCTTAAAGGGATAGGATATGGTTTCTAGGCGGTCTTCATTAGGAGATATCAAGAACTTTGTTAAGGCCTGTTTAAGTAAAGTTTATACGAAAGATAGTGATTTATTTTGCAGAAATCAAGGTAGGGGTGTAAGTGAGCGGTGCGTTGTGTTTCGGTTTGCTTATTATCTACAATGTAGACTAACGCAATTTTTTGTAGATTGTGATTTCAACAGCTCTTATCACGGACATTTTGAAAATGGCAATATAGTTTGGGAGCATAGGAATGGAAAGCCTATTACAAATCCCGACGGAACAGTAACATATCGGTTTGTTGATATTATTATTCATAAACGAAATAATTTTGAAAAAAATCAAGCTAATCAAAGCGACTTTTTATGCTTTGAAATAAAGAAGTGGAATAACCGTAACAAAAAACAAATCGGCAAAGATAAAAATAATCTGCACGTTATGACATCCGAGTATGGCTATGTGTATGGATTTTTTATTAATTTTGGGAGAGATAAAGAATCTTCAACATGGACAATATTCCAAAATGGGCAAGAGATAGAAACCAACTCACGAATATTTTAAAATGAAACAAACTAAATTAAAAGATACTGAAATTGGACAAATCCCGGAAGACTGGGATGTTAAGAACCTTGGTGATATTGCTCAACCTATATCCAGTACTTACGATTTTTCTGGCAAGGAGAAGGTTGTTTTTATTAATACAGGCGATATTTTGGCAGGACATTTCTTGCATAAAGATTATTCTAAAATTACTTTATTACCTGGACAGGCGAAGAAACGAATTTCTAAGAATGATATTTTATTTAGCGAGATAAGACCAATTAATAAGAGATATGCGTTCGTGGATTTTGAAGACACGGAGGATTACGTTGTATCGACGAAGCTAATGGTTATTCGAGCAAAAGAGGATGTTCTTCCAAAGTATTTATATAGGATTTTAATTGCTAAAAATACATTATTGGAATTTCAACATATCGCGGAAAGCCGTTCCGGGACATTCCCCCAAATTACTTTTGATGCAATACGGTATTATCAAGTATTCTTACCTTCTTTTAATGAGCAGACTACTATTACCAAAATCCTTTCCGACCTCGACGCCAAGATTGAATTAAACCAAGAGATGAACACGAATCTTGAGACTGTCGGACAGGCTTTATTTAAGCATTGGTTTGTTGATTTTGAATTTCCGAATAAAAAGGGGAAACCGTATAAATCCAGTGGCGGGAAAATGGTTGATTCTGAACTGGGAAGGATACCAAATGGTTGGAAAATAAAATCTATAGATGAAGTGGCAGATTTCTTAAATGGTCTCGCATTGCAGAAATTCCCAGCAGAAAATGAAGAGGATTATTTACCAGTAATCAAAATTAGAGAATTAAAACAAGGGATTACAGATTCGTCAGATAGGGCAAATAAAAATATTCCGAGGGAGTATATTGTTTCTGATGGTGATGTCCTTTTCTCATGGTCTGGAAGTCTTGAGGTTGTAATCTGGGTCGGTGGAGAAGGGGCTCTTAATCAACATTTATTTAAGGTCACATCAAAAGAATATCCGAAGTGGTTTTATTATTATTGGACTCTCAAACACTTACCAGAGTATAGGCATATAGCTGAAGGTAAAGCAACTACGATGGGTCATATTCAAAGACATCACTTAAAAAGCTCATTAGTATTAGTGCCAGATGAAAAGAGACTCCCTCTAATGGATAAAATGTTTAGTCAAATTATAGATAAGCAAGTAAGAATTAATCAGGAAATAATAAACTTATCGCAAATACGCGATTCTCTTCTCCCGCGTTTAATGTCGGGGAAGATAAGGGTTGGTGTGAACTGATGGGCAGTCGTATGAATGACAAAGACCTGAAGATGGTTTGCATGCTAAGTGGTAGCCGATGCGCTATGCCCGATTGTAGGAGAGAGCTAATTGAGCCGGGAAAGAACAGTGACGACCCGGCAATCTTAGGAGAGCTTGCACACATCAAAGGAGAGAATCCGGGGTCTGCAAGGTATGATGCCAATATGACTCAGGAAGAGAGAAACGGCTATAATAACCGAATTCTTGTTTGCCCAAACTGTCATACCAAAATAGACAAACAGCTAAAAACATATACCGTCGAAGTGCTTCTGAAAATCAAGCGTGACCATGAAACATGGGTAAGGGACAGCCTCAAGGGTGAAGTTATCAATGTTAGTTTTGATGAACTTGGTGTAGTTACAAAATATTTGAGTTCTGGACAGTATAACCCGAACGTCTCTTTTACTGTTATTCCGCCAAAGGATAAAATTAAAAAGAACAACTTATCAGGAGATGTTGAGGCGTTAATAACAATGGGACTTACTCAGGCGAATCAGGTTGCAGATTTCATAGACAGATGCCCGGATGTTACATTTGGCGAGAGGCTAAAACAGGGCTTTGTTAATGAATACGAGAGACTGAAAAACACTGAAGCAATGACAGGGGATGACCTTTTCAATGCACTCCTTGATTTTGCCGCTGGAAACAGCAAGAGCTTTAGGGAAAAAGCCGCCGGGCTCTCAGTGCTTGTTTATCTCTTTGAGAAGTGCGAGGTATTTGAAAAATGATACTTCCAACAAAGCATATAAAACTATCAAACTCATTGCTTAGTGTAGGGGCAGTTTTATTAAAAAACCTTAACACAAGCCATACAGTAACATCTTTATGGTCAGCAATGCACTCATTCCCTGAGGTTAGCAATTATGAGAAGTTCACGCTTGGGCTTGATTTTCTTTTCGTTATAGGCGCAGTGGACTTTCAGGATGGCCTCTTGAGGAGGACAAAAGAATGATTTACTCGGTAATGAGCGATAATCAGGCTTTCAAGCGAATTGACTTTCAGAAAGGGTTTAATGTAATCCTTGCTGAAAGAACAAAAGATTCCACTAAGAAGGATTCGAGGAATGGTTTAGGTAAATCAACCCTTATTGAAATCATACATTTCTGCCTTGGCGCAAATAAGGGAGAAACCCTCGGTAAGAAAGAGCTTGATGGATGGAATTTTACTTTAGATTTAGATATTGGCTCCAAAAGGTTTCACATAACCCGAAATACAAAAGACACCAATAAAATTATTGTTAAAGGTGATTATTCAGATTGGCCTATTAAGCCTGATTTAGACGAGAAGACAGGCAGGGCAATCATTACAGCTCGTAACTGGAATAAATTGCTTGGCATGTTACTGTTTGGCCTGCAAGGCGAATATGATGAGTTTAAATACGTCCCGACATTTAGGAGCCTGATTTCGTATTTCATGCGGCGTGATGGCCAGCGGGGAGCTTTTCTTAGCCCTTTCCAGCAATACAAAAGCCAGAAAGAATGGGACATTCAGGTTAATAATGCATTCATGCTTGGCCTTGGCTGGGAATATGCATCCAAATGGCAGGTGCTTAAAGACCGTGAATCAGTCCTTGCCCAGATAAAACAGGAAGCGCAGGCAGGGCTTCTTGTCAATATTATGGGAAGCATCGGCGAGCTTGAAGCTACAAAGATAAGGGTTGAAGCCCAGGTAAAACAGGAAGAAGAGCATTTAAAATCGTTTAAGGTTCATCCTCAATATAGCAAGATTGAGATTGAGGCAAACGAGCTTACAGAAAAAATCCATAAGCTTGTCAATGACAACATGAATGATAAGCGCTTGCTCGAACATTATGAAGCAAGCTTAAAAGGGGAAGTTGAAGCAAATTCTGAATCAGTAAAAAAGATTTATGAAGAAGCCGGGTTGGTTTTGCCTGACCTTGTGACCAAGCGGCTTGATGATGTTTTGACGTTTCATAAGCAGGTTGTTGTTAACAGAAAAGAATTTTTGAAGACCGAGATGGAAAGAATAAAAGGCGACATAGCAAAAAGAGAACTTCAAAAGCAGGAATTGTCAGACAAAAGAGCCGACCTGTTGCAGGTTTTAAAGGAACATGGGGCATTGGAAGAATACACTCAGTTGCAAAATAATCATCAAAAGAGCGTCTCAGAGCTTAAAGACCTAAATATCAGGATAGAGAACTTAAATAAGTTTGAGCAGGGGAAAAGCTCGATTACTGTCGAGCAAGAGTTATTGCGTCAGCAGGCTACAACAGATATGAATCAAAGAAAGGTTCAGAAGGAGAAGGCTGTCCTGCTTTTTAATTCAAATTCAGAAGCCCTATATAATGCTCCGGGCAATCTTTCAATAGATGTGTCAAAGACTGGTTTTAAGTATGGGGTTACTATTGAGCGGTCTGGTAGTCATGGAATTGGCAACATGAAAATATTTTGTTATGACCTCATGCTTGCTCAAATTTGGGCAGAGAAAAATCCTTCTCCAAAATTACTTGTTCATGACAGCATCATATTTGCTGACGTTGATGAAAGGCAAAAAGCTTTGGCTCTTGAGCTTGCCGCAAAAGAAGCAGACAGGCTTGGTTTTCAGTATATCTGCACGATGAATTCCGACTCTATTCCTCGACAGGATTTTAGTCAGAATTTTAATTTTGATAAATATGTGAGAAAGACTTTCACAGACGCCACTGATGACGGCGGGATATTGGGGATAAGATTTTAGGTTAACAATATGGCAAAAGAAAAGAATGGAATGAGAAAATTTGTTGTCTATTTACTATTTTTTGTTTCGTATTCGCCTTTATTTTTCTACATGGGGCTTACATCGTTAAACATGCCGCAGAACAATGGCTTTAGCTGGCAATTTTTTGTTGAACTTTTGTTGAGCAAAAGCACGCTGTATTTTGCAGTAAGTATTCTTTCTGTAGTGATATTTTTTATTATTCTGCGGAGCATTATGAAAACCGCCCCTTATACTGGCAACATTATTAATGTTGAAGAAAAAAATGTAGAATATCTTTCTTATGTCATGACTTATTTTATAGCTTTCCTTGATTTTAAGTTTGATTCAGTGCCGAATACATTGGGAGTTATCTTTTTGTTCTGTTTTATCGCTTTTGTTTATTCAAAATCTAATTTTATATACTCAAATCCGGTATTGGCTCTTTTTGGGTTCAATATCTACGAAGCGGTCGTAGAAGAAGGCAATAGAAAAATTATGATAATCTCTAAAGAAAAAGATTTGTTAGGCAAAAATATTCCGCTCATAAAATTGACCAGCACAATGTATCTTAAGAGGTAAAAATGATAACCGCAGAACAGTTGAAGAAAAAAATTGAATTTTTACAGCAAGACAGCCTAACAGTTGAATTATTTTTCCTGTTTAAGCAAGAAGATGACATCCAAATAAAAAGAGGCAGGTTAAAAGATAGCATTCAGAAACCATTAGTTGAGGAACTGATAAGGCCGTTTTTAGAGAGGGAGGTTGATTCCACGGAAAGCATCATTGCTTATGACTCAACACTTTCCCCGGACAAGAAAACTCTTTTTGAAATAGACAAAAGTGAGATTGAGCAATATGCCCTTTCAGTTGATAACGAAATCGAAGATTTTGATGATTCTGAGGGGTATAATGACATCTGGGGTTACATGATTAAAGTATCAAAAGTAAATCAAGAATTGGTGGTGGTAAGGAAGAAGTTCGGTTCCCATACTTTAAAAAAGGGTTTTAGCTTGTGGTTATCAGGCGGACAGTTCGCAAGGTTTGATAAGAGCGTCCTCACTCTTGATGAACATGCGGATGCTGTTTTGATTAATGGGAAATTCTATGTGTTTCAGAGAACCAATTTTGAAAGGTGCTTTTTGTTTGATGAGAAGATTAAAGTTCAGGCAGAGCGGAATGCTAAAGAAATAATTAGTGAGCATAAATTGTTAAGCCTTGAAGAGGGTGTGGATATTGCGTCATATCTTGATAAACATAGCATATCTCGGCTAAGAAGAATTGATATGTCGTTAATACAAGATGGGACAATGTCGTATAAGAAGTTAAGCAAATTTTGCGAAGAATTTGGAATTAATATTCAAAAAGACGACTCTGCTAGAAAATTTATGCCACGAGATAAGAAGGAATTTAAGATATTTGTTAAGCTTCTCTCAGATGATTTTCTTGAATCAGGGTTGACTCAAAGAAAATATGATGCTCATAGCAAAGAAAGATTAGCAGAAAGTAATTAATAGAATGCCACACGCAATCATAGAATCCGAAGTTGAACAGGTCGTCTTGGATATTTTGAAAGACATGGGGTATAAGACCCTGTGGGGGCCTGATATTGCCTGTGACGGGGCTAAACCTGAGCGGCAATCATTCTCTGATGTTGTGTTAATGGACAGGTTGAAAGATGCTGTTGAGAGAATCAATACCAAAATCCCGGCAGAGGCTAGGGAAGCAGCAATAAAGAAAATTCTTCGAAGCGAGAGCCCAAGCCTTGTTGTGGATAACCAGTCTTTCCATAAGATGCTTGTTGAGGGCGTTGACGTTGAATACCGCAAGGCTGGAAGGATTGCAGGCGATAAAGTGTGGCTTATTGATTTTGATGAGATTAAGAATAATGAGTTTCTTGCTGTAAACCAATTCACAGTCATTGAAAATAATTATAACCGCAGGCCAGATGTTGTCCTTTTCATTAATGGCTTGCCTTTGGGAGTGATTGAGCTAAAGAATCCTGCCGACGAGAATGCAACAGTTCGGTCAGCATTTAATCAGTTTGAGACATACAAAGTCCAGATTCCATCCTTATTCAGATACAATGAATTTCTTGTTATCAGCGACGGGCTTGAAGCAAAGGCTGGCACAATAACAAGCGACCGGGAGCGGTTCTTGCCTTGGAAGACTATCGACGGGGATGACATTGCTCCGAGGGCTATCCCAGAAATTGAAGTTCTTTTAAAAGGGATGGCTGGGAAGAAAGTCGTTCTTGATTTACTTCGCTATTTCATAGTATTTGAAAAAGGCCAATCAGTGCTGAGCAAGAAAATTGCCGCTTATCATCAATATCACGCGGTCAATAAAGCTGTCGATTCAACAATAAAAGCCGCAAAAGGCGATAAAAGATGCGGTGTTATCTGGCACACGCAAGGGAGCGGCAAAAGCCTGATAATGGTTTTCTATGCAGGGAAACTTGTCCTTTCAATGGACAACCCCACACTTGTTGTTATTACTGACAGAAACGACCTTGATGATCAGCTTTTTGGGACATTTTCAAGATGCCAAGACCTTCTTCGGCAAAAGCCTGTTCAGGTAACGGCACGTGGCAAGCTTCGAGAAAATTTGGCAGTAGCTTCCGGCGGTATTGTCTTTACGACAATCCAAAAATTCTTCCCAGAAGAGAAAGGCGATAAGTTCCCGCTTCTTTCTGACAGAAAGAATATCGTTGTCATCGCTGATGAAGCGCACCGAAGCCAGTATGACTTTATTGACGGTTTTGCCCGTCACATGAGAGATGCTTTGCCTAATGCTTCATTCATTGGATTTACCGGAACACCTATTGAGAAAAGCGACAGAAACACAAGGGCTGTCTTCGGGCATGACATTGATATTTATGACATCGAGCAGGCTGTAAAGGACGGCGCGACTGTCAGGATTTATTATGAAAGCAGGCTTGCAAAGCTTGAGCTTAAGGATGATGAGAAGCCGAAGATTGACCCAGAGTTTGAGGAAGTTACCGAAGGCGAGGAAATAGACAAGAAAGAAAAGCTGAAGAGCAGATGGGCAAGGATTGAGGCGATAGTCGGGAGCAAGAAGAGGGTTAAACAGATAGCAAAAGACATCGTTAATCATTTCGAATCGCGGCTTCAGGTTATCGACGGAAAAGCAATGGTTGTCTGCATGAGTAGAAGAATTTGCATTGAGCTTCACGACGAGATTAGAAAGCTTAGGCCAGAATGGTATTCTTCTAATGATGACAAAGGTTCAATGAAAGTAATAATGACAGGTTCAGCGCATGACCCTGTTGATTGGCAGGAGCATATCAGGACAAAGCCAAGAAGACGAGCTCTTGGTGACAGGATGAAAGATTCAACCGACCCAATAAAATTAGTCATTGTCAGGGATATGTGGCTCACAGGTTTCGACGTTCCTTGCCTGCATACAATGTATGTAGATAAGCCAATGAAAGGTCATGGCCTGATGCAGGCAATAGCACGAGTTAATCGCGTTTTTAAGGACAAGCCGGGCGGCCTTATTGTGGATTATTTAGGCATAGCCGACGAGCTTAAGAGGGCGTTGTCCGAATATACAGAAAGCGGCGGTAAGGGCAAGCCGACATTCGACCAGCAGGAAGCAATTCATCTCATGCTTGAGAAGTATGAGGTTGTGTGCGGCATGATGCATGGCTTTGATTATCAGAAATTCTTTGCTGCTTCTGTCCGGGACAAGATGTCTATCATGGCACTTGCAGAAGAGCATATTCTAAAACAGGACGATGGCAAGAACAGATTCTTAGCCTATGTATCCCAATTATCGAAAGCTTTTGCCCTTGCAGTTCCAAGCGAAGAGGCAATAAAAGTCAGGGATGATGTCGCATTTGTCCAAGCAGTCAGAGCGCGCTTATCAAAGTTTGATACTGGCGGCGGAAAATCCGAAGATGAGCTTGATTCTGCCATAAAGCAGATTATTTCAAAAGCTGTATCTTCGGATAAAGTTATTGATATTTTTTCTGCCGCAGGGATAAAGAAGCCGGATATTTCCATCCTCAGCGACGAGTTCTTGGCTGAAGTTAAGGGAATGCCGCATAAGAATCTCGCTTTGGAATTATTACGAAAACTTTTGAATGATGAAATTAAGGCGAGGTCTCGGAAAAATCTTGTGCAGGGAAGGTCTTTTGCTGAAATGCTTGAGAAGTCTATTAGGAAGCTTCAAAACAAGGCTCTTGATTCTGCCCAAATAATCTCGGAATTGATTGAACTCGCCAAGAAAATTCGCGAAGCAACAAAGCGCGGCGAAGAGTTAAAGCTTAGCGACGACGAGCTTGCGTTCTATGATGCCCTTGAAGTTAATGACAGCGCAGTAAAAGTTTTAGGCGATGACACCTTAAGGTCAATAGCAAGAGAGCTTGTCGAGACTGTGAGGAAAAATGTCACGATTGATTGGACTTTGAAAGAAAGCATTCAGGCAAAACTTAAGGTTATGGTTAAGCGCATCCTGAGAAAGTACGGCTACCCGCCAGACAAACAGCAGAAAGCTACCGAAACAGTCTTGGAGCAGGCGACACTTATCTGCAAGGATTGGGCTGAAAAGCATTCACCATGAAATCTTAGAATATTCGATGAGGATTAAACGTATAGTGCTAATATAGGGAACTTATGACTAGAGATGATATATCGAAATATCTAATTCACTGGACTAAAGGTGATTCATATGAAGAGGCCTTTGAAATTTTAAGGTCCATTGTTTTTGAAATGCGCATTATTGGCAGCGGAAAATATATTAAAGGTAGTTATTACTGTGTCTGTTTTACCGAGGCCCCAGTTGAGAAATTCCATCAAGTAATCGGTAAGTATAAACCATTCGGCATCCGAGTTTCAAAAAAATGGTTATACGGACAAGGTGGAAGACCGGTAATTTATCAATCAGATAAAGAGTATTCTTTTTTATCAAAAGAAATAGAATGGCGTCATGTTAGATATGAGCCCAATAATGATCCGCCTATTGATTTCTCCTGGGAACGCGAATGGAGAATACAAACAGAGCAATTATCTCTGCCTCCGGGAGAAGTAGTTATTATCTTGCCCGGAGTAGCTTGGGCGAGCCGCTTAGAGGAAGACCATTTTCAGCGTGAGCATTCCCGAATATATATGGATTCAATTGTTTATGGAGAATGGTACGCAGATCGACCTCTCGATCCGCTGCATTATGCGTATAATATTATAGAGATATAAGGATAGTGTGGATGAACCAAAATATAACATTAATGGAATTAAACAAATGCGTTGTATTTATTGTTTAAAAGATAAAGATAAGCCAAGGCGAATTGAGCACGTTATCCCTCAATCTTTCGGTGTTTTTAAGAACAATTTTGTTTTAAGGGAAGAAGTTTGCGATGTTTGCAATCAATTCCTTGGGGATACCCTGGAAATGGCGTTGGCGAGAGACACGATAGAGGGCATAAAAAGATACGATTTTCATATCAAGAAGCCTTTAGAATTCAAATCGCTTGGCAAAAGAAGTAGGTTAATATTTAAAATAGCCGAAGGATTTTTTCGAGGAGCATACGCATACAGGGAGTATTCTTCGCAAGAAAAAAGAATTCTGTTAAAGCCATGCCTACAAGTAGGTCTCCTGAAAGTTGACGGATCGGGTTATGAATATTTTCTGTCAAATAAGATACCTCTGGTAAAATCTTTGTCCAAAGATCGCTATAACCTGAATGATTCTAAAGGAATCATTATTCTAGGTAATGATTATGTGATTGTCGACGCTGTTTTGAAAAAACAAGGTTATGAATTTAGACCAGGGGGAGAGTTTGATTGCCCTGATAAAAGTAGTTCTTTGTGGATGTGCAACGTGAAAGTAAGCATAGATCAAACAATATTGAGAGCGGCTGCTAAAATAGCTTTTAACTATTTAACATATTGTATGGGGGTGGAATTTGCTTTGCAGAAAGATTTCAATCACGTCAGAAGATTTATATTATCTGGAGACAACGCTAACCAAATCCCAATAAGGCCTATCGATAAAAGCATATTAGCTGACGAGGTGAGATCTGATAAAAGAAGGCTCGGACATATCGTAACAATAAATTGGGCGGGCGACAAAACTATGATACTCGCTCAGGTTTCTTTATTTAATTGGATTGTCTATCAAATCATTCTAACGAGAAATTACCAGAGTGAGAAACCAAACCTTACTAAGGGACACTTTTTTGATGTACATAATCACACTATTCTTGAGTTAGGTTCAAAACCCCTTTCTTAGATTTTCATTATAGGAAATAAATTAAGAAGTGCTTTTAAATCGGCGTTATCCCAAGTTGTTCGTATTTGAAGAACGGCAGCTAATTTCAAAAGCCCAAAGAGGATCAAAGAAAACTGAAGACGAATGGTGCTCCGTCATTTTGATATCTGGTCAGGTTTACTTGAAAAATCCAAATTTTGTGGTTTCTTGTTGAAATCCTTTCAACTATAGTTTTCTCTCCCATTTATTTTTCCTTATCCTATGATTTTTAAGCGTAACGCTCTTTTTTACTTCAATCTTCAAAAACTTCCGAATCCTGTCGATAATTTCCGTATCCCAGTTTTTTAGTTTACAATCTTTTCAAGCGCATAGATATCGAGTTCGCAGACTTCGTTCCATTTGTTGATGGCTCGCAATACCGTTTCCAACTCTTCGGGCTCCTGGCTGCCTTGACAGGACAGGCAACCTTTTGTTTTGCGGATATCTTGAGTTTATTATCCGATCCGCGAATTACTTCAATATTTTATTTTTCCGCGTATTTAATCACCGCTTCTTTAATTTTCTCAAGCTTTTCATATATATTAAAGAGTTAATATTGACAAACATCCGAGAGAAGATATACTAAACCATATTAATAAATAGCTATAAATTTAATACAGCGGTATGGTTTCAGAAACGGCCATTCACCCTGTGCGATAACAACAAGACCTCATTAGTCTATTTCGGCTGATGAGGTCTTTATTTTTGTTCTTAAATAGTTATTTAACTATATTTTTTAGTCTAAAAAGGGGGATAAAATGGAGAAGATAACAACAAAAGATTGTTCAGGAAAACATGGCGTGGTGCTTCCTAAACTAGAATTTGGGAGTTATATCCCAACACCGGATGTTGTTTTGTCTCCTAAACGTACCGTTTTGGAAAAAGCTGAATTTGCGGCATCTGCCTGGAAGAATATAAGATTATTGTTGAAAGACGTTTTGATAAAGGATAACCATAAGATTCTTCCCAATGCTAACATTTATATAATTACTATCGTAACAGACGATATTTACTCAAAACCACTGTGCATAAACAGTTACCCTTTTGAAGGTATTGGGGATGGTGATTCTTTGCCTCTTGGGCCTGCAGGACTGGATATCTATCGTAGTCCCAAAGATAAATTACCGTCTTTTCTTGATTTCCGTATTATGGTGATGAAATCAGACAAAGTGAAACGTGAAATAGGAGAGTTTATTAGTAGCGTCAAAGAAGATAGCTCATATAAATCCTTGCTTAAGGAAGTAATTACGTTAGCAACGGCAACTAATCCGCAAACAGCACTTATTATTGAAGCGTCTGATATGGTTATGGGTTTTATCGCCAAAGTATTAAAGATGAATCGTGATGATAAACTTATTTACGTTACCGGCTCTCTTGTTCAGGCGGATTTTGCTTTTGACGAGTACAAGGCTGTAAGCCGTTCAGCAGAAGTATTATTAAAATCCGGGGAATGGTATCAATAGAATTTTGTATATATCAGCAAAGGAGGAAGAATATGTCTGAGAAATCCACACAGGAACAGAATAAGGAGCTTAAACAACAAAAGAAAAATGCGTATCAGGAGTTAATGAAGCTGGTTAAATTAGGGCTTCCGCTCGTTCGTCCGGTTTTCGTTGTTCCGGGATGGACTGACGAATCTTGCTGGAATTGGGTAAAGCCTTATGCACTTCAACTTCCTTTGAAGGCTTGGACTTCCAAAATCGTGAAAAATAAGAAACTTGTTTATTATGTAACCTTTACGGATGCGGAATCGAAGAGTTGTAAGAGTTTTATCGATTTCGGGGGGATTCTTAAGAAACGGATAGAGGATACAGTAGGCAAAAGTAACGAATTCGATATTATCGGACATAGTATGGGAGGATTAGATATAAGGTCAGCAATAGCCATTCATGGTTTAAAAAATACCCAAAACTGTATTACTGTTGCTACCCCGCATAAAGGGGCAATGCTTGCTGAGATAGGGAACATTTTGAAAGTAAAATATCTGCCTCATCATAAGGCACAGTGTAATGCTTTAGCTCGTAGATCACAGGAAATCAACGAACTTAATTCATTTGATAATCGCAAGAAATTTATAGAATCTATTCAGAAGTTATTTCAGTTTTCCGGGACATATGACAAAGTAGTCCAGATAAAGGAGTCGAGAATAGAATCTAGAGACTTAAGTCAGACTTTGCGTAATAAAACGATGCAAGTATTGTTTGATAGAGCAGACCATGTTGACGAGAAAGGTATAACTAGAGATGTAAGGGTGATAGTGGCATTACTTCATGTTTTAGTTGGTATTGAGCCAGAGAGACCAAAATATAATTACGGGTATCTTTATAAAAAGGCTTGAAGAATGTAGACGGTTTGAATCTTGAATGTAAAGATGCAATAATCCAAAGTGGTTAATTCATTCAGGAGGTGATATGCGTAATTTAGTCGTTTGTTGCGATGGGAGTTGGGCGACTATCGATTTACAACAGGACGGCATTCTGTGTCCGACTAATGTGGCACGGATTTACAATGCAGTAGATTGTAGTAACAAGACAGATTTAAAGTATTATCACCCTGGGGTGGGAACTGAAGGCGGTTGGTGGGCAAAACTTAGGGGAGGAATTGTTGGTGAAGGGCTGGATAAGAATATTATGAGCGCATATAAATGGCTGGCAGAGCATTATCAGCCGCAGGATAACATTTTTATCTTCGGTTTTAGCCGCGGAGCTTATACAGCGCGTAGTCTTGCAGGAATGATAAGTACATGCGGACTTATAGATATTTCTGCAGTAGAAAACGATATCGATAAACGCTGGAAAGTAATTGAAACAATATTTAAGTGTTATCGGAAAAACAAACCATCAATACAGTACTCTTTTATTCCAGGAGTAAGGATACACTTCCTTGGCGTTTGGGATACAGTTGGAGCTTTGGGGATCCCTGATAACTATGTTGTTTTAAGTTTATTATTCAATCGGGCGAAGAAGTACGGGTTTCATAATACCAGTTTAAGTACGATTGTTGACCATGCGCGGCACGCAGTTGCACTTGATGAGCAAAGGGCGAGTTTTGCTCCTACTCTGTGGACTCCTTTGATTCCGTTAGGATGTGATGTAAAACAAACTTGGTTCCCTGGAGGTCATGGTGATGTTGGTGGTGGTTGTATGCAAAGTGGTCTTTCCGATGGTTCGCTTAAATGGATGATGGATGAAGCAGCCCAATGCGGACTCTCTTTTAATCAGAATATGTATAAACAATTAAAGCCCGATTATATGGATTCATCTCATGACGGGTTAGTTGGGATATATAAAGTTCTAAGGACGCAGCCCCGGAGTTGTCCTGATATCAGGATCGGCGGTGGCTCTGTCCCATTGAATGTAATTCATGACTCGGTGTTAAATCGACAGAAAGATCCTCCGATTACCTTGGGGGAATATTATCCAACGAAAGTCTTAGCTGTTGGCGGCAAAGAAGAAGTTGTTGTTTATGCTGGAAAACATTGGTCAGAAACCGGTATTTATCTGGAAAAAGGCGGGATATATAATTTCACAGCTAAGGGACAATGGATTATTGGTGGAAAAATAAAATGTACGGCTGATAATAATAAGGTCATTTTCACCAGATTTATACTCGGAGCAGTCTTAGGAATTGCGGAAAGGTTCCTTAAACTGTTTTCCTGGGATAATGAATGGGATTTCCTTTTTACCAAGAGAGTTGAGAATATTCCCTGGCTTAAATTGACTGGAGTTGTGGCCAATGCCCATGAACCTAATCCAAATGGGACTCCTGCTACTCCTGAAATATTTGCGATAGGCAAAGAACATATGAAGTATCAATGTAAAGAATCAGGTTATTTGTATTGTTTTGTTAATGATGCGTGGGATTTCTATAATACTCACCAAGGCAGCCTGACTCTCACGGTAACGCGGTGAAGTTCTGGGAGAGTTTCTCAGAATAACGGGAGCAAATAATGAAAAGAAGTATAATCACAATTATTACAGCTCATTTATTCTTCTTTTGTTGTACTCTAGTCTTTGCGCAAACTCCCCTCAAGGTTACTTTTATTGACGTTGGACATGGAGATTGTATTTTAATCCAAACGCCAGATGATAATATTAAAGGGAACGGTAAATATGAAGGCAATATAATTCTAATTGATGGTGGCGAGAGGGTAGAGGGTAAGAAAGTAATTATTCCATATCTAAAATCTCATGGTATTCCTGAAAGCAAGCCGATTGATTATCTTATTATGACACATGCCCATTCCGATCACGTTGGCGGATTAATTCCGGTGATACAAAACTATGAGATCAAGGCAATTCTTGATCCGGGCTATAATCCTCCGAAAAAAGGGAAAAAGAGTAAGATTGACGGTGAGAACAAGGATAGAAGTCCTTATCCGACATTCTGTAGATTGGCAGAAGAAGAAAAGAATTGTAAATTTTATAGACCATTGGTAGGGACGCTTATTCAAGAAGAAGGAGATACTCTTAATTGTGGCTCGGAACTTAAAGTTCAGGTATTAAATTCTGAGAAGGTGGCAAGTGATCCTAATAATACTTCGATAGTTATAAGATTACAATATGGGGAGGTCAGTTTTCTTCTTGTTGGTGACGCAGAAGGTAAGGAGAGGAAAGATACTGCTGATGCCCTTAAATTTGTTGAAAAGGATTTGATCAAAGAATATGGAAATACTCTAAAGAGTACTTTCTTAAAGGCCGGCCATCACGGAAGCGAAAGTTCAAGCACAAATGCTTTTATTGATGCAGTTTCGCCGCAGTACGTGATTATCTGTGCCGGGAATAAGAAGTTCTCCGGCACTGTTCTTCCCGACAAATCGGTTATTAAAAGATACGAGAAACGGCATATCAAGATTTACAGGACAGATAGAGATGATGAAAAAAAGGATTCTTCCGAGGCATCTGGAGAGGATCATATAGTTGTGAAGACAGATGGCACATCAAGTGGGACAAAGATATGTTACGAAAATTACTTGAGACGAGTATATTGACAAATACCAGATATGGTGTATAATTCTTTTTAGTAATACAATTTATGTGGTGAGTTAGGAGAGGGCACCTCCACTTTAAAAAAGAAAAATCTCCACGAGGCAAAATTTTATCTTTTGCGCTTGTGGGGATTTTTTATTTTGGGGTGAATAAAATTGGTCAATAAAGAGAAGAAAGAGAGGTGAATAAATCTTTTATATTATTTTTAAGGCCAATTTAATTATAAATAATCAACCTATAGTTATCTTAAAAAGGAGGAGTAATAATGAGTTCCCCAACTAAAAGTAGAGAAAATAAGAGATTCTTAGGTAACAGAAACAAAATGGAAGTTCATGATCAGACCAAAGAAGATAGAAGCCAAGGAGGATGTCAAATCGACGAGTTTCTTATGTCCGGCCACGGCGTTGAGTTTGTTCCCGATACACTTGAACAAGCTCATTTTGAAAACTATGACAACTGTGCCAAGTGCATAGGTAATTCCAGGAGGTAAAAATGGGAAAGAATCAACATGTAGTGCCTTATCATGAAAAATGGGCAGTAAGAGGCGAAAATAACTCGCGGATTACTTCTGATCATCGTACGCAGGCTGCAGCTATTAATGCTGCGGCAAAAATCGCAAAGCATGAAAAGTCAGAAGTAGTAATACACGGCAAAAATGCCAAGATTCGTGACAAAGATAGTTATGGGTCAGATCCGTGTCTACCGAAAGACCGCAAACATTAATGTATAGCAAGAGGGGATAAAGTCATACTTTATCCCCTCCATTTTTAATTTATCAAATTTTAATATTCTGTAATCTTAAAATATGTTATAAATATTTAATACGGATTAAAGAAATGGCTAATAATATAATAAAATATGCGGAAAATAATTATTAAGGACGTACAAAAACATAGTCAGGATATAGAAAGAGAAATTCTTTCGAAGTTTGCTACAAAAAGTTCTGATGCCTTAAGACAAACGCCAGAAGGTTTGGACGTTCGAACTAGTTTTTCTCGAGATACAGATAGGATACTGCATTCAATATGTTATACCCGTTATATCGATAAGACCCAAGTATTCTATTTATTTGATAACGACGATATCACTCATCGCGTATTGCATGTCCAATTTGTTTCTAAAATTGCTAGGACTATTGGAAGAGCATTGAGATTAAATGAAGATTTGATTGAGGCAATATCTTTAGGGCATGATGTAGGACATCCTCCGTTTGCACATGAGGGCGAGCATTATTTAGACGAACTCTGTTGTCAGCATAAAATTAAACATTTTGTTCATAGCGTTCAAAGCGTAACTTTTTTAGATAAGATTGAAAGAAGAGAAATAAAACCGGCTCAAGAATTAAAACCACTCAATTTAACTCTACAGGTACTTGATGGTATACTTTGCCACGATGGCGAGGCATCCAGTGAGTTTTTAATTCCACAAAGAAAAAAGAATTGGGCGGCACATTATGACGAGCGCCGAAAGAAAATGCTTAATAAGAGCGAAGCGCTTATCCCGATGACTTTAGAAGGATGCGTTGTTAGATTCGCAGATGTTATAAGTTACATCGGAAGAGATATCGAAGATGCCATAAAAGTTAATCTTATCGACCGACGTGATCTACCACAGGAGTGCATTCGATTGTTAGGAAATAACAATCGAAGTATAATTAATGCTTTAGTCATAGATTTGATCGAAAATAGTAGGAAAGTTGAAGACAAAGTATGTTACAGCAAGAGAATTGCTAGGATTTTGTGTAAGCTTAAAAAGTTTAATTATCGAAATATTTATTTGAATAATAAAATAAAGAAGGAATCGGCAAAAATCAAGGTTCTTTATGACCACTTATTTAAAGAGTTGCTTAGTGATATAAAAAATAAGAATTCAAAGTCAGAAATATTTACTCAATGGATTGATATTAAAGATGCCAAATATATTCATGGCTGTAAGCCAGCAGAAATCGTGCGTGATTTTATTTCATCTCTTACGGATGATTATTTTATAACTCTCTTTGAACGGAAGTATTTCCCAAAAAGATTTGGGTATGAATTTGCAAAGGAGGCAAAATGAGCCGGAATCAACATGTTGTTCCGTATGACGGAAGATGGGCTGTTAGAGCGGAGGGTAATATAAAGGTAAGATCAGTCCATGAAAGTAGAAAAGATGCTATAAACGCTGCACGAAACTGTATTTCTTCTAGGGAATACGGAGTGATTGTTCACGGGAGAGATGGAAAGATTCGTGATAAAATGAGTAATAATAACTTGTTTCCTCCTCGGTTTTGATAATTTAAATCTTATCGCACATGCCATCCGCGATAATTATACGTTTTATAATCTCCCATTCATTTTGACTAATTGGGAAATTGCTTCTCTGAGAGAAACGTAGGATGCTAAGTTGGGTTAGCCCTGCAGTTACTTTTAATTCTTCTCGTAATAACGGACTATCTATTATTCTTTTAACGATCTTTACGTTTACTCTTAACCGGGATTGTCTTTTATCTATCTCACGAACCCAGTATTGTTCTTCTTCTGATGACTCAACCATAAAAACCGGGTCGGAAGTTATTTCGGCGATGGCATATATGCCAGCTTTCTTGCCGGCGATCCATATTAAAGCTATATCACTACATTGGATTTGGTTTTTATATTGATTCACTAACCACACTTGATTGACTAATACTGGATTTGATAAGGCAGCCAATACATCAAATCTGGCGGGGTTTGCTTGAAAAATCCAGATTTTGCTGTTTTTTATTGGTGTTTTTTCAAAGATAACCTTTTCTGTCATTATTTTTCCTTATCCTGCAACTTTGAAAGAGTAACATTATTTTTTACCTCAATCTTTATAAACTTCCGGATTTTGTCGATAATTTCTGCATCCCAAGTGTCTTCATTTACAATCTTTTCAAGCACATAGATATCCAGTTCACAGACTTCGTTCCATTTGTTGATGGCACGCAACACGGTTTCTAATTCTTCGCGCTCCTGGCTGCCTTTGGCTGGACAGACAACCTTTTGTTTTGTGGATATCTTGAGTTTATTGTCCGATCCGCGGATTATTTCAATGTTTTCCTTTTCTGCGTATTTGATCACCGCTTCTTTGATTTTCTCAAGCGTATCATCCAGGGTATCGATGTCATTTCTGAGCTCTTTTTTCTTCTCCGATATTTCAGCATAAGAATTTACCAGTTTTACGCCGTCATCATTGAGGTATTCATTGGCCGGAAGATTGTCTACTTTATAAAGATGCTTTCTCTTAGGGCAAATATCCGGATAAACACACCATTCGCAAAGATTACTTTCCTTCGGAAGAAATTCTTTTGTGGATTCGATTCTATCGATTAAAGTGACTATTCTATCCTTTAGGGTCTCCAAATGTTCATTACTTCTGGTGGAAATCATTTCTTTGTCAAATACCACATAATGCCAGATTAATCTTACATTTTTGGCATCAGGCCACGCGTTTTGCACGCCTATTTGATATAAAGCAAGCTGGCGATCCTCATCAAAATGCTTTTGTTCCGGTAAATACCTTGCGGTTTTATAATCATGTATTTCATACGTATTATCGTTGTCTTGGGATAATCTATCGATAAACCCGCGCATTTTATATTTACCGTCCCCCCGGATATCAATTAGTATTTCCCGTTCCAGGCCGAGGACTCTTTCCTGGGTGAACGGATAATAACGCTTATAATAGTCTTCAATACATTTCCTGCCGATGTTACGGTAATCTTGTGTGGTTCGGTTTTTCTTGGTTATAACAACCGAATCAGTATATTCTTTATCCCATTGGTTTTCATAATAGTTAAGAAGGTCATTAAGGCTGTATTCTCTACAACGGATATCTTTATAGAGAAACTCCATTGTTTCATGAAAACGTGATCCGAGAAAAGCTTCAATCCCTTCTTCTTGGCGTTTTATTTTATCCAGATAGCAGAATTTGAATTGTAGGGGGCAATTTTCGAAGCACTCAAGACGGGAATGAGAATAAATAGGCATTTCGGATCTCCTTTTTTGGCAAAAAGATTTATTTTTTCTCTATCTCATCGTTACCAGAAGGGTATTTTTTAAAAAGATAAAGAACCATTCCGGTAATAACCAGATTTACAGCATTACTTACGATGAAAATCAATTCTTTTATGGCGATTGCACGTATAAGATAGCATAATATGGTTAAGAATAGAAGTTGATACGACCGTTCGCTTACACCTTTAGTGGATTTCTCGCGGTAGGATTTTATTAACTGCGGAAAAGAAACAATAATTCCTATTGTAACACCGATCCATCCAATGATTTCAGTGATCATTTTTAGCCCAGGAAATTAAAACAGCAACGCTATTGTTCCATTGTTGCCATGAACTGCCCGGGAAGTTCGTCTGTTTATTATAAAACCTGCCGTCTTCATCTATAAAAATGGTAACTCCAACAAAATCAGCAGAACACTGTTCGTTTGAGCGAAATTCTTTGATTCTGCGTATATCTTCTTCCACGCTGTGTTCTCCTGACCAGAAAACCACGTTTGCCTTGAGTTTATTCTCAGAATAGTCAAGTTTCCGCTTGTGGTTAGGTTCATATTTGAATTCAGCGGCAAGCATGATTTGGTCGCCGTTAAGTATAACCAAATCAGCGCATAAACTGCGCTTGCTGTTTTTGATCATCGGCCAATCATTGACAACCCTATATGATAGCCCAAGAGCCTTAATTTTTTCTCTAAGGTGATTCTGCATAGTCCAGACAACATCACGTTCCATGAAAAACTCAAAGGTATGATAATTGTCTTTAAGCCAATTCAAAGATTCTTGAAATAGAGTTAGTGCTTCCATGTTAAGGCCTCATTTAATAACAGAAGAATTTCATTGCTGTCTTTTGTATATCGGAATGTCTTTAAGAAGTCTACGTTCTTTAACAGGCGGGTTACGCTTAACATTGCTTTGAGTAACTCGATTGTAGAACTGTTTTTAATGAGGGTAAGCGCTATCAATTGTACCGGTTTGCCGTCTTGTGAATTGAAGTCGATGGGATTCTTTGTCCGGGATAAGATGAAAGCAGAAGACGGAAGCATTTGGCCGTTAAAATAAACAGAAGGGAAGGCAAGGCCGTTTAGGGCAATATCGGATTTATTCTCTATGGTTTTTAGGAGTTTTGCCAAGATTTTTTCATTGCTTGTAATCAATCCTTTTTGTTCGGCAGTCTTTACAATATTGGAGAGTACTTCGATTTTTGTTTCTCCGGGGACATCCAGAATTACCGATGTGTTCATATCCATAATCCTTGCCTTAAGCTACTTTGAGTCCGCCCTTGTAATCTATTCATACGATAGTTGCCATAATAAAATGGATATATCAAGGCTAAATAGGACAATATCTTGCGTAAACTGCCGGATATCATTTTGTAGACTATCGTCTGTAGATAAATACTCTACATGTGCGATTATAAACCCTATGGGAGGATACGTCAATTCAGAAAAATTCAGGAGGGAATTCGGCATAGCCGTCAGAAGGAGGAGGCATAAGCTGAATCTTTCGCAGGAAGACTTTGCCGATTCGGCGAATATTCATAGAACCTACGTGAGTTCTATAGAATTGGGGAAAGTTGATATCGGCATTGGTGTAGCGTTTAAGATTGCAATAGCACTACAATTACCGCTGAATAGGTTAATAAAAGAAGCCGAGGTCAATTTATAGATTATCCGGTGGATATATATGCAAGAAGGAGAGTCATAAGAAATCTGTAGACATTTGCAACGGAGGTAAAATAGTGTCGGCGAAGCTTTCTTCAAGTGTATTTATATACAGTTTTTATTATTTTAGCTTAATTGGAATGCCCTTGTGTTTAACAAACAAGGGCATTTTTTGTACCCATATATAAAAACTATTTAGTAAGTCGATTCTTAACGGGAGGACTAAGATGATAGAACCATTGTATATCAAAGATATCAGCCCAGAAAAAATAGTATTGAGTGATAATTCTATATATCAATTCTGGCCAGGAATGGAACCGCAATCATCGTGGGAGAGCGGGGATAGGATTGAAAAGAGTGAAAAAGAAGGCAGGATAAAGATATTTAGATTTATAAATATAACCAAACAAAAAGAAGAAGCCGGCGGTATCCCTGTTAATAACCCTGAATTAAGCAAATCGAATGGCCCTGATGTACCTGAGGATGTATATTCAAATCTTGATAGTGAAATTAGAATTAAAAGGGCTGAAGGGGAATTGATTTGGTTGGAAGATAATTCAAAATGGCAGATGTACAATCCTGCGCTTGCATCCCATGGTGATTGGAATGCTGGAGATACGGTAATTGTTACTCAGCGCATGGTGAAAAGTAAAGATAGCAAAAGATATGAAATGAAAAATCTCGCAACAGGTAAAGAATTAATATCTATATATTTGGGGTATGAAAGATGAATATTCTGAAAATCAGCGTGGAACGAATAAACCCCTCCGCGTACAACCCTCGTATAGACCTTAAACCCGGAGATGCAGAATACGATAAATTGAAAAGAAGCATAGAAACATTCGGTTATGTAGAACCGCTGGTTTGGAACAGCCGTACGGGTAATCTTGTTGGCGGTCATCAGCGTTTTAAGATTCTTCTTGAACAAGGGGTACAGGAAGTAGATGTGAGCGTTGTTGATCTTGATTCTGACAAAGAAAAAGCCTTGAATTTAGCTTTAAATAAGATAAGCGGCAAATGGGATAACGAAAAACTCGGAGAGCTTTTGGATGAGCTGAGCAAAAGCCCGGATTTTGATGTTACTCTTACTGGTTTTGATATTCCTGAAATCAGCGAAATCCTTGATCAGTTAGAAGAAGCCAAAGAAGACAATTTTGACATTGAAAAAGAAGTTAATAAAATTAAGAACCCAAAGACCAAGCCGGGCGATATTATAGAGCTCGGAGAACATCGCCTTTTATGCGGCGATGCCTCTAAATCGGAAGATTTAGTCAGGCTTTTAGGTAATGAAAAGGTCGGTTTGATTCATACAGATCCGCCTTACAATGTCGACTATTACGGTGGCGCAAGGCCTAATGAACAGTCTCGGCCAGCTAATCACAAATTATGGGATCGGATTTATTCGGATAATCTGCCGCAAGAAGAATATGAAAAATGGCTTAAGACCATTTTGACTAATGCAGGTATTTATCTTGCTTCCGGAGCCGCAATTTATGTTTGGAACGGCCATCGGCAATTTGGGCCGATGTATATAATACTTCAAGAACTTAAGTTCCATGTATCTTGCGTAATCACTTGGGCTAAACCTACGTTTGCTCTTGGGTATGGAGACTATCAACAGCAGACAGAGTTCTGTTTATACGGTTGGAAAGAAGACGGCGGGGCGCATAAATGGTATGGCCCCAACAACGAATCCACCCTTTGGCAGATAAAACGCGATAATACTGCTGATTATATCCATCCGACACAGAAACCCGTTGCCATAGCGCATAGAGCCATTAGAAATAGCTCCAAGCGTGGGGATATTGTGCTGGATTTGTTCTTGGGATCTGGAACAACCTTGATAGCAGCGGAATCATTAAAAAGAAGGTGCTTTGGAACAGAAATCGATCCAGCTTATTGCGATGGTATTGTTAAGCGCTATGTCCAATATGCCGGGAAAGAAAAGGTTCCCCCGGAAGTGTTAGCCAAATATGGATTGGCATAAGGAGGTAAATACACATGTCGGAAGAAGAGTGTTCTATAAACGAAGAAACTCCCATTCTTGAGATTTTAAAAGAGATTCGGGAAGGTACCCGTGATCCTAAAAAATTACCAGCTGATATACGGCAGGATTGTGTTGAGCATCTCTGGCATGTAGAAGGTCAACCGACAGCTATGATAGCTCAAATCTTGGCGGTAAGCGATAAGACAATTCGGCGAGATAAAGAAGTTATCAGGGAAAGAAATGCCCAGAAATTAACGACTAATGATAGATTGAAAATTCTTGGAGAGTTATTAGCGAAAGCAAACACTACGCATGAGAATTTAATGAGATTAGCGCGTTCAAAGGACGGCTCGCTTCAAGAAAAAGGACTCGTAGGATCTTATGCATCTAAAGCCATTGAAGAATTGATAGAGCTTTATCAGAGCTTAGGGTATTTCCCTTCCAAGCCAATGCAAATAGAAGCAGATATTCATTACAGCCAGGAGGAGGAATCGACTCCTTCTAAACTGAAAGAAGAGCTCTTTCGCCTTGAAGGAATTGTTAATAGTAAGGGTATAGTTGATCCTAAGATCGCCGAGTTGATTGAAACTGTCAAGGGACAGATTGCTTTGGCAGAAGCTAAGACAGGGATTAAAGAGCTTAAGACTCGTATTGACGATATTGAGAAAGGACAGGGAACTGTTTGAAGCCACTTCAGACATTACGACAACTTCGTCGAGAAATCGGCCGAAACGATATCCTTCAATTCGGCCAGACGTACTTTCCGCAGCACCTCGCCCATAAACCAAGCGTATTTCATGAAGAGATTTGTGGTGTTTTAACAGCAATATCGCAAAAACGATGTGAATGTTTTGCTTTGGCTGCTCCGCGTGGGTATGCTAAAAGCACCATTGTGAGCTTCTTGTATGTGATTTGGTCGCTATGCTATGGTAAAGAGCACTTTATTCTGCTTCTTTCCGCAACAGCCAAACAGGCACAAAAGTTGCTTTCAAATGTCTCTACAGTTCTTGAGACCAATAGCCTTTTACGTGAAGACTTCCCGGAGGTCTTTGAACCAAAAGAAAAGGTTAAAGCTAAATGGACTCAGGATGAAATCATCACGCCTAACAATGTTATGATCGCCGCGCGTAGCGTAGGCCAGGATTTTCGCGGGATCAAACACGACCAATACAGGCCGACATTGGTGATTTTAGATGATGTGGATGGCGATAAGAATACTTTTAACGCAGCCTCGCGGGAGAAAGTTTCAAATTGGTTTACTTCGACCGTGCTTAAGGCAAGAGATGTTAAGACAGCTAATTTCGTTGCGGTCGGGACACTTTTTCATATTGATTCGCTTTTGAGCCGTTTGACCAAAAAAGAGGAGTTTCCTGATTGGCAGAAGCGCATTTATAAGGCGGTTATTTCATTCTCTTCTAGAACTGACCTTTGGCAGCAATGGGGCAATATTCTCTTTAATCGGGATGTTTATAATGATGAAGGTGGTTTTCATGCGGCAAACCGCTTTTTTGAGGACAATAAAGCTGTCATGCTTGAAGGTACTAAGGTTCTCTGGGAGATGATGGAAGATTATTATACCCTGATGAAAATCAGAGAAATCGAAGGTTCTTTTAGCTTCGATTCCGAGAAACAGAATGATCCGACATCCGCCAGAGACTGCCGGTATAACCCGGATGATTTTTATTACTGGGATGATGCGCATCCGACAACAGAGAAACTCCTTGAATCTTTTGGCAATGAATATAGTATTATCGCTGCTTGCGATCCGAGCGTGGGTGTTATGACCAGCCGTTCGGATCATTCGGCTATTATTGTTTTAGCTAAGCACAAAGGAAAACTCTATTGTTTAGATGCTGATATCAAACAAAGACCACAGGATGAGTTGGTAGAGGCTATAATTAATTTCTGCAAAATTCGGCGGCCCATGAATAAATTTGTTATTGAGGCAAATTTATTTCCTGAGTTGTTGCTTAAAACCGTTCAGGAACATGCCTATAAGGAGAATGTCGTCGCACCTTTCAAGGAGATTCGTAATATTAAAAATAAGGAATTGCGGATTTTTGGAATGGAAACCTATATCACTACAGGCACAATCTTATTCTCGCGAAAGCATAGTGTTTTGCTTGATCAGTTAAAATATTTTCCACGTGGCGATCATGATGACGGGCCGGATGCTTTGGAGATGGCCTTGCGGGAGGCAGAAGTGGAACAGATCGGGTTTTTACCCTTGGATGATGACAAAAAAGATCCGCATGGTAGGTCCATTGACGATCCCGATTTTGGACTGACGACACCAGAAGAAGATGCACAAGATCCGGTAGATGATTTTTAGCCTAGCAAAACTATAATTATTGTTTGTGGATTTATTAAACTCTATGCCCGAAAAGTAAACTTTTCGGGTTTTTCTTGGATAGACAAAATCTGTCTTAGATGTAAAATAATTAAAGTGATATTTTTGTCTCACATTAATTAAGAATTATATGAAAACGTAGAAGGCATTTATGGGTGATTGAAGAAAAACGCTAAAATATATCTTTCCCTTACGTCAGAACAGTCGACATGGAGCGAAGGTTTCTGCTTTATCCAATTGAAGAATACAAATGAAGGATTCTGTTATGTTTGATGAACTTGTTTCATTAGTAAGGCGATATGCGCTGACGCCTTCTATTATTGAGTTGGCTAACTTTAGCTATTTTCTTGAAAGAAAACAGCAAGTAGTTCTTAAGATGGAATTTGATGATCCTGGGTTATTGAAAAGAAAAACGGTTGTAAGTCAATTCGCTCTAGCTTTCTTAAGCGCACAAATGACGCTAAGGGCCAATGATTTTAGGGATAAGAAAATGTCTTATAACGACATCTTACTTCTGTGTAATCGATATAATAATTTGGAAACTAAGACAGAAGAAAACCCCACAATTTTGAGCCTCCTGGTAAGAATATCTCAAGAACAAATTCCTTTTCAAGAAGTAGGTTTTTATCATTTTGCACGCGGATATTATTTGATTAACGATGTTAGTAAGAGAGAAGGCTATAAAAACCCACTTGATTTAGATCGTATATTTTTAGAATGGTGTGGATTAAATATAGAAGACTATTATTGGATAGCTTGGTTTATCAATTCCATCGGATTTGGGAAAGAGCCGCCGGTTTTTAATAAAGAATTTTTTATAAAACATAGCGTGAAGGGGTTGGAACATATTTTAACTAGCGTAAAATTAGATAAATTTCTTGATATAAATTCAGCAACTATTGATAAAATTAAAGATGAGAATAATCAAATTAATGCTAAGATTCCTATCGGATTTGAGAAGTATCAATTTAATATATTAAGTAGATATCCAATAATAAGACTTGGTAAAACAGCAAGCAATTTTACAGATAAAAGTTTTTTAGTGACGAATAGCAAATTAATGATGAATAAAATTGTCGATGGAGTTTATTGGGGATTTCGAGATTTATTCCTTTCGAAGTCTAACAATCAACAAGGTTTTGTTAATTTTTGGGGAGAGATCTTTGAGAAGTATGTTGGTGAAATTCTAATTCAATATTATGGGCAGGGGAAAGTTTCAAACTTAGATGATATTGGCCACAAACTCGGTTATCCAATTTCAGATTGGCTTGTTGTTACTAATGAAGAAATATTTGTATTTGAATGTAAAAGTTCTTTGTTACCATTAAGTATTAAAGGGGTTTTTGACCAGAGCGAATTTAAAGAATGGTGTACTGAACATTTATTTGATGGCGTTAAACAATTGATATCTACTGAGAAGTTGGTAAAGGAAGGTAAAATTAATTTAGGTATTACGATTGAGAAAAAACGCATTAAGAAGATCCTTGTAACATATCAAAATTTATATGTGACGCGACATTGGGAAGATTTATGTAAGCATATATGTTCTGAAGAGAAGATACAAGTTGACCAAGATTGGCACGATAATTTTTATATTATGAGTGTGTTTGAGCTTGAATTATTTGAGAAATTATCCTCAAGGGTTTCTCTTGGTAAAATTCTTGAGGATTTACGGCGATTACCAGAAGAAGATTTTCTGACTATATGTAAGAGGTATTGTGGTGAAAAACTGACTAATTCAACTTTAGCTTCGGTAAAAGATAAATTTTGGAGTCAATTAGAAGGAGTCACGAGTACTCTTAAAAGATCACAATGAATACAGGACAATTATTAATCAAACGCGAAGAAATTTACGATAAGGTTTGGTCAAAACCCATGATTCATCTTTGTAAAGAATATGGGCTGTCAGACAACGGATTAAGAAAGATTTGCCGCAAGCTCAATGTTCCGTTACCTGCCCCCGGCTATTGGCAAAAATTACAATATGGAAAAGCTATTAAACAGCCTTCTTTGCCAGAATTTGACGGTGTTAAAGAAGTCATAATCTATAAGAAAACGGAAATTCCTATTATTGATAAGGAATTCCATTCTAAAATCCAGTTAATGATTGCTCAAGAGCAATTACCGGAGAATCAGGTTAAGGTTTCAAAGACGCTTGAGAAACCACATCCTTGGGTAGTTAAAGCTAAAAAAGCGATGCAACCCGACGATCCTTACAGATACGAGAAGTGTCTTACTTCTCGTAGAGAGTCACTTGATATATTTGTTAGTCCAGCCAATCTTAATCGCGCATTATGTATCATGGATGCCCTTATTAAAGCTTTGGAAACAAGAAAACACAAAGTTTTCATAAATACAGATAAAAATACTACGAGTGTAGATATTTTAGGACAAGTACTTGATATAACTCTTCGGGAAAATCTGAAATGCACAATCACAGAGGATCGTTTTGGGCCCAAGAACAGTCTTATTCCTAACGGAGACTTAGTTCTGAGGATTAGAAATGATCTTGGATATTATCGTACTCGTTGGACTGACGGCAAAGAACAGAAACTTGAGGATAAAATAAACAGTTTTATCGAAGGATTATACAAAGCTGTTTTATGGGAGAGAGAATTTGATTTGAAGCGAGAACGGGAGCATCGTGAATGGGAAGAAAAAAGACGCAAGCAAGAAGAAACGCGGAAATTGAAAGAACAGGAGCAGGCAAAACTTAACAATTTAAAGAAGAATGCGGCGGATTGGCATCAAAGCCGGACTTTAAGAGCATATATAAAAGCTGCGACAAACACATATATTGCGAATAGCGGGAAGATTGAGCCCGGCAGTGATTTTGAAAAATGGCAAACTTGGGCTAATCAACAAGCGGACAGACTTGATCCTCTTGTAGAAAGTCAGCCGTCTATTTTGGATCACAAGATAGATGAAGACCTATATTAACAAAGAGGACATTCTTGTCTTTTTCTTGTGTCCGTGGGCAAAGATGGACATTGTGTAAGACATTTAGTAAGAGACAGTTATAGCTTAATGTCTATCTCTAAGGTGGACAGAAATGGACAAGAACTTAAGCTTAAATGCCTCTCTAATTCGCTCTAATTCTTGCTAAAGTGATATAGTAGGTTGTGCGTGTTTTCCGAGAGGCATTGCTAACGTATAACCCCCCGCCCAGCCATTGTTGACAACTATCCGAAACTGGGTGATAAAATACAACAAGATGGGAAGGTAGGAATATTAAACCGTAAATTATATTCTCCGGGAACCCTCGATGAACAAGCAATCTACGAGGCTTAGTAAAATTTTTGGCAGCGGTCCTGCCGGACTATCAATCAGCCTTGTACTTTTTTTCGTTGCGAACTGGTTTAGCAAAAGAATATATCTTCCGCTCTTATCAAATAGTCGGCCCCTTCTTAATTCAATATTTATCATTTCGATCCTGATGACGCTGGCGGTAATCGTTTGGAGCGTAAAATCATTACCCGCCTCTGATAGAGGTGATAAGCTATGCACCAGCGGTGCGTTTAAATATGTCCGTCACCCGCTCTACGCCGCATTTTTATCGATATTTAACTTTGGGTTGGCTGTTTATCTCAATAGCTGCATTTTTGTTTTGTGGGCAGTGCTTTTGCACCCGATATCTCATTACATCGTAAGATACGAAGAAAGAATGATGGTCAACAGGTTTGGAGAGGCATATATTGAATATCAGAGAAAAACGGGAAGATTTTTCCCGAGATTTAGATATAGAGAATGAATTCCTAAGCCATAATCGGCAGTCATAAATCAGGAGATTGTAAAACAATGAACCCGGTTATCGAAAATATCATGACAAGAAGATCGGTTAGAAGCTACGATTCAATAGAGATCGCGAAGGATGCGCTTCAGACGATAATCGACGCCGGCAACATGGCTCCGAGCGGATGCAATGCGCAAAGGTGGAGGTTCGCTGTTGTTACGGATAAAGCATTCAGGAAGAGACTTTTAGAGATTGCCCTATGGTCTGTCAAAATATAATGACCGAAGAATCAAACTCGCGTAGTTCCATTTTCCCCTCTCCCCCTTGTCTCTCCTCCGCAAAACACGTATAATAAAGCAGAATAACTGTTTCGGCGAAATACCCGCAAAAGATGATAATTCGTATGTATCCGCACCTTTTTATATCATTTTGGATTACCGTTCTGTC
>Ga0302251_1000515_pt1 | contig 34789 bp, 25 predicted proteins | sample AAG_RA_Gln_MG_FD_193534 | JGI IMG/M metagenome (GOLD analysis project Ga0302251, IMG submission 193534) | Enriched activated sludge microbial communities from anaerobic digester in WTTP, New Holstein, Wisconsin, United States - AAG_RA_Gln | ecosystem: Engineered > Bioreactor > Anaerobic >... | reverse complement strand
TTTCCTGATAGATATTTTCCGGCTCTGAAATAAATATTTCAATAAAAGGCTTCATTTTGGCATCTCGACACGCCAAAACATCCTTGAACTTTGGCTCAAGGATCGGAATTTTTTTATCATTTTTCTTTTTGGACATGGCCTATTTTCGCACTCTTATGATTTAATTATAGCAGTAAACCGGCAGATGTAAAAGACGTTTTGCCTGTTTGGGACAATCCTTGATAAAACAGAAAAAAACTGTTAAATTGAGACATAGATTAAGGTGTGCCGAGTTCGTCTAGTGGCTAGGACACGAGATTCTCATTCTCGCAACACGGGTCCGATTCCCGTACTCGGTACTAAAAGTAAAAGTGAAATTATGGAAGCGACGGAACTTCTCAAAAATTACAAAAAGCGGCTGGATGCGTTTTTGAAAGAATATTTCCGGAAGAAAATAAAAGAAGCCGGCGCGTCCGGACCTCTTGCCAAAGAAGCGGTCAAAATGATTGCTGATTTTACGACGGCGAGCGGAAAAAGAATCCGTCCGGCGTTCATCTACTACGGCTATCTCGCAATGGGGGGAAAAGATAGCGATGAAATTGTCAGGGCTTCTGCAAGCATGGAATTGACGCATTCCTTTCTCCTTATCCATGACGATATTATCGATAAGGATGAAAAAAGGCACGGAATAGCGACGATTCACGAAAAATATAAAAAAATTGGAAAAAAGCTGGCCAAAGGAAAAGAAGCGGATCATTTCGGAAATTCTATGGCAATGCTTTCCGGCGACATGGCGGCGGCTATGGCCAACCAGCTTATTTTTACAAGCGATTTTCCGCCGGAAATAATAATTCAGGCGCTTGTCAAGCTTCAGGAGATTGTTTATACGATTGTTCCGGGAGAGATGCTGGATGTAGTTTTGGAATTTCGAGGACATGCGACAGAGAAAGAAATTCTCAAAATGCACGAGGGAAAAACTTCAAGCTATTCTTTCGAGGGGCCGCTTCATCTGGGCGCAGTTTTGGCGGGAGTTCGCGATGAGAATATTTTTAGGAATTTTAGCCGATATGCCATGCCGCTCGGAAAGGCTTTCCAGATCAGGGACGATATCTTGGGCGTTTTCGGCGATGAAAAAAAGCTGGGCAAGCCGGTGGGGTCGGATGTGATCGAAGGCAAGCAGACCCTTCTTGCCATAAAAGCCCTCGAGCGGGGAAGCCGCGAACAAAAAAATGCCGTCAAAAAATATCTGGGAAAAAGGGACTTGAAAAAAAGCGAACTGTGGGAATTTCGAAAAATAGTGGAGGAAACCGGATCATTGGAATATTCGCAAAAACTGGCGGAAAAATTCGTTTCCCAGTCGCTCGAGGCTTTGTCAAAAATTAATTTAAAGAACGAAGAAGCGAAGACTTTTTTTGAAGGGATAGCAAGGTATATGGCAGAGAGGAATGTATGAACCATTAAAATTCCCTCCTCTCCCTTCGGGAGAGGATGTCATGTATTCATGACAGGAGAGGGAGCTTTGTTAGGTTCAGCGTCATTTTACAAAAAGCCCTCTCTGTCTCCGCCAAGGCGGGGACATCTCTCCCAGAGGGAGAGAGGGATACCGAAATAACATGGAATATAAGAGGGTTTTGGTTTTCGGGACATTTGATATTTTCCATAAAGGGCATGAAAGTTTTTTGCGCCAGGCCAGAAAGCATGGAGAATATTTGATTGTGGTTGTCGCCCGGGATAAAACCGTTTGGAATGTGAAAGGGCGGTTGCCAAGAAACAAAGAAGAAGATAGACTGAAGGGGATTAAAAAATCCGAATTGGCAGATAGAATTATTTTGGGAAACTTGAGAGACAAATACGAAGTTATAAAAAAGGTGAAGCCTGATGCCATCTGCCTCGGATATGACCAGGCGGCCTTTGTGGATAAGCTCGAAGAAAAACTTTTGGCGTTTGGCATGGGAGATGTTAAAATAAAAAGGCTGAAGGCGTATCGGCCGGAGGTTTTTAAATCATCGAAATTACAAAAAAAGAATTTAGAATTGTGAATTTGGAATTTAGAATGGGAATATGGAATTTTGAATATAGGAATTCCAGATTCTTTATTCTTGATTCTCATTCAGAATTCTAAATACTAAATTCAAAATTCTATTTTAGTTATGGAAAAAGAACCTACCAATATTCCCAATCACGTCGCTATTATTCCTGACGGCAACCGGAGGTGGGCGAGGGGAAAAGGGATGAAGCCGTGGGAAGGGCATGAAGCCGGAGCGCAAAATTTTGAAAAGCTGATTGAATATTCCCTGAAAAAGGGGATTAACTGCCTGTCTATATGGGGATCTTCAACGGACAATCTTACCAAGCGTCCAATTAGCGAAAAAAGGGCGCTTCTTGATATTTACAGGCGATATTTCGAACGGCTGCTCAATGGAAAGGAAATTTATGAAAATGAGGTCAAAGTCAACATAATCGGCCGCTGGGAGGAGCAGTTCCCGGAAGCTCTGAAAAGCCTGCTTTATGAAATAATTGAAAAGACAAAGCAGTATAAGAAGAAGGTGCTCAATTTCATGCTGGCTTACAGCGGAACGGATGAAATTTTGGAAGCAGTCCGGAGAATAAACGAAAAATATGGCGAAGGGACAAAAATCACTCCAGAAATTTTGAAAGAAAATCTGATGACAGCCAAGATTCCGGCTGTTGATTATCTGGTTCGCACCGGAGGCGAGCCGCACAATTCAACCGGCTTTATGATGTGGGACATTGCCGACGCCCAGTATTATTTTTCTCCGGAACTTTTTCCCGATTTCACGGAGGAAAAATACGAAGAAGCGCTGGAGGAATACGCGAGGAGGCAGAGAAGATTTGGGGGATAATAAAATTAATTATCAATTACCAATTTACAATTTTCAATAAATTTTCAAGCATCAATTTTCAATTTACATTTGCTTGGTTATTGTAAATTTATTGTAAATTGATCATTGTAAATTGTGAATTGCTATGAACATGGAAACAATTTTCACCGACGACAATTTTGAGCAGGAAGTGCTGAAATCAGAAAAACCGGTTCTGGTCGATTTTTGGGCGCCATGGTGCGGGCCATGCCAGATGATGGGGCCGATAATTTCCGAATTGGCCAAGGAAATGGGAGAAAAGATAAAAATAGGCAAAATGAATGTGGATGAAAATCACGCGACATCTGAGAAATACGGGATTATGTCTATTCCCAGCATAAAAATTTTTAAGGACGGACAGGTGGTGAAAGAATTTATGGGAGTGCAGAGCAAAGAAAGTTTAAAGGAAGAATTGGGAAAAATCAGCTGAGTTAAGAAGATTGATTCATTTTTGGTTTTTTGTTAAAATATGCTTATGGAAGAGAAAGACAAGAATGTAAAAAATGAATATGTGACCAAAGGATATCTTGAGGAACAGCTTGGCGAGCAGGCGAAGGTTATTATTTCTGCAGTAGATGAAATGTTCGGAAAACACAAAGCTGAGATCAATGAAAGATTTTCAGGGGTCAATGAGAGATTTTCAGAGATCGATGAAAGATTTTCAGGGGTAAATGAAAGATTTTCAGAGATCGATGAAAGATTGGAAGAAATGGAATCAAATCTTGGAAAAAAGATTGATAACGTTCAGGCTTTAATTGACGGCTATGTTAAGGCTCAGGAGGATTTTAAGCAGGAGTTTGTAATTATGAAGGAAGAAGTAAGGCAGATGAAGCAGATTTTTAAGGAAAAACTTGGAGTTGAAATAAGAGCAATCTGATTTCCGGGTTAAAAGTGAAAAATTATAAGAATAAGGTTTTTTAAGGTTTCATTTCTGCCCCTTTGGGGCAGTTTTTTTTGTTTTTTTTGGAAGTTTTTTGTGGTATAATAGAACAGTAATTTTCAATTTACAAATTCACAATTTACAAAAAATTTACAATTATCAATTCACAAACCAGAGCTTGGTTGAAAATTGTAAATTCCGCGCAGGTTCAGATTTGTAATCTGAACCGTATAGTTAACTAATAAAGCATAATCTGTAAACTAAAATGAGCAGGTTACAAACCTGCTCCTGCATAAAGGGTGCTTGGTTAAATTCAGAAAACCATAAGTTTAGCGCCTTTTTGCAAAGAACCCTCTCTGTCCCCGCCAAGGCGGGGACATCTCTCCCGAAGGGAGAGAGGGAAATACAAAAAAATAAAATTTAAATTCCTACTCGCCTGCTTGCGGGAGAGGATTGAGGTGAGGGTAAAATTAAAAAATTGTTTCAACATTCAAAATTAAAAATTCAAAATTGACCACCGATGAAAAAGTTTCTCTTGCCTACAATTAAAAAAGATTCATCCTCTCCCTCCGGGGCTTTTTCCCACCTCTCCCTCCGGGAGAGGTCGGCCCGGTACTCCGGGGCGGGAGAGGGCGCTTGGTTAAATCCAGAAAACCATAAGTTTAGCGCCTTTTTGCAAAGAACCCTCTCTGTCCCCGCCAAGGCGGGGACATCTCTCCCGAAGGGAGAGAGGGAAATACAAAAAAATAAAATTTAAATTCCTACTCGCCTGCTTGCGGGAGAGGATTGAGGTGAGGGTAAAATTAAAAAATTGTTTCAACATTCAAAATTAAAAATTCAAAATTGACCACCGATGAAAAAGTTTCTCTTGCCTACAATCAAAAAAGATTCCTCCTCTCCCTTAGGGAGAGGATGTCCCGAAGGGACAGGAGAGGGAAAAGACAATAAAGTTTCCTCCCTCATCCGGCCTCCGGCCACCTTCTCCCAAAGGGAGAAGGGGATGCTTTTTGTATTTCTATTTTCTCTATTTTCCCTGCTTTTTGTTCCATGTTCCATGTTCCATGTTTCATGCGCCCACGCCGCCACCGAATTCATCTCTATCGTCGACACCGGCGGAGCATCTGATGCTGATTACTCAACCCTATCCAGCTGGGAAAATGCGATTGGAACCAATCTGACCGCGCCGGATACTTTTGTTTTCTCCGGATCAGTTACCGGTACGGCACCTTCAGACGGCGCTCAAGTAACGCTTTACCGTTCCGGAGCATCCACGGGAGTAGGAGCGACAGTGGTCCATACGGCCAAAGCCGGAAGCCAGATTATGCTCAAAGGCGTCGGCAACACCAGCCCGGCCTATTACCAGGCCAGCGACGAATGGCGGATCGATGCTTCCAATCTTTTCCTCCTAAGCGGCACCGCTCCCGACCAGCCTCAAGTGACGGCCAAATGCCGGGCGACAACTGGGACTGCCGACACGACTGCTGTCACCATCAACGGCTGGGATACTGACTCAACTCACTATATAAAAATCTGGACGGATCCATCCGAAAACTACCGGCATCAGGGGAAATATGACATTTTAAAATACCGGCTGGAAGTAAGTTCTAGCAGATCAATTGATAATTATGAATATTATGTAAGACTTGACGGATTACAAATAAAAAATTTATACACAAGTAGCTTTTATTCGATTCTTTCAAGACATGAAACAGGCGGTGATTTTCAAGTAAGTAATTCAATATTTAATTCAAATGGTGCTACTGGAAATGGTGATGGTATTTCTGCAGACTATGGCGGAAATGTTAAAATTTGGAATAATATTCTTTATGGTTTTCTTGGTCAAGGGATTGATATCCATACGGGCTATGTTTATAATAACACGGTTTTAAATTCAGGCGCCGGAATAGTTAGTTCTGATGGCACAGGGACATTAGCGGTGATAAAAAATAATCTTTCTTATAATAACACTAATAATTACAACGGTGCTTTTGCATCAGGTTCCACCAACAACCTCTCCGGCCCTTCCTCTGATTCTGATATCGCCGGTCAAACCGCTCCCCAGAACGGCGTCACGGTAACCTTCGCCGACACATACAACAATGATTTCCACCTCGACTCATCCGACACCGGAGCGAAAAACAACGGAACAATTCTTTACGACTCTGGAGATGATGCTAATCTAAACTTCACCACTGACGCAGACAACGAAGCCAGAAAAGACAGCGTCGGAACCTGGGACATCGGAGCCGATGAAAATGTGGCTAAGATTTATCGCTCGGTCGGAGCCGGAGCAACCAGTCCCTTGGCTTGGGGCGGAACCGCTGATTCCAGTTATGGCAATATGAGCATCACAGGATTAATCGCCACTTTCTGGCGTCCGCTTCCGGACAATGTCGGAGTCGGTGATGCTCTTCAATATGATGCTGACAATACCGGAGGAATAGACAAAATAGTTTTCATAACGAAAAGAATCGACTCTACTCATTATTCAGTCAGAAAAGCCGATGGAACAGCACCAGATGCAACGACAAGTCTTCCAAATTCAGGGTGGGGAATTTACAGATCATATATAAGTTTATCCAACGCCGAAGCGGGAACGGAAAATACCGGAATAAATGATACGGTGGAAAACTTTGATACCGGCAATGTCAACCTTACAACAAATAATCTGCAATGGAACATTGCCTGTTATGCCAATGGGACGGCGGCAGATACGACAGCGGTAGAAATGAATGGCTGGACAACTGCAACGGATAATTATATTAGAATTTACACTCCAACAAGATTGGATGAGGTGGGAACGAGTCAGAGGCATGCGGGGAAGTGGGATACGGGAAAATATCGACTTGAGGTGACTGATGATTATCCGTTGAAACTCTATGATGATCATATTCGAATAGACGGACTGCAAATAACTGTTACTAATCAAACTGCCAGTAGAACTGTAGTTACTGCTGGCGCCCAAGCAGCTTCTAATGAAATTCAAATTAGCAACTCAATTATTAGAGGGAGTAATGACAGTAATTATACGCAATTTGGATTAAATGTTAATGACACTGATTTAAATATTAAAATTTGGAATAATATTATTTATGATATTTATACATCTTTAATTGGTGGAAATGGAAACAGGTCGGTAAAATTTGATGGGTCAAGTAGTTGCTATTTTTATAATAATACTATTTATGGCGGCTACCGTGGAGTAGAGCAAACTGCAGGAACAGTTGTGGCTAAAAACAACATTGTACAAAACGCGGGCGGTACGGGATATAACGGATCGTTTAGCTCGAACTCTACCAATAATCTGTCTAATTTTGCCGATGCTCCTGGATCTAATCCTCAAAATTCAAAAGATGTAGCTTTCGTTAATGAAACAGCGGGAAGCGAAGATCTTCATTTAGCGCCGGGGGATTCTGTTGCCAGAAATATCGGCGCGGATCTGACGAATGACATTGCCTACCGTGAAATGATAAAACTGGATTCCGGCTCCATGGCCGGAATGACAATCGGCGGAACCGACATTGATTCTTATGGAAATATTGGTGATACGATTATTACTCGGCCTATCGGAACAAGCTGGGATATCGGAGCCGATGAATTGATCACAAAAATCTATCGCTCTGTCGGAGTTGGAACCACTGCGGCCATAATTTCCGGAACCAGCCCAGCTATCTCTCTCACTATCTCTGGCAACACCGGAACATTTGCCACTTGGCCCACTTCCGCTGATTTTGGAGTCGGAGATGTCATTCGCTATGACTCTGATAATAATGGCTCTTTGGATTCTACCGCTTTTATTTCTGCCATAGATTCAACTGCTAAAACTGCCACGCTTCAATCCGGCACAGGAGGAGCGCCGACGGCCATGGCAGTCGGAGATTTTGATTGGAAACTTTTTCGCGCTCACACTTCTCTATCCGCTTGGGAATCGGGAACAGCTAACACCGGCATTGGCGTCACCTTTCCAGGAGGAAACAGAGACATCGCTACAAACTCCGAACAATGGAACGTTGCTTGTTATGCTAACAGCGGAACCGCGCCGGATACAACCGCCATTTCCATTTCCGGCTGGATAACAAAACCACAAAATTATATTAAGATTTATACCCCAACTTTATCTTCCGAAGTTACTACCTCGCAAAGGCATCAGGGGAAGTGGGATGCTACAAAATACAGGCTGGAATCTACTGATTATGAAATAAGCGTTACAAGTAATTATGTTAAAATTGAAGGTCTCCAAATTAAGAATACTGTCACATCAGGTACAGCAGCATCTTCCATTTATGTCAACTCACTTAGCGTGAATGATAATAAGATTTATATAAGCAATAATATATTATTCGGCGTCTATAGTGTTGCTACCAATGGAGACGGAATCAGGAGCACTTTTGCCAATAATAATTTATATATTTCTAATAATGTTATTTACGGATTTAATCAAACCTCAATGTCTGGCATTCATTCATACAGCAAAACATATATATATAACAATACTATTTATGACTCTTATCACGGAATTTTCATAGAGTCTGGCGGCTCAGGAATTGCTAAAAATAATTTGGTAGTTGGGACAACTGACCCGTATCGTGGCAGCAGTTATTTTGTTGGCTCCGATTACAACGCGACTGATAAAAACGATACTGATGATGGGGGGATTCATAGTAAAATTTCCCAAACCGTTTCTTTCGTCGACGCGACAAACAAAGACTTCCATCTCCTCCCGACAGATTCATCCGCCAAAGACGCCGGCACGGATTTGACACAAGACCTCTATCTTCCCATAACTTCCGATATTGATTCCCATACTAGATACCAGATACAAGATACTAGCTACTTGCCTGACATCGGCGCTGATGAATCCGCCACTGCCATCTATCGTTCCCTTGCGCCAAGTGCTACAAGTTCCATCGCCTCCGGAACCAGCCCGGCTAATTCGATGATTATTGCTGGAACAGCTGTCACATTTGGCACTGCTCCCGGCGACACCATCGGAGTGGGCGATGCGATTCAATATGACAGCGATAATAATGGAACAGTTGATTCGATTGCGTTCATATCATACAGAACTGATTCAACGCATTATACGATCCAAGACCGGACAGGCGGAACGCCGACATCCACATCAGCGACGGATTATGACTGGTCGATTTTCAGGGCTTACACTTCACTTCAAAACGCTTCCGGATCATCGACCGGCGGAACGGAAAACACCGGCATCAGCGCCAATGTCCGGCATTTTGACATCGACTGGGCGGCCAGCCACGGGAAAAATATTTATACTGTGAACCAGCAGTGGAACGTGGCGGCTTATGCCAATTCTACGACAGCTGATTCAACAGCAACGTCCATTTCTAGTAACTGGACAACGTACCCAACAAATTATTTGAAAGTCTATACGCCAACTGCCACGACGGAAGTGGGGATAAGCCAGAGGCATCAGGGGAAATGGGATACTTCTAGATATTATATTGATGGAGTTTTTAGCTGGACATCTGCGGTAGTTACTTCAACATCATATTTTAGAATGGATGGCCTGCAACTCAGAAATACAACTTCAAATGGAACTGCTTATACGATTAATGTTAGCCCGTCTACAGGTTATACTGATTATTATTTTTCTAATAATATAATTCGAGGCGGATCAACGCCTTGGACTCAGCTTAGTTTTGCATGGAGTTCCATTCCATCAAATTTCGGACGCAAAGCTAGTATTTGGAATAATATAATTTACGGGGGATATACTGGGATTAATTTTGGCAGTAGCTCTTGGACTGGGCCAATCGAAATTTATAATAATACTTTGTATGATTTTAGTTACAGAGGTATTTCTGGTCTTGGTAGTAGTAAGATAGTAAAAAACAATATTACTCAAAACTGTACAGATGGTTATGATGGAACTCCAGATTCTTCTTCCGACTACAATATTTCCGATGTTGATGCTTCCGACGCTCCCAATGCTACTTTCACCAATGATTATGCGAATGTAACTTTTGCGGATGAAGCCAACAAAGATTTTCATCTTGGAATAGGCGATACGGCGGCGAGAAATTCCGGTGCGGATTTATCTTCCGATCCCTGGATTCCCGCTTCCGCGGGAATGACAAGCGATATAGATGGACATAGTCGTCCGGCTCAAGGCATATGGGATATCGGCGCGGATGAAGGCGCGACGGCCATATATTATTCCGTCGGGCAATCCACTTCCACTGATTTCAAAGTCGCATCGAATGTTACAGTGAGTGGCTATACTGCCACTTTCACCACCGCGCAAACCGGCAACATCGGAGTAGGAGATATTGTCACTTACACCGGCGGATCTTGCACCATATCTGGAAAAACTTCAACTCTCATTTGGTCTTGCCAAAATGCGACAGGAGGAACTGCTCCCCAAGTATCAGGAGTAGCCGTTACTTCAATTAAGCGTGCTTTTGCTTCTCTCAATTCTTCTATTGGAGGATCAACCGCTCCGGAATTTTTGAATACAAGTGATCTCAAAACCAACAACTATATTCTCAATATTCCTTGCTATATGGACTCCGGCACTACTCCAGATACAACAGCGGTAACTATTTCCGGCTACACCACCGCTGTACCAAACTATATCAAAGTCTATACTCCCAATAACACTACAACTGAAGCCAATCAATCCCAAAGGCATCAGGGGAAGTGGGATGAGGGGAAGTATAAATTATCAATTAATGGAACTGTGATTATTAATAAAGTATCTTATATAAAATTTGATGGTTTGCAAATATACATGAATAGTAGCAGTACTTATCTTTACGGCATTGACAATAATACTAGTGGAACAGGAAGTGATGTTTACTTATTAAATTCAATAGTTAGAGCCAAAGGCGCTTTGGGACAGCGTGGCTTTTCAGATGTTCACGGTGTGGCAACCGGCTCTCGCGCTTATATATCAAATAATATATTTTATGGGTATGATACTACCGATAGCCATTCTCAAATTATCACTATAACGAGTTCAAATTCATCAGCTTATGTTTACAATAATACTTTTGACACGGCTTATATTGCTCTCGTTTCAAATAGTGGAAGTATAACTGCAAAAAATAATATTGCTCAAAATTGCATTGATGCTTATGTAAATTCATTTGGAGCCTCTTCGGATTATAATATTTCGAATATAGCATCAGACGCTCCGTCACCATCATATAGATCAGGCCTTGCTACTACTGTCAACTTTCTTGATTCCACTAACAAAGATTTTCATCTCGGCATCGGCGATACTGGCGCTCAAAATGTCGGACTGAATATAGGCACCGGCTCCACGGAACCATATCTTTCCTTCACCACCGACATCGATGGCAACACGAGAAACCTAAATTTCAAAGGCTGGGACATCGGCGCGGATGAAGCGGCGACTGCCATATACTACAGTGTCGGACAATCATCATCTGATCTCAAAACCGGCTCTCCCACTCTTTCCATTGATTCATCCGGAAACGGAACGCTTTCCGTAGCACAGACGGGAAACATGGGAGTGGGAGACTATATCGAATACGGAACTTCCCCCTACAACAAGGCTTACATTTCCGGAAAAACTTCCACGACTGTCTGGACTGTCCAATCTGCCACCGGCTCAATGCTGGGAATAGCCACTACCGAACCAGTCAACTCCATAAAGCATTCCTACACCACCCTTAGTGGTGCTATCGCCGGAGCGTCCGGTTCGACCATGATGAATACGACTGACATGTATACCAACAATCTCCAGCTTAATGTTCCATGCTATATGGACTCCGGCACTGCTGACACAACTGCCGTCACCATCAGTGGATATACTACATATAGTACCAATTACATAAAAGTCTATACACCGAACAATACGACTACCGAAGCTAACAATTCCCAGAGGCATAGCGGGAAGTGGGATGAGGGTAAGTATCGGTTGGAATGTACCTTTACAGGGACAGGCACATGTTTATATATTGATACGGGCTATATTACTGTTGATGGAATTCAAATTAAAATAATTGCTTCAGGAAGTTGGGATTATGGAATTAATGTTTCTCCTAATCTAAGAGAAATGATGGTTAACATTTCCAATAACATTGTTCAAGGAAATTTGAGTGGAACTGGTACAGCAATTTGGGGAATAATAATGAATTATAATAACATTCCAAGCAAAATAATATATGGAAGTGTCTGGAACAATATTATCTATGGTTTTATTAATGGTGAAAACTCAGCTGGTGGAATATATACGAATTCTGGTTGGGATAGGATTTTATATTACAACAATACAATAACAAATTCATATTACGGTTTGTCTAGTATTGGTTCCATTGCCAAAAACAATCTTTCATATAACAACATCGACAACTATGCTTACAGTTTCGACTCTTCTTCCACCAACAATCTTTCCGGTCCTACCCAGGTCGATGCTCCCGGATCCAATCCGCAAAACGGAAAAACTGTAAACTTTGTCGATCCTGCTAATTATGATTTTCACCTCGCCGAATCCGACACTTCTGCAAGAAACGCCGGTGCGGATTTGAGCGTGGATACGAATTTAGCCGTGACAACCGACATCGATGGAAATTCCCGCCCATCTCTTGGAACTTTTGACATCGGCGCGGATGAAGGCGCAACTTACATTTACTATTCCGTCGGACAAAACACCTCTGATCATAAAACTGGTTCGCCAACCATTACACTTTCTGGATATTCTGCCACTCTTTCCGTAGGCCAAACTGCGCCGAATATGGGAGTGGGGGATCTCATAACTTACACCGGCGGTTCATGTTTCATCACCGCCAAAACCAACGACGACAAGATGCATTGGAATTGCCAAAATGCGACCGGCGGAACGGCTCCGCAAGTTTCAGGCGTGTCAGTCACAAGCATCGCGCATGCGTTTGATTCATTAGGCGGAAATACTGATTTAGGAGCATTATCTGCTAATTCCGGCCAAGGTGCTAAAAATTCTTCGCATCTTAATACTTCTGATTTGTATTCCGGAAATTATATCCTAAACATTCCTTGCTACTATGACAATGCGGCAGATACATCTCCGGTTACTGTCAATAATTGGACTACGGCAGCTAACAATTATATAAAAGTCTATACTCCGACCAATATTTCAACTGAAGCTAATAGCTCGCAAAGGCACAATGGAAAATGGGATACGGGCAAATATTATATGAATAATACTAACGCTGGCTTGTATATTTACGATAATTATTTTTGGATCGATGGAATACAGCTCAAAGTATTGGGAAATGATTCTGGATGGCCGGTCATGATTGAAATTAACAGTTTGAGCCCGTATGATAACAAAATTAAAATATCGAATAATATTTTACAAGCCGATTATTCAGGAATGGTTACATACGGCGGGAATGCAGTATCTACAAGCTGGGGAAATCAAAATGTGCTTAATATTTGGAACAATATTATTTATGATTCAGTCAAAAGTACGCATTTTGGCGGATTATACATTACTGGAGGAAAAAACTATGTTTATAATAATACATTTGCCAATTTGAACGGTGGAATTTATGTTGGTGCTGGTTCTGCTATTGTGAAAAATAATATTGTTCAAAATGCTGATGACGGATATTCTGGAGGTTTCGCATCTGGTTCGGATTACAACATTTCCAATGTTTCGGGAGATACCACTGGCGGAGCGCATGACAAAGACAATACTACTGTCACTTTTATCAGTTCTACTGACAAAAATTATCATTTATCTTTAAATGATAGCGGAGCGAAAAACCAAGGCATAAAACTGGCTTCTTATTCCGACGACAGCAATTTAAATTTCACTACCGACATTGACGGAAATTCCAGAACCGGGGATTGGAGCATCGGCGCGGATGACGGCCCGTTTGTCGAAGCTCAACAATCGAAAAATATCGACACCAATGAAAGCCTCAATTCTGGACTTGTTGGTTATTGGTCTTTTGATGGGGACGATATGAAAGGGATCGGCATCGGTGGAACGGCTCTTGATAAGTCCGGAAACGGCAACGACGGAATCCTTAGCGGTACCGCGCCCGGTCCGACAGCAACGATTGGGAAAAGAGGGCAGGGGATGATTTTTGACGGAACGGATGATTATGTGAATTGTGGAAGCGGAGCGTCTTTGGATGATTTGCATACAACTGGCGGATTGACAATTTCAGCTTGGATAAAACCCGAAACAGCTGGCGAAGGGGAGCTTGGTCGCATACTTGATAAGGATAGCAATTTTTCTGGCTATTGGCATTTAGATGTTTATGGAAATAATAGTAAAGCTCTGCAATTTTTAAAGGACGGATCAACGGATTTGCTGGCTCGTTCGTCTAATGGGGTTATTAGTTTTAATAAATGGCAATATGTGGCAGTGAGCTGGGATGGATCCACCACAGCCGCTAATGCTCATATTTATGTTAATGGAGTCGAAACAGGATATGCTGTTCAGACAGATGGTGTAGGTTTTCTCTCGGATAGTTCTTTAGCAACTCGTATTGCTGCAAATGGGGCAGCAACAGCAGGTTTTGCTTTCGACGGTTCTCTCGACGAAGTTCGCATATATAACCGCGCGCTTTCGGCGGATGAAATCGGTCGGCTATATCGAATGGGACAGGTGACGATCGACAAGGATTTGGGGAATGCGGTGATAAAGAAATGATGTGCAATTACCAATTATCAATAAACCAATTTACAATAAATTTTCAATTTAACAATGACAAAATTTTCAAATAAATTCGATCTTGAGGAAAGAACATCCAAGTTCGGTTCGGAAATTGTTAGATTTTGCAAAAAACAAGAAAAAGACTTGCTGATGAAACCGATTATAAATCAGCTGATCCGTTCCGGAACTAGCGTTGGTGCCAATTACTGCGAAGCCAATAATGCCAGTTCCAGAAAAGACTTTAGAAATAAGATATTTATTTGTAAAAAAGAGGCGCAAGAAACGAAATATTGGCTAAGAATTTCTTCTGATTACCTTAATGAAAGCCAAAGAGAAAAGGCCAGGAAACTATGGAAAGAATGCCAGGAATTGACCATGATATTTCAAAAAATTGTAAACACATTGGATAAAAAACAATGATCAATAACCAATTTTCAATAAATTTTCAATTATACAATTTCCATTGAAAAATGAAAAATTGATAATTCATTGGTAATTGATCATTGGTTTATTGGTAATTGAATGGCAATTGGTCTATTGGTAATTGATAATTGTTTATGATGACGTCCGCGTTTACAGCCGCGTCATTAGTGCGGAAGAAGTCGGCGACCTCTACCGCCTCGGCCACGCCACCATCAAAGAATAAAAAACATACCCTCCTCTCCCGCTTGCGGGAGAGGATGCCCGAAGGGCAGGAGAGGGGAAAAAATAAAAATCATGATTTTCTACAAAGCAAAATCAAAAAAATTATATGTCTACGTGGATGAATCAGGGCAGGATACCAAGGGATTGATTTTTGTCGTAGGAATTTTAGTTTTTGAAAAAGAAAAAAGCGCGCTGATGGAAAAACTGGGAAAAATTGAAAAGAAAAGCGGTAAAAATAATGTAAAATGGAATAAATGCAAATATGAATTCCGCAAAGATTATATCGAAAAAATCGGAAGTGCTGACATTTTTCGAGATAAATTATTTTTCGAAGTATTCAGTGACACGAAAAAATATATAGAATTGACTTCATACGCCACTGCCAAAGCTATTCTAAAAAAAGCAAGTGATAATTATAAAGCGACAGTTTTTGTGGATGGGTTAAAGAAGAAAGAAATAGCGATTTTTGTCAGAGGACTTCGTGCGCTTAGAATAAGAACAAAGAAAATCAGAGGGGTTAAAAAGGATGAAAATAATGCATTTATCCGTTTAGTCGACGCTTTATGCGGACTAGTAAGAGATGCAAACGATGGACAAAAATGGGCAAGCGAAACCGTTTTAAAGCTAAAGCATAGAAAAATAGCAGACGAGCTCTAAAAAACACAAAACCCCCGTTTATAGGGGGAATTGCCTATCTCGATTGCTCAAGAAACCTGCCATACGGACAGTATTCGGCAAAATATTTATTGTGCAAACCCCCGCCACGATGTGAAGTGTTACCTTCTGGCCGGGATTCTTATGTGACGTAATACTACCACAGAGGTCATTTTATGTCAAATACTATCGTTTGCTGATGTCCGCATCTACGACCGTGCATTATCGGCGCAAGAAGTCGGGGATTTGTATAACGCGGGGAAGGCGAAGATAAAAGAATAGGCTCGGACAATGATCAATTTACAATTTACAAAAAATTTACAATTAAACAATTTACAAATATCAGTGGAAGACAAAAATAAAAAAGAATATGATTTGACCAAAAGAACTACTAAATTCGGCGAAGATGTTATTGTACTTTGCAAAAGCATTAAAATCGATATAATTAATAAACCTGTCATTAATCAGCTGATAAGATCAGGAACCAGCATGGGTGCAAATTATTGCGAGGCGACAAACGGCAGTTCTAAAAAAGATTTTAGAAATAAGATATTTATCTGTAAGAAAGAAACACAGGAAACAAAACACTGGCTTCAGCTTCTGGCTAAATGCAATTCCGAAAAAACGGAAGAAATAAGAAAATTATGGAAAGAATGCCAAGAGCTTATTATGATATTTCAAAAAATTGTAAACACATTGGATAAAAGGCAATGATCAATTTACAAATTTACAATTTACAAAAAATTTACAATTATCAATTCACAAACCAAAGCTTGGTTGAAAATTGTAAATTGAATCTTGAATATTTATTGTAAATTGTAAATTGATTATTGATAATTTTTATGAATCCTATAAAGATGTCCAAGAAATTAGGCGGGAAGATTGAAGTGAAAAGCAAAGTGAAGCTGACCGAAAAAACCTTGCCAGTTTTGTATACCCCGGGGGTGGCGGAAGTTTCCCGCGCGATCGCGAAAAACAAAAAACTGTCATTTGAATATACCATCCGCAAAAATACCGTGGCGGTTATCTCGGACGGAAGCGCGGTTTTGGGCCTCGGAAACATCGGACCGGAAGCGGCTCTGCCGGTAATGGAGGGAAAATGCCTTTTGCTAAAAGAATTGGCCGGAGTGGACGCTGTTCCTATTGTTCTCGCTACCCAGGATACGGAGGAGATAATCAAAACGGTGAAATATTTGGCACCGACTTTTGGCGGAATTAACTTGGAAGATATTTGCGCTCCCCGATGTTTTGAAATCGAGGAAAGGCTCAAGGTGGAACTCGACATGCCGGTTTTCCATGACGACCAGCACGGAACGGCGATCATAATTCTTGCTGGCCTAATCAATGCGGTGAAAGTTGCCAAGAAAGATATCGAAAATATTAAAATCGTAATTTCCGGCGTGGGGGCGGCCGGAATTGCCGCGGCCAAACTGCTTTTTAGATATGGCGCCAAAAATATCATTATGGTCGACAGCCAGGGGATAATTTATGAAGGAAGAGACAATCTTAATCCGGTGAAAAAAGAAATCGCCAAAATTACCAATCGGGAAAAAAGAAAAGGCGGGGTGCGGGAAGCTCTAAAAAGCGCGGATGTTTTTATCGGCGTTTCGGCTCCCGATATTCTCACGGAAGAAGATATCCGCCAGATGAACAAAGACGCGGTTGTTTTTGCCATGGCCAACCCGGTTCCGGAAATAATGCCAGCTTTGGCCAAAGCCGGCGGAGCGCGCATTGTGGCGACGGGAAGATCCGATTTTCAAAACCAGCTCAACAATGTCCTGGTTTTCCCGGGAATTTTCCGGGGAGCGCTGGACAATAATATCAGAAAGATAACCGAAGAACATAAGATCCGCGCGGCCAAGGCTTTGGCCGGATTGATAAAAAAGCCAACGAGTGGTAGAATTGTGCCAGAAGCGCTGGATAGGCGGGCAGTGAGAACGGTAGCGGATGTATTTAAGAAGAAGTCTCTACGAACTACGAAACAAGAATAAAAAATCCCAAATCCAAATCTCAATGCCAAATAAAGCTCCAAATAAAAATAATACTTATGATTTGATAGAGCGAACAGCTAAATTTGGAGAAGATGTCATCGAATTTTGCTGCAACCTTTCCAGGAATGAAATCAACAGGCCGCTCATCAGCCAAATAATACGGTCGGGAACCAGTGTTGGAGCAAATTATATGGAAGCTGATGGCGCAGTTTCAAAAAAAGATTTTGAAAATAAAATCGGGATATGCAGAAAAGAATCAAAAGAAACTATGCACTGGTTCAGAATGATTGCAAAAGCCAATCAGGACAAAAAAGATAAGTGCCGAAAACTTTACAAGGAAGCGCAGGAATTTGTATGGATATTTTCTGCCATAATAAACAAGTCAAAAAATAAAAAATAGTTGGAATTTACAGGTTGGGATTTTATTGGATATTGAGATTTTGTAATTGAGATTTAAAAATATAATTTTTAGATTTACAAATTCGTATATTCGTACAAATTTGTAGTTCGTAGAGAACCCATGAAGATTTACAAACAAAAAATAAAAATCCAAAGCACGACTCAGATAGAATTTATTGATATCACCAATCAGGTGGAAGAAGTGGTGGAAGCTTCGGGGATAAGAGAGGGGCAGGTTCTGGTCTACTGCCCGCACACGACGGCTTCAATCGTGGTCAACCACAACGAGCCGATGCTGATCCAGGATTTTATGACCATCCTCTATCGGCTTGTGCCGGTGTCCGACCGATATTCGCATGATCTTTTCGAGCTCAACAAAGCTACCAAGTCTGACGGGCGGAGCAACGGCCATTCGCACTGCAAAGCGATACTTCTCGGAGGAGTGAGCGAAACCTTGCCGATTGAAAAAGGAAAAATAATCATGACCGAACGGCAAAGCATCTTTATCACGGAAATGGACGGAGCGAGGACTCGGGAAGTGCTTGTGCAGGTGATAGGACTTTAGTTTTAGAATCCTGAATTTAGTATTTAGAATTTAGAATGGGAATCAAGAATAATGAATTTGAAAAAATTACAAAGTTTACTGATATAGCGGCTTGGCAGGAAGGACATAAGCTTATAATCGGGCTCATAAAGGCAACCAGGCTCAATAAGTTCGAGTGTTGATTCTGTATTCAATATTCTGATTCTAAATTCCAAGTTCATAATTCTAAATTCTATTTCAATGGGCAAGCTCGCGAACGATTTGATTAGAAAAGGATATCTCAAGAATGATCTGATTATCGACGCGTTTTTTGAAATCAGCCGGGTTGAGTTTGTTCCAAAAGAATTAGAGAAAGAGGCGGAGGCGGATATTCCGCTGCCAATCGGATACGGCCAGACCATTTCCCAGCCCGCGACGGTCGCTACCATGCTTGAGCTTCTCGAGCCCGAAAGAGGGCATAAGGTTCTCGATATCGGTTCCGGATCCGGATGGACCGCGGCGCTCCTTTCCTACGCCGTCGGAAAAGAAGGAAAAGTGATTGCGGTGGAAAGGAATGCGAATCTTCTGGAATTTGGAAAAAATAACGCGGAAAAATTCGGCTACGTTTCAAAAGGAACCGCCGAATTCATATGCGCTGACGGGAGCAAAGGATATTCCCCCGAAGCGCCTTATGACCGGATTTTAGTTTCCGCTTCAGCCGAGTACGTGCCCGATGAACTTAAGGCCCAACTAAAAATCGGCGGAAAAATGGTGATTCCGATCCTGCACAGCGTTTGGTATCTGGAAAAAAGAGGGGAAGATGATTTCTTGAAAGAAGAATACCCGGGGTTCAGTTTCGTGCCGCTTATTATCAAATAATTTACAATTTTATAATTTTCTCTTCGTCCTCTCCCTTCGGGAGAGGATGTCATGTACTCATGACAGGAGAGGGAGCTTGGTTAGATTCAGAAAATCATAAGTTTCACGAAGAACCCTCTCTCCCCCGCCTAGGCGGGGGTATCTCTCCCAAAGGGAGAGAATGAATGCTGGAATAAATTCAAAAATTTTAGGCACTATTTGATGAAGAAAAAGATAATATTATCATCAATCATAATAATTTGTCTGCTCGCCGCAGGTCTTTTTTATTTCCGCTATCAGGTATATTATTCCCATGGAAATTATAAAAACGAAAAAACTTTTGAGATCAAAAAGGGCGAGGGGAATGGAGAAATCGCGGCCAAGCTGGCCGAAGAAGGATTGATATCGGGAAAGATATATTTCCACTACTATTCAAAATCCCAGGGGATCGTCAACAAGATTCTTCCGGGAATATACAAGCTGTCCGGCAATATGTCCATTCCCGAAATCGCGCACACGATCACCAATCTGCAGGATCTTCGGATCAAAGTCACTTTTCCGGAAGGCTGGAACTCCAAGAAAATGGCGGCGCGCCTCAATGAAAACGGATTGCCGGGAGATGAATTCCTAAAGCGGATAAATGACGCCGATGCGTTCCGGCCGAAATATGATTTTCTTGCTGACGCGAAAATCTCAAATCTCGAGGGTTTTCTTTTCCCCGATACTTATTATTTCCCTCCGGATTCTGACGGGGAAAAAATAATAAAACTGATGCTTAATGATTTTGGGTTGAAAGTTGATGCCGATTTGAGAGAAGATATCCAAAAACAAAATAGGACATTGAAAGAAATTATCACTATGGCGAGCATAATCGAGATGGAAGTGAAGAGCGAAGAAGACCGGAAAGTCGTGAGCGGGATATTTTGGAACAGAATTGAAAAAGGCATGCCTCTCCAAAGCTGCGCCACGCTGGCGTTTGTTCTGGGTGAGAATAAAAAGCAATATACCTATGAGGATACGCAAATCAAATCCCTATTCAACACTTATCAAAATGCCGGGCTTCCGCCCGGACCGATCGGAAATCCGGGGCTGGCTTCCATTGAAGCGGCGGCTAATCCAAAAGATACCGGCTATTTTTATTTTTTGAGCGACCCGGAAACAGGGAAGACGGTGTTTTCCAAAACGATTGATGAACATAATGCCAATAAGGACAGGTATGGGCTGTAAGCCATAAAAAATATATAGCATAAAATCCCCACCTCTCCCTTAGGGAGAGGTCGCCCATAGGCCTATGGGCGGGAGAGGGAAAAAACTAAAGATTTTCTTCCTTCATCCGGTCCCGCCAAGGCGGGACCACCTTCCCCCAAAGGGGGAAGGGGAATATAGCTCAGTAAGCCCAGCAGGGCTTTTTTTGCCTCGTGGAATACCGCAAGGCGGTAGCGTCTTTGCCGCTATCCCACGGCGGCTTGACTTTTTGGCGAAAATCTGCTATACTGAAATATCGTACCTGAAGAATAGGATTTCGCTTATTGTATTATATAAAGCAAATTCTAGCTATCCTTTTCAGAATTCCGGGCGCGAGTTCCAAAGCAAAAAAGCCCTCCTTATTTTTTGCGAGTAGGTAAAATGTATTTTTTCGGGATAATTCCTGGAAAGATGCTCCCTTGCGAACGGAATTGTGGAAAGGAAAGCTATAAAACATGGAACATGGAACATAAAACATGGAAAAAGCTCATTTAACATTGACCTCGCTTTGTCATTCCCAACTTGATTGGGAATCCAGTGAATAAGCCAAAATATCAGACTAGATTCCCGCTTTCGCGGGAATGACAATTAAGTACAAACTTATTTTTATATAATGGCTTATTCCAGATAAGGAATGAGAATTAATTAAAATCAGTTAAAAGCGTTTTGAAGATAAAAAAGCCGTCTTCCGAAAGGGCGGCTTTTGTGTTTCCAAATTGAACCGACCAAAATAAAATCCAAATTCATCCTCTCCCCTCGGGAGAGGATGTCATGTACTCATGACAGGAGAGGGAGCTCGGTTAGATTCAGAAAAACATAAATTTCACGAAAAACCCTCTCTATCCCCGCCTGGACGGGGACATCTCTCCCAAAGGGAGAGAAGGAAACCTTTTACTGAATTTTTTCTAAGGTTTAGTCTCGGAAATTTCTTTTAAAATATTTTCTAACACTTTTTCTATTTTATCCAATTCTTCCTCTGAAAATTTCTGAAGGACGAAATCGGACGGATCGATTTGGGCGCGCAGTTTTTCGTTAGCGGCGCCGATCCTTATTCTTTTGAAATTCTGGGTGCCCAGCTTTTCGATTATATCGGCGACGCCGTTGTGGCCAGCCGATCCGGAATCAGAAGAAATTTTATGCTTTCCGATTTCAATGTCGATGTCGTCGTGGATGACAACCAAATCTTCAGGCGCCAGCTTATAAAAATCCAAAATGGCTTTCACGGCTTCACCGGAACGGTTCATAAAAGTTTGGGGCTTGGCCAGGATAGTTTTTTGGCTGTCGCTGGCGCCTCCCTCTCCTGTCCTTCGGACACCCGCTTCGACTCGATAAGATGTCTCGTCGAATCGAGGCGAGTCCTCTCCCGAGGGGAGAGGAGGAAAATTAGAAATTGAAATTTCGGCGTTGAATTTTTTTTCAAATTTAAAATCGGGGAAATTATAATTTTCCCTGATCTTATCAATCATTATAAACCCGGCGTTGTGGCGGGTTTTTTCGTATTCTTTTCCGGGATTGCCGAGACCGACTATTAACTTCATAATTTTCAATTATCAATTTACAATTTACAATAAATTTTCAATTATGCAATTTTCAATTAGCTTTATTCATTTGTAAATTGAAAATTGTAGATTTATTGAAAATTGATCATTGTAAATTGATAACTTTTATTTACTGTCTATTATCTCCATATAATCATTGGCATCATTAAAGTTCCTGTATTCCTCCACGCTGTCTTCTTCCATATTATACTTGGAAACGATGTCTTTTCCAAGGACGATGACAATGTCGGCGCTGATATTTTTTATCGCGTTTTTATAGCTCTCGGGAAGTTCATAGGAAGCGGCGGCTGGCAGTTTTCCGACTATTTCATCCAGAGTAAAGGGCTTGGCGCCGCCGGTCAGGTCGTAGGCGAAGGTTTTTTCTTCGGCTGTTTTCCGATTGTCGGATACGACGACGACATTTTTATAGCCGAAATTTTCGCTGAGAAGCTTTTTGATTTTACCCGCCAGCGCGGAATCTTCGCTTTTATTCATTATTGCCACAGTCGCATTTTCCTTCGCGATTTCTTCCTTTCTCCTTTTTATTTTATTGAGGTCGAAAACACTCTGCGCCATCTCCTGGATTTCACTCATATTTCCAACTCGGGGAACAAGCACGAACGCCCGCGTATTTCCGAAAAAAACGTGGGAAACCTTGAGCAAACTTTCTTTGTTCCAGGCGTCGACGACGACATTATTGATATTCCTCGTATCGAGCTTTTTTGAAAGTTCGAAAAAACTTTCCATTTCTGCCGCCGAGATATCGGTTCTGACGTTTTCTCCCAGCGCGTCGAGAAGTTTGGAAAGCGCGGGAAAATTAAAAAGCGTGCCGGTGGAAAAAATTTTGTTTTTGGCGGCTTGCATAACCTGCTGCTGCCTTTTGGCTCGGCCGAAATCCCCCTCGGGATCATCGTGCCGTTCGCGCGCGTATTTCAAAGCCGTGGCTCCGTCGAGATTGTGGAAGCCCTTTTTGAGTTCGAAGGTTTCATAGGAATAATTCGGGCCGGGATAGCGGGAATCATAAATGTCTCTTTCATTGGTAATATTTATGCCTCCGATTGCATTAATGGCTTTTTCAAATCCGTCGAAATTAAGTATGACGTAATAATCAATCGGCAGGGAAGTCATCTCGCTTACGATATTCCCAACCATTTTAGCTGCCCGATTAGCGTCCTTGCTATATTTGTTGAGTCCGTACTGCAGGACGGAATTTATTTTCATCCTGGCTTTATCCTCCGGTATTTCCGCGTAAAAATCCCGCGGAATGGAAATGAGCGCCACCTGGTTGGTTTGGACATTGAGGCTCGCGATCATGATAGTGTCAGTGAGGTTGGTTCCGGCTTTTCCTTTTCCGGCGATTCCCAAAAGCAAAATGTTTATCCGCCCGCTGCGTTCTCCTTTGAGTTCGGGAAAATTTTTATCCGCAACGATGGAATTCAATTTTTCCATGAAGCTCTGATTGCTTTTTGGAACGATGGTTATTTTTTCTCCGGTGGAATAAATTTTCCAGGCAAAAAAAGCGGCATAAGCGATGGCGCAGGATAGAAGTGCGGCGAATGCGTAAAATAGTATCTTTGCTGGTAGTTTCATTATTTCTTAAATTTAGAACTTACGCGTTTGAAAGTTTTCCGGGGCTCAAGGTTTAACCTTTGGCTAGCCAAAGGTTAAACCTTGGGAACAGTGATTAAAATATTGGCAAACGCATATTGGAAATTTATTTAATCATATCGTTTCGCTTTGCCGGAGTCAAACTAACGAGGGAATATTTTGGCTAAAAAAGGCGGTAAATCGCTCTTGCCAAAGAGGCAAAATAGTGATAAAATAAGGCAGTATCCTCCTAAAAATATGGAAAAATACACGGAAAAAGATCTTGAAAAAGAAGGCTACGTCGGAGTCGGCAGTTTTGTTTTGGAAATAGCCAAGATTGTCGCGCTAGCTTTCGTGATTATCGTTCCCATTCGGGTTTTTTTGTTTCAGCCGTTTTTTGTGCAGGGAGCTTCCATGGAGCCGAATTTCGAAGACAGCCAATATCTTATTATAAATGAATTCGGCTATAAGGGAACGGATTTCGAAATTGGAGGAAAAAACTTTTTTTCGGTTGAACCGTTCAAAGAGATAGAGAGGCAGACAGTCGTGGTTTTCCGGTTTCCCCTCGATACTTCCAAATATTTCATAAAAAGAGCCATCGGGCTTCCCGGAGAGAAAATCGAAGTTAGAAACGGACAGGTGAAAATATACAACGAAGAAAATCCGAATGGATTCGTGCTGGACGAAAAAGAATATCTGGGCAGTTCGGCGAAGACCGGCGGAGAAATTTCTATGACTTTGGACGAGGATGAATATTTCGTAATGGGCGACAACCGGATGTACAGTTCCGATTCGCGCGTCTGGGGGCCGGTTTCAAAAAAAGATATAATGGGAAAGGTGCTTTTGCGGGCGTGGCCACTGGATAAGATATCGGTTTATTGAATTTTAGAAAGAGGGTTTAATGATGTTAAATAATGGAAGCCAAATTAATCCGACTTTAATTACCAATTTACAATTATCAATTTTCAATCAATTTACAATTTTCAATGATCAAAACATACCAGGATTAATTGAAGATTGATACTTGAAAATTTATTGTAAATTGTAAATTGGTTATTGTAAATTATTTATATATATGCCTAAGCCCAAGAAAATTCAAAAAACTCCAAAAAAGCTTGTGAAAAAAGCCAGGCTCGTTAGGCCTGCTTTGGAGCCTTTGGTTCTCAGGACTCTTCGCGGAATGAAAGACATTCTTCCGGAAGACCAGCCTTATTGGGATCAAATAAGGAGGACTTCAGAACGGCTTTCAAGAGACTGGGGATTTTTTCGGATTGATACTCCGCTTTTGGAATTTTCCAATCTTTTCGCAAGAAGCATCGGAGAAGGGACGGATATTGTGGAAAAGGAGATGTATACTTTTACCACGCGCGGAGGAGACAAAGTGGCGCTTCGTCCGGAACTGACAGCCGGAAATTGCCGGGCCTACATCCAGCACGGGATGAACATTCTTCCAAAGCCGGTGAAACTTTTTTCCTCGGGGCCGGTTTATCGATATGATCGTCCGCAGGAAGGAAGATATCGCGAACATTATCAAATAAACTTTGACGCTTTCGGAGAGCTGGATCCTATTTTGGACGCGCAAGTTATCCAGGTTGCCCACCGGCTGATTCAGAGCCTGGGGATAAAAACTTTTCAGATACAAGTTAATTCCATCGGATGTGCGGATTGCCGCAAAGACTATCGCGATCTTCTTATAAGCTATCTTGAATCCAAAAAAAACAAGCTTTGCCAGGACTGCCGGTCGCGCATGGAAAACAACCCGCTTCGGGTTCTTGACTGCAAGGAAGACAAGTGCGCCCAGGCGGTGGCGGGAGCGCCGCAGTCGATTGATCACTTATGCGAAGAATGCCGGACTCATTTTAGAAATCTTTTGGAATATCTCGACGAACTCGACCTTCCTTATATAATCAATCCCCGGCTGGTGCGCGGGCTGGATTATTATACCAAAACTGTTTTTGAAATTTGGTCCGGATCCGAAGATGGGAAGAAGAACGCTCTTGGGGGAGGCGGACGCTATGACAAGCTCATAAAAAATATGGGCGGTGAAGATACTCCGGCTATCGGTTTCGCGCTGGGAGTAGAAAGGCTGATTTTGGAAATGAAGCGCGTTCAGGCCAAACCCTACCGCGCGCCAAAACCCCGGGTATTTTTGGCGCAGCTCGGAAGCCTGGCTAAGAAAAAAAGCCTGCGTCTTTTTTCCGAGCTGGAACGAAATGGGATAATGGCGGCGGAAAGTTTCGGCCGGGGCAGCTTAAAATCCCAGCTTAAATCCGCGAGCCGCTTGGGCGTGGAAATCACCTTGATTTTGGGGCAGAAAGAAACGCTTGACGGAACAGTAATAGTAAAGAACATGATTACCGGCGTCCAGGAGACAGTGAGTGTTGAAAAACTGGTCGACATCATCAAAAAGAAATTAAAGACGGACAGCGTCGTGGTTCATCATATAACGCAAGGCATGTAACATGAAGCATGAAACATATAACATGAAACATGTAACATGAGAAATAAGTAAAATTAAAAATACATAGAGCGTAAAATAAATTTTGTTATATGTTTTATGCTATATGTTTTATGCCTATGAAATGCGTTTTTTGCAAAATCGTAAAAAAAGAAATTCCAGCCGCGATCGTTCTTGAGGACGATGAAATCATGGCGTTTAAGGATGTGCGTCCGCTGGCTCCGGTGCACATTCTTATCATTCCCAAAAAACACATTGAGAGCGTGAATGATTTTAGAAAGGACGATGTGCAGATGATCGGAAGAATGATCATCGCGGCCAAGATGCTGGCGTCCGATCTTGACATTTCTGAAAAAGGATATAAGCTTCTATTTCGGGTAGGCGAGTGGGGAGGCTAGGAAGTTCCGCACGTCCATCTCCATCTTATCGGCGGCGCGCCGCTTCATGAGAATATACACGCGGCAACTTAGAAAACTCGAAATAAGAAATTAGAAATTCGAAACAAATTCGAATGGAAAAAAATAAAAATACAAAACAATTTGATCTTGAAGAAAGAACTTTTTTATTTGCTAAAAGCGTAAGATTATTTGTAAAGAAAATTCCAAGAACGATAGCTAATATTGAAGATGGAAAACAAGTAATCAGATCATCAGGATCAATAGGCGCAAATTATATCGAAGCAAACGAAGCTCTTAGCAAGAAAGACTTTGTGATGAGAATTAAGATGTCCAGAAAAGAATCAAAAGAAACGAGATACTGGCTGATGCTTATAGATGTGAAGAATGATATGGGTCTAGACAAAGAGCGCCAGGCGCTGGCGAAGGAGGCGACAGAGCTCATGATGATTTTTAGTTCTATCATGAGAAAGGCCTGTTGAATTTAATTTAGAAATATTTAGTATTTAAATATTGTTTCGAATTTCGATATTCGAATTTCGGATTTAAAAGTAGAGGGGAGGTTTCTATGATTGAAGTAAAAAAGAAAGACCGCGAGTCATCAGAAAGCTTGATTAGAAGATTCAGCCGCCGGGTCCAGCAAAGCGGGGTTCTAGTCCAAGCGCGCCGTTCAAGATTTCGAAAAGATGAAAAGAGCAAGCGCGAGATGAGAGCGGGAGCGATGTACAAAGCGAAAGTGAAAAAACTGGTTTCCCGTCTCAAGAAGATGGGGAGGTTTGACGATGAAAATTTCAAAAATGTGAAAAAGAAACTGATCAAGTAACCAATGAATTTTGAATTGAGAATGGGAATATCGAATATAGAATTTTGAAAATTATTGCGGCTCGTATTTGTAATTTAAATTTAAAAAGAGCATACAATTTCTATGGGAATAAAAAATAAAATAATTTCCGATCTCAAGCAGGCGATGAAAGAAGGCAACGCGATGAAGCGCGACACTCTCCGCATGCTGGACGCAATGATCAAAAATTGGGAGATTGAAAAAAAGAAAAAAGAAGACGGATTGACGGACAGTGAAATTTTGGAAGTGATCGCGCGAGCGGTGAAACAAAGAAGAGATGCGGCGCAGCAATATGCCGAAGGGGGAAGGCCGGAACTTTCGGAAAAAGAAAAAAAAGAAATGGAGATTCTTATGGGCTATATGCCGAAGCAAATGGAGGAGGGAGAGGCGAGAAAAATTGTGAAGGAAATTATTGCCGAAACCGGAGCAATTTCCAAATCGGAAATCGGAAAAGTTATGGGAGCGGCTATGGGAAAACTCAAGGGAAAAATTGACGGGCAATTGGTTAAAAAAATCGTCGAAGAAGAACTTGCATAGTCAAAGAAAAAATACTCAAATCAAAGAAGCGGGCAACCGCTTTTTTTGATTCTCTCTTTGTTGTCTTTTATATGTATATATAAGAACTTACGCGCTTAAAAGTTTTCTGAAGCCTAAGGTTAAACCTTTGGCTAGCCAAAGGTTAAACCTTAGGCGCGTAAGTCCTAATATGTCAAAATAAGCCAAAAAATAGAATATTTGATATATATTTGATATATATTTGATATTAAAAAAGCATAAATAAGCCATCGAGTCATAAAACATATAACACGCAACATAGAACACCGAAAGCGGATATAAATGTTTTTTTGTCTGCCTTTAAATGACAGTTTGAAATTTGAATTTTATTATTCCCGCTTTAAATTAAGCGCGGGATAAACTTCAGGAGAGATCTGGATTTATAGGCCGCTAAACTCCTAATTAAGCCCGGAGCGGCAGTTATTTATAGTTCTTATTACATATGCGCATAATTTGCATATAATATGCTGATATTTTTTATGCAATCAGCAGGCAAAAGGATAGCAAATTCCGCCGCTTAAACCTTTTTATTTTAAAGAGCGGATTCTTAACAAAAGTTGATTGTAAATTCGATAAAATATTTTCAAAAAAACAGCTGTGGATAACTGTTGATTTTTAGATTGTTGACAGTCAAAAAAAATAGTATAATAAAGGCATGATTCGGCTGAATATTTGATAAATATTCGAAATGATTTTTGAAAGAAAGAATGAATAAAAAACAAGATAAAAAATTAAACAAAAAAAAGTTAAAATATATAACCCTTTCTGACGCAGCCAGGGAAACCGGATATACTCCGGAGCATTTGAATTTGCTTTGCCGGAAAGGAAAACTCCAGGGAGAGAAAATCGGGCGCAACTGGTTCACAAAAAGAGAATGGCTGGATGATTTTATTTTAGAGAACAAAACTAACAACAAAGGCGGAGGAGTGCGGGTTGCCAAAGTCCAGGAGAAAATCAAAGAAGTCGTCCTCAAGAAAGAAAACCCGGGGCTCATTGAAATGCAAAAGGAGGATTTGGAAAAAACATTGGCGCTTTCGGGCAGGATCCAAAAAAGTTCCGGATATGCTCCTAAAGAAAAATCCGGCGGACGAAATTTCGCGTTCAGTTTTTCTTCTCTGGCGGTGGTGGCTGCTCTGGCGATATTTTTTTCAACCGGGCTTCTTGATCGAGTTTATGAAAATTACGGAGCGCCGGCGGAAAAGATAAAAAATAAAGTTTCCGGAATTTTTTCCGAAAAAGAAAACAGCCGAAAAAATTCTCTTGATATAAAATCTTCCGACGGGATAAAATTGGCGGAAGGAAATTTGAATTCAAAAGTTCTTGGCGAGGAGATAAAAAAAATAACTCCGGGGATAGACGTGCTTGCGCAAGTGAGCGAACCGGATGGAGAAGAACTTCCTGAAGGAGATTATGAAGTCCGCTTCGCGCTCTACAACATGGACCGCCATGAAGCTGATCCGTATCCTTCCGATTCCGATCAATCAGTTTGGAATGAAACGCAGACGGTCCACATCAAAAGCGGAGTGATGAACACGAGGATCGGAATTTCAAATCCGATGCCGCGCGTTCTTGATCCGGGGAACAACGAATTCTATCTTGGCGTGCGAGTCGGAGAAAATACGGAAATGGTTCCGAGAAAAAAAATTGCCGTCGAACCGCTGGCGCTTTACGCATACTCAGCCGCCAATGCCCAGTCTGCCGATACCGCGAAAAATTTAAACGGCGCGACCACCGGAACCGGAGCAGGAAACATTCCGCTGATTTCCGCCGGAGGAAAAATTGATATCAGTATTCTTCCCACCGGAACGAGCGGAAAAAAATTAGTGCTGGCAAACGATCCAAGATTGGACGACGAAACAGAAATTACCATTGCCGGAAGCTACGACTATATTTCGGTTTCCGATTCCGAACTTACTCTTGAACAAATCAATCTTCTGACTGATGTTTCCGGAATCCTTCCGGTGATAAACGGCGGAACGGGAAACAGCGCGATCGGATCAGCCGGATCGGTTGTTTATTCCGATGGAACAAAATATGATTTCACTCTTCAGGGAGTTGCCGGACAAGTTCTTCTTTCAGACGGAGCGGGAAAACCATATTGGGGAGCAGTCGGCGGAGCGATTGTTCCGGACTCGATTGATTTTACGGAGCTGAAAGACGACATGACGCTCGACAATGATCTGACCATCAGTGCTTCCGCTTCAAACTATTCAATTAATTTCGACAGCGGAACTTTATTTTTAGACACTGCTAACAATCGAGTCGGAATCGGAACGACCGCTCCCGGACAAAAATTATCTATTGCCGGAACGCTGGGAATTTTGGAAGGTGGAGCTTCTCCTGAATATTACACAACTCTCCAAGGCGGAGATCAATCGCAAAATGTCACTTACACTCTGCCGACAAATTATCCGGCTGACAACGGATACATTCTGACTTCGACAACCGGAGGCGTTTTCACCTGGACTCCGCCGGGCGCATCCACGATTGCCTTGGGAGGATCTATCGCCGGCGGAGCGACGCCCGGATCTGTTTTGTTTATTGACACTAACAGCAAGCTGGCCCAGGACGGGCAATATTTCTACTACAACGAAATTAGTCATCGCATGGGAATCGGAAACAGCAATCCTCAGGAATTATTTTCCGTCGGATCTTCATCGCAATTTCAAATTAATTCATCCGGCAATGTAGTTGCCGGTTCCTGGAATGCATCGCGAATTGATATCTCCAGCTACACCAACCTTGCCGTCGGCGGAACAATGCTGCAGTTGGTTGGCGATACTCTTTCCTTGAAAGAAGGAACGCTTACCAACGGAAGGCTCTGCACCTATGTTGAAGGCACCGGACTGGTTTGTACTCAAGATCCGGCAACGGTCGGACACTCCGCCGTTACCCTCGCCGGACAAGGTTATCTCACAATAGACGGATCGCAAGTCATTACTGCCGGACAAATCAACATCGGAACTACTCAAGTTACCGGAATTTTGGGACTCGAAAATGGCGGCACAGGGATCGGAACCACCAATCCCGGAAACGGAACCTTGCTTATTGGAAACGGAACCGGATACAGCCTGGCCAATCTCACAGCCGGATCCGGAATATCTGTAAGCAATTCTTCCGGATCGATCACGATTAGCGCTGATACGGCTAATATCATTCACAATTCTCTTTCCGGACTCCAAGGCGGAATAGCCAGCGAATATTATCATCTGACCTCTGCTCAATATTCAGCTTTACACTCCGCAGTAACTCTCGATACTTCCGCCCACGATTATCTTTCTTTGGCCACCCAGCAAATTACATTAGGAACGATTGATATTTCCGATGACACTAATCTTGCAGTCGGAGGAACTTTCCTGCAGCGTTCCGGTGATATCCTCTCACTTCGAGAAGGCACTATGACAGTCGGAAGACTGTGCACATTCAACGCTTCCGGACAACTGGAGTGCGATACATCCAGCGCCACTGTCGGCCACACGGCGGTAACTCTCGCCGGACAAAACTATCTTTCAATCGACGGTTCCCAAGTCATCACCGCCGGACAAATCGGATTAGGAACCACCAATGTGACCGGAATTTTAGGACTAGCCAATGGCGGCACCGGAATCGGAACCACCAATCCAGCCAATGGAACGCTTCTCATTGGAAACGGAACCGGATACAGCCTGGCGACTCTTACTCAAGGATCGGGAATTTCCATCACTAACGCATCCGGAGAGATAACTATTGCTTCTACTCTTGGAACTTCCATCGATATCTCCAGCGAAACCAACCTTTCAGTGGGCGGGACAATGATGCAGCAAAATGGAGATGTCATATCGCTTAAAGAAGGAACACTTACCAACGGAAAAGTCTGCAAGTACGTGGAAGGGACCGGACTGGTCTGCACTACGGATGAATCAGCATTGGGAACCAACTATTGGCAGAGGAACGGTACGCTGGTTTCACCGTTAAACATTGGAGATTATGTCGGAATCGGGACGACCAGTCCCGGACAGACTTTGTCAGTGAATGGCACCCTCGGAATCGCCGGATCAACCGCTCCATATTACACAATTTTCCAAGGCGGATCTCAATCGCAAAACATCACCTATACTCTTCCAGCAAATTATCCTGCTGGCAATGGGTACATGCTCACTGCCGGAACAGGCGGAGTAATGAGCTGGACTTCGCCCGGAGCAGCTTCCATTGAACTCGGAAGTTCCATCGGCGGAGGCGGTTTGCCCGGATCGGTACTATATATAGACGGAGCCGGGGAATTGGCCCAGGATAATGCCAATTTTTTCTGGGATTACAATGATCATCAGCTCGGCATTGGCACCACCAACCCAACTTATTCTCTCGACATCGCCGGAACTTTCCGTGTTTCTTCCACTGCTCCGGTTTTCGGATCTAATACTATAGCAGTTCCAACTTCCGGAACGATGGCTCTCGGAACCGGCGCAACTAACCAGGTAGCGTATTGGACCGGAACAAACACTCTAGCCGGAGAAAACTATTTGTCAGTTTCCCGCGGGGGAACGGGAATCGGAACCACCAATCCAGCCAACGGAACCCTTCTCATTGGAAACGGAACCGGGTACAGCCTGGCGACTCTTACCCAAGGTTCAGGAATTTCAATCTCCGATGCTTCAGGATCAATTACGATTGCCAGCACTCTCGGAGATTCCATTGACATATCATCTGAAACCAATCTTTCTGTCGGAGGAACAATGCTGCAGCAAAGCGGTGATAGCATATCCATGAAAGAAGGAACTCTCACTAACGGAAGAATCTGCACCTATGTTGAAGGAACAGGACTGGTTTGCACTACTGATCCCGGATCAGTCGGAGTGAATTATTGGCAGAGAAACGGGGCGCTTCTTTCTCCGGCGACAATAGGAGATTATGTAGGGATCGGCACGACCAGTCCAACAACTGCCCTTGAAGTAAATGGGATTATTACGGCTACCGGAGGAAATTCCACCAACTGGAACGACGCCTACACCTACCGCCTCACCAGCGCCGGAGGTACCGCCCCTCTCCACCTATCCCTGGTTTCCAACGTACTTTCCGGATACATCGATGACGCTACCACGGCAAACAAAGGCATCGCTTCTTTCAATTCCACCAACTTTTCCGTATCTTCAGGAGCCGTGAACACCATCCAGAACATCAACTCCACAGCGACTCCTACCTTCGCCGGCCTTACCTTAAACGGACAACTGACTTCCAACGTCGCAACCGGAACCGCTCCTTTCATACTAACTTCCAACACTTTGGTAACCAACCTTAACGCCGATCTTCTGGATGGACATGACTCCTCATATTTCCAAGTTGCTACTTCCAATCTGATAACCGGCACCGGAGCAACCAATCAAGTGGCTTTCTGGACCGGAACAAACACCCTTTCCGGAGAAAACTATCTTTCACTTTCAAGAGGTGGCACCGGAATCGGAACCACCAATCCAGCTAACGGAACCCTCCTTATTGGAAACGGGACGGGATATAGTCTGGCCACTCTTACCCAAGGAAACGGAATTTCCATTACCAATGCATCCGGATCAATCACTATTGCCACCACCAACATAACAAGCGGAACCGGAACGCAGAATTACATTCCAAAATGGGATACTTCTGGCACTTTTGCCAATTCTGTGATTTATGAAACTGGAGGGAACGTGGGAATTGGGACGACCAATCCTCTCCAAAAACTTTCCGTAGTCGGAACATTGGGAATTTCTGCATCCAATCCCCAATACTACACGATTTTCCAAGGTGGAAATCAAATAGACAATATCACCTATACGCTTCCCGCCGGAACCGGATCGGCTGGGCAGGTTCTAAAAATTGACGGCAGCGGAGGGATGTATTGGGCGACGGTTTCGGGCGGTTCCGGAGGAATTGGAACGGTAACCAGCGTGGGATCAGGAAACGGCCTCACTGGCGGTCCGATCACGGAAAGCGGAACCCTTTCCATAAGTCTTCTGGGAACAGGAATAACTACGCCTACAACTTCTTCCTATTCAGGTATGGAGTTCGCAGGCGCCAGCAACCAATTGAGCCTTATTCACGGATGTTCGGATGATCAGGTGTTGGCCTGGAATAGTTCGAGCCAGGTTTGGGAATGTTCGACAGTTTCCGGTATCGGCGGGATAACCGGCTCGGGATCATCCGGCTATATCACCAAGTGGAACGGAACCAACACTCTGACAATTTCTTCGCTTTTTGAAAATGCAACGGGCGTGGGAATCGGAAACACCAACCCGACTGGAGTGTTCCAAATCGGAATCGGCAATACTACTCCGCTGTTTGTTTCGACAGGAGGATATGTTGGCATCGGCACTACCAATCCGACCAACGGAAAATTGGAGGTCAATGGAACAGTTTATGCCAGCGCTTTCTCCGATGACGGAGCAGCAGTGAGTGCCGACACCGCCCAAGCCTATCTAAGCTCGGCTCTCACCACCGGTCTGGTCAAAGTGACCAACGGAACCGGAGCGCTCACCACCATAACTGACAATTCAGGAAACTGGAACGATGCCTACACTTATCGCGTTATCGGCGCCGGAGGCACCGCTCCATTGCATCTTTCTATCGTAGGAAACACTCTTTCCGGATACATCGATGACGCTACCACGGCAAACAAAGGCATCGCTTCTTTCAATTCCACCAACTTTTCCGTATCTTCAGGAGCCGTGAACACCATCCAGAACATCAACTCCACAGCGACTCCTA
>Ga0302251_1000513_pt1 | contig 35186 bp, 31 predicted proteins | sample AAG_RA_Gln_MG_FD_193534 | JGI IMG/M metagenome (GOLD analysis project Ga0302251, IMG submission 193534) | Enriched activated sludge microbial communities from anaerobic digester in WTTP, New Holstein, Wisconsin, United States - AAG_RA_Gln | ecosystem: Engineered > Bioreactor > Anaerobic >... | reverse complement strand
GGTAAGATTTTACAAACAAGAAACAGACACTTTTGTTAATTCTTTGTCCAGTATTATTGAGCCGATATTAATGATAGGATTGGCAGTAATGGTTGGTTTCTTGGTAGCAGCTGTGATTCTTCCTATTTATCAAGTAAGCAGCAGTATTCAAACATAAACATTTGACAAAAATAAGCAATGTTTGATAGAATACAATAAAAGAATAATTTAAAGGTCGGTCATATTTTATAGAGAAAATAATTTAAAAACAGATTATGAACAAAAAAGGTTTTACATTGATTGAGTTGTTGGTGGTTATCGCCATTATTGGTATTTTGTCAGGATTAATTATTGTTTCTTTATCTGGAGCCCAGAATCAAGCCAGAGACGCAAGAATAAAATCAGCTTTGGATCAATTAAGGGCTCAGGCAGAAATCTACAAGTCTATTAATAGTACCTATGGTGCCGACACTAATAATGGTACTACTTGTGACATAGGGAGTACTTTTTTAGCAACTGGTACAGAGGGAGATAAACTTTGTGATGATATTCAGCTTCAAAATCCTTCTGGAGCTTTGGTAGTAAGGATATTATCAGGAGAATCAGGAAAATATTGTATCCAAAAAACTCTAAATAGCGGCACTTATTGGTGCGTTGATTATACTGGTTATTCCGGACCCCTGAATGGCTGTGCTAGCAATTACACCTGCGCTATAGATTAAAGATCTGTCAACATACCTCAGGCCCCCTTAAGCAGGGGGCTTTTTTATTTTTTTAAAATATGTTAAAATTGTTTTAAAATGATTGAAGCAATATTAATTTTGATTCTTGTCTTTGTCTTGGGAACCATTGCCGGCAGTTTTATTAATTGTTTGGCTTGGAGAATAAATCAGGAAGAAACAATTCTCGGCAGGTCTTATTGTCCTAAATGCAAGCATACGCTCAGTTCTTTTGATTTATTTCCCATTCTCAGCTTTGCTTTTTTGAAAGGAAAGTGTCGTTACTGCAAAGAGAAAATATCTTGGCAATATCCTTTGGTAGAGATATTGACTGGTCTGGCTTTTGTTTTTGTTTATCACTACACTGGATTTGACCTTTTAACTTTTGACCTTCAAAATATCAAGTTTTATGAATTAATTTTCCGTTGGCTTTTGTCCATGCTTTTACTTACTGCTTTCATTTATGATTTAAAGTATTTTATCATTCCCGATGGAGTTACTTTTTCAGCCATTGCTTTAACTCTTTTATGGATTATAGTCGGATTCTTTGCTGGTTATTATACAGAAATGCAAGTTTTATCTTTTCTCTTTGCTGGTTTGGCTTCGGCTCTTTTTCTTTTCTGTCTTTGGTTTTTCTCTCAGGGCAGGGCCATGGGATTCGGAGATGTTAAATTAGCTTTTTTATTAGGATTATTCTTAGGTTATCCAGTTATTATTCCTACTCTTTTTGTTTCTTTTTTTATCGGCGCTTTAATGGGAATAACTTTGATTTTTTTAAGAAAAAAGAAAATGAAATCAGAGGTTCCTTTTGGTCCGTTTCTGGTGATAGGCGCCTTTACTGGTTTGGCCTGGGGACAAGATATGATTAATTGGTATTTTTCTTTCTTAAAATAATGAAAAAAGAGAGAAATAGTTTTAAAAAAGGACTGACTTTGATAGAAATGATTACAGTTATTGTAATTGTGGCTATATTGGCAACAATGGTTTTTGGTAATTATGGTAAAGGACAAGAAGGTTTGGCTCTAGAAAGAGCTGGTCAGAAAATGCTTCAAGATACAAGGAGGACTCAGGAAATGGCTATGTCTGGAGCATTAGGTTCAGGAGTTAATGCTGTTGGTTTATATTTTGATAAAGCATCGGGTAGCGAAACAAAATATCTTATTTATAATAATACTAATGCCAATTATTATTATGAAAGCGGTACAGATACAATAGCAGAACAGATAAATATTGAGTCAGGAATAAAGATTTGTGATATTAAAGACAATGGCACAAGCGTTAACAATATCAGTGTTTCTTTTATGCCTCCAGAACCAGTGACAAGAATTAATAGTAATTACAGCGGTCACGAAGCAACAATTGTTTTATGCATTATCAGCGACACCTCTAAAACAAAAACAATTAAGATAAATAACTTAGGAAGAACAGAAATAAATAATCCTTAATTGTATGGCTAAAAACATTAAAAACGGGTTTACTCTAGTGGAAATAATGATTTCTATTTTTGTCATTTCCGTGGCAATTATTGGTATTTTTCAAGCAACCACTAAGTATATTCAGCAGACTAAGTTTGAAAAAGAGGGTTATGTAGCTGCTCTGCTTGGTCAAGAAGCTATTGAGATTGTAAAAAATTTTAGAGATACTAACTGGGTTGAGGGAGATGCTGGAGGATGGAATAACGGACTCACCTCTTGTTCAGCTGGTTGCGAAATTGATTATGATGACACGAGCTTTACTCTTTGGTCAGGCAGCGGGAGGAATCTTTATCTTGAGGGCAGCAGCGGATTGTTTAAATATCTAGCCTCACCAGGAATAAATGATGTAAAAACCATTTATACCAGAAAAGTGATTATAACTGAGTCAGGAAGCGACAAGTTGAGCATAGTAGTTAATGTTTATTGGAAAGGAAACACAACTGTGGTTAAAGAAGATATATATAATTGGAAGATTTAATTTTATGAAAAATCAAGGGTTAACTTTAATTGAATTATTGGTAGCTGTTTCCCTTTTTGGTCTTTTGGCCGTTGCCTTAATTGGCATTTTTGTGTCTTCTTTAAATGCTCAGGCTTCGGTTCTTCAAAATCAAGAATTATTTAGTCAAGCCAGTTATGCGGTAGATTATATGGATAGGAGCATTAGAATGGCCTTGCGAGATGAAACAGGAGATTGTACTGGTTCGGCTAATAAAAATTACAGCACATCTTCAGGAATAACTTTCTTGGCTTTTGATACAATTGCTGGAGATTACCGTTGCAAACGTTTTTACTTAGAAGATGGTAAAATCAAAGAAAGAAAATCAACAGACAAAACTGCGGCTAATTTAGGAACTGGTGTAGAGTTGACTTCTTCAAAGGTCAAAGTAAACAGTTTGGTTTTTAGCGTTTTGGGAGACGTAGTTAATGTGGCTCAACCTCAAATCACCATTTCCTTAAACATGGTTTCAAACAACACGAGGAGACTTGATCCTTTGCCTAGTATAATTCTTCAAACAACTCTTTCGCAAAGAAATTTAAACATCAGCCAATAATTATGAAAAACAATAAATTACAAAAATCTGTTTCTTTGTATCTGATAATCATTATTGTTTCCGTTCTTTTGGCTGTTTCTTTGAACTTGGCGACTTTAATTGTGGGCGGGGCTAAGATTTTAAAAGGAGGAGACAATTCAGTTAAGGCCTATTATGCTGCTGATACGGGTATAGAAAAAGCTTTATACAACGCCAAAAACAGTTCTTGCGGCAATATTAGTAATGAAACAGTAGGCGGAGATTCCAACTATGTTTATAGCGTAACCATAACCTATACGGGTAGCGATTGTACTGTTACAGGAACTACCATACAATCAATTGGCGAGTTTAAGCCCGGAGGGATTTCTTCAACCAAAAGGAAAATAACTGTAAGCTATTAAAGCCATGAATAAAGCAGAGGCTCAAAAAAGGATAGAAAAGTTGCGAGAGTTAATAAACCATTACCGCTATCTTTATCATGTTCTAGATAGAGAAGAAATATCTCCAGCTGCTCTTGACTCTTTGAAAAAAGAGCTTTTTGATTTGGAACAGCAGTTTCCGGAATTAATTACCCCTGATTCTCCTACTCAGAGGGTGGGAGGCAAGCCATTGGATAGCTTTGAGAAATACGAGCATAAAAAAATGATGATTTCTTTTGATGATGCTTTCTCCAGAGAAGATATGGAAAATTGGGAAAAGAGAAACTTTAAATTATTAACTGAAGAAGAAAGAAAAAGAGTTGAGTATTATTGTGAGCCAAAGCTAGACGGTTTAGCCATTGAGTTGGTTTATGAAAAAGGAATTTTTAAAGTAGGGGCAACTAGAGGAGATGGCAGGGTGGGGGAAAATGTTACCCAAAACATTAAAACCATTGAATCAATTCCCTTAAAATTGAGAAAACAAGAAGAAGTAATAAAAGATTTAAGAAAAAGAAACCTGGAGGAAATTGCTTTGTTTATAGAAAAGAATGGTTTAAAAGAGGTAATTGTTAGGGGAGAGGCGATTATTACTAAAAAAGAGTTTGAAAAAGTGAATAAAGAAAGAGAAAAACAAGGATTGCCAGCGTATGCTAATCCTAGAAATTTGGCAGCTGGCTCTATTAGACAACTTGACCCTCAAATAACTGCCTCCAGAAAACTTGATGCTGATGTTTATGATTTAATATCTGATTTAGGACAGAAAACTCATAGTCAAGAGCATGTTGTTTTAGAGATAATGGGATTCAAAACCAATAATAAACACAACCAACTTTGTGGCAATTTGGACGAAGTTTTTGCTTTTTACGAAGAATGGAAAAAGAAAAGAAATAATTTGCCTTATGAAATTGACGGAATAGTAATTTCTATAAACGACAACGAAATCTTTGGAAAATTGGGAGTGGCTGGCAAATCTCCTCGAGGAGCGATTGCCCTAAAGTTTCCTTTAATTGAAGCGACAACCATTGTTGAAGATATTAAGGTGCAAGTCGGACGCACTGGCGCTGTTACTCCAGTAGCAATTTTAAAGCCAGTAGAAGTAAATGGAGCAATAATTAGCCGGGCTACTTTACACAACGAAAAAGAAATTGAAAGATTGGGATTAAGAATAGGGGACACAGTGGTAGTAGGAAGGGCGGGTGATGTTATTCCTGAGATAGTGAAGGTTTTTCCTGAATTAAGAACAGGCGAAGAAAAGAAGTTTAAGATGCCCTTTTGTTGCCCTTCTTGCGGAACCAAATTGATTAAACCGGAAAAAGAAGTAATCTGGCGATGTCCTAATCCTAATTGTTTTTCCCGAAAAAACAGATATTTTAACCATTTTGTTTCTAGACAAGCTTTTGACATTAATGGTTTGGGGCCAAAAGTAATTGAAAAGCTTGTTGATGAAGGATTGGTTTCAGACCCAGCTGACTTATTTGATTTAAAAGAAGGAGACCTTATTCCTTTAGAAAGATTTGGAGAGAAATCAGCGAAAAAAATAGTAGAAGCAATTCAGAAAAGAAAAAAAATTCCTTATTCTAGGTTTATTTATGCTTTAGGCATTAGAAATGTAGGCCAAAAGACTGCTTTTGATTTATCTCGGCACTTTTCTTCAATAGAAGATTTGGCCAAAGCCTCTTTGAGTGAATTAGAAGAAATAAAAGATATTGGTTCTGTAGTGGCTCAATCCATTTTTAATTGGTTTCGTGATAAAGCTAATTTAGCTTTTTTGAAAAAATTGAAAGAAAAAGGAGTTTGGTATGAAAAAAATAGAGAAGAGTCAGAAAAACTTAAGGGATTAAAATTTGTTATCACGGGAACTTTAAAGACCTTGAGCCGAGAAGAAGCAAAGGAAAGGATAGAAAGAGAAGGAGGAGAAGTTCTTTCTTCTGTTTCTTCTAAAACTGATTATTTAATTTTAGGAGAAAACCCGGGATCTAAGTACAATAAAGCCAAACAATTAGGAGCAAAGATTTTAAAAGAAGAAGAGTTCTTAAAAATACTATGATATCTTTTCCTAGGCTATTAAAGTTTGATTGGGTTTTGTTCGGAGCTAGTATCAGTCTTTGTCTTTTTGGTTTGGTTTTAATCTATAGTTCTTCAATGCTGAGTCAGGATTTTACTAATTTTTACAAACAATTGTTTTTTCTTTTTTTGGGTATAATTTTGATGTTTTTAATGAGTATGTATGATAACAGAAAATTAAGAGAAAACTCTTTTTCAATTCTTTTCTTTTATTTTCTTTGCCTTGTTTTATTAATTGGTCTTTTCTTTTTTGCTCCGGAAATAAGGGGAATAAAGTCATGGTATCGGCTGGGAAGCTTTTCTTTTGACCCAATTGAGCCAACTAAATTAGCTTTGATATTAATTTTAGCCAAGTATTTCTCTAAAAGGCATATTGAACTTTACAATCTTAAACATATTATAGCCTCAGGTTTGTATGTGGCCATTCCTGCTGTTTTAGTATTTTTTCAGCCAGAGTTTGGTTCAGTGATTATTCTTTTAAGTATTTGGTTGGGCATTCTTTTGGTTTCTGGAATCAGGATACGAGAATTTGTTGTTTTGCTTCTTATTTTTCTTCTTATTTTTGGATTAACTTGGAACTTTCTTCTTAAAGACTATCAAAAAGAGAGGGTTTTTAGTTTTATTACTCCTCAGGCCGATCCTTTGGGCCAGGGTTGGAGTCAGGCTCAAGCAAAGATTAGTATTGGTTCGGGAGGTTTGTTTGGTCAAGGATTGGGTAATGGTTCGCAAACTCAATATGGCTTTCTTCCAGAAGCTCAAACAGATTTTATCTTTTCAGCTATTGCCGAAGAAACAGGATTTATTGGCATTATTTTTTTGCTTTTTCTTTTTTCTCTTATTTTGTTGAGGGTGGTAAAAATAGCAATGAACGCTAGTTCTAATTTTTCTCGTCTTTTTGCCTGTGGTTTTGCTTTCAGCTTTTTTGTTCAGATGGCTATTAATATCGGAATGAATCTTGGTCTTTTGCCTGTAATAGGCGTTCCTCTTCCTTTGGTTAGCTATGGAGGAAGCAATTTAATTTTTACTTTCATTGCTTTAGGTGTTTTGGAAAACATGAGGATAACAGACTCTTGACAAGTTTTTAAATTATTGATAGTATGATTTTACGTTTTAATAAAGATTACTTAAGAATATCTTGGTTAGAAATCTTTTCCGCTATTAAAGTTTTTGTTTTCATCCCTTAAGATATAAGGAAAAGGGCATTTTTTGTTGTAATGCCTAATTAGTTTTTAAAATGACTGCAAAAAATAAAATTAAAGATTTTTCTAAAAGTCAAATTTCTTATTCTTTGCCAAGTTTAATCTTTCTTCAACAAGAAAGCGGAAGACAATTTTGGGAAGAAGAATTAAGAGATTTGTTTGCTGAGATTTCTCCAGTAAGAGATTATACTGGAAAAGAGCTCGAGCTTTATTTCTTAGACTATCAGTTAGGCAAAGCCAATTACGCTTCTGGTTTTGACGCTAAAGAAAACAATGATTCATATTACGCTCCCTTAAGAGTAAGAACAAAACTAGTAAACCTAAAAACAAAGAGAACTCAGGAGCAAGAAATATTTTTTGGTGATTTTCCTCTTTTAACTGAAAGAGGAACTTTTGTTTTAAACGGGGTAGAAAGAGTGGTTGTTTCTCAGCTTATTCGTTCTCCCGGAGTATTTTTTCCCTTAAGTATTAACCGAGGCAAAAGGTGCTTTGGAGCCAAAATTATTCCTAACCGTGGTTCTTGGCTAGAACTAGAAACAGAATATTCGGGAGTGATAAGTGTAAAAATTGACAGAAAAAGAAAGGTGCCGGTTACCGTTCTTCTCAAAGCTCTGGGAGGGTATAGCGATAACGATATTAAAGATATGTTCGTGCCCTTTGATACTGGTGAAATAAATTTCATTGAAGAAACCCTGAAAAAGGATACAGCCAAGAATCAAGAAGAAGCTTTGTTGGAGATTTACCAGAGATTAAGGTCTGGTGAAATGGCTAACCCAGATTCAGCCCGGGAGCTTATCTTTAATATGTTTTTTAATTTTGAAAGATATGATTTATCCAAAGTAGGAAGATACAAAACGTGGTCTCGTCTTCCAGAATTAAAGCCAAAAAAAGAAAGAAGCATATCTAAAGAAGATAGGGTTTTATCAATCCAAGATATTATCGAAGTAATAAAAGAAATTATCAGATTAAATAATGACCCCTTATCTCATCCTGACCAAATAGACCATTTGGGCAACAGAAGGGTAAGAAACTTTTCAGAACTTTTGTCCGGTAAACTAAGAGTAGGGTTGGCAAGGATGGCTAGAATAATTAAAGATAGAATGTCTACTCTAGAGTTTGAAAATTTAAGTCCGGCTCAATTGGTTAATCCTAAGCCTTTTATGGCTCAAGTTAATCAATTTTTTACTGCTAGTCAATTTTCTCAGTTTATGGACAATGTTAATCCTTTATCAGAATTAGAACATAAAAGAAGACTTACTGCTACAGGTCCAGGCGGATTGACAAGAGAAAGAGCTGGTTTTGACGTGAGAGATGTTCAGCCCTCTCACTATGGAAGAATTTGTCCTATTCAAACTCCAGAAGGGGCTAATGTTGGTTTGGTTACTCATTTGGCTTTATATGCTCGTATTAATCCTTACGGATTTTTGGAAACGCCGTATTTTAAAGTAGAAAACGGTAAAGCTTCTAAAGAGGTTCATTATTTAGATGCTAATGCTGAAGAAAGATACAATATTGCTCCAGCCAGCATTCTTTTGGACGAGAAAGGAGTAATAAAAGAAGAAATAGTAGCGGCTAGAATAAAAGGAGAGGCAGGAGAAATTGAAAAGGAAAAAGTTGATTTTATTGATGTTTCTCCTCAGCAGTTTGTTTCGGTAGCCACTTCTTTAATACCATTTTTGCAAAACGATGATGCTAACCGAGCTCAAATGGGTTCAAATATGCAAAGGCAGGCAGTGCCTTTAGTCAATCCAGAAGCTCCTTTGGTGGGGACAGGCTTAGAATCAGTAGTAGCCAAAGATTCTGGTCAGCTTATTCTTGCTCAAGAAGCTGGAGAAGTGATTAAAGTTGACTCTCAAGAAATTAAAGTTAAAGGAGCATCAGGCACAATTTCTTATCCTTTAAGGATTTTTGATAGGACCAATCAATACACCTGTTTTCACCAAAGAGCAATTGCTAATAAAGGAGATAAGGTAAAAAAGGGAGATGTTCTGGCTGAAGGCGGTTCTATTGCAGACGGAATGCTAAGCTTGGGAAGGAATCTTTTGGTATCCTTTATCTCTTGGCGAGGAAGTACTTTTGAAGATGCCATTGTTTTATCCGAGCGCTTAGTAAAAGATGATGTTTTTACTTCTGTGCATATTGAAGACTTTTTCTGTGATGTCAGGGAAACTAAACTGGGGCCAGAAATAACTACTGCAGATATTCCTAATGTAGGAGAAGACAAATTGAAAGATCTTGACGAAGAAGGAATTGTCAGAATTGGGGCTGAGGTTGGTCCAAATGATATTTTAGTGGGCAAGATTTCTCCTAAAGGAGAGGCAGAGTTAAGTGCCGAAGAACGTCTTTTGAGGGCGATTTTTGGAGAAAAAGCCAAAGAAGTTAAGGATACTTCTTTGAGACTAGAGCATGGTAAAAGAGGAAGAGTGACTGATGTTAAGGTGTTTGCTAGAAGCGATGGCTATGCTTTAGATCCAGGAGTGATAAAAAGGGTAAGGGTAAGAGTGTCAGAAGTAAGAAAAATAAAGGTAGGAGATAAATTAGCAGGCAGGCACGGCAACAAAGGAGTTATTGCCAAAATTCTCCCGCCCGAAGAAATGCCTTTTTTGGAAGACGGAACTCCGGTTGATATCATTCTCAATCCTTTATCAGTTGCTTCTAGGATGAATTTAGGGCAGATATTGGAAACGCATCTTGGTTTGGCTGCTAAAAAATTAGGCTATTGCGCTATTACTCCTTCATTGTCAGGAGCTAAGGAGGGAGATATTAAGCAAGAATTAAAAAATGCTGGCTACCCCGAAGATGGAAAATTAATCTTATTAGACCCAGAAACAGGCGAACCTTTTCCAGAAAAGATAACAGTTGGCTATATTTATATGATGAAACTGGCTCACATGGTGGAAGACAAAATACATATGCGCTCTATTGGTCCTTATTCCTTAATTACTCAACAGCCATTAGGAGGAAAAGCTCAGTTTGGAGGTCAGAGATTTGGAGAAATGGAAGTTTGGGCTTTAGAAGGTTATGGCGTTGCTTATACTCTTCAAGAAATGCTTACCATTAAATCCGATGACGTGGTAGGAAGAGCCAATGCCTATGAAGCTATTTTGAAAGGAGAAAAGATTAAAAATCCTAATATTCCTGCTTCTTTTAATTTGTTATTAGCTGAATTAAAAGCTCTTTCCTTGAATGTTATTATCAAAGGGAAGATAGAGGAAGATTAAAAATATGTTTGTTTCTGACTTAGAATCAATAAAAATTAAATTAGCTTCTGGAGAAGATGTTTTGGATTGGTCTTGTGGAGAAGTAACCAAACCTGAAACTATAAACTACAGAACGCAAAGGCCAGAAAAGGATGGTTTGTTCTGCGAAAAGATTTTTGGTCCGACCAAGGACTACGAATGTTTTTGTGGAAAATACAAAAGAATAAGATATAAGGGAATAATCTGCGACCGTTGCGGAGTAGAAGTAACCAAGTCTTCAGTAAGAAGAGAAAGAATGGGGCATATTAAGCTAGCCACCCCAGTTTCTCACATTTGGTTTCTCAAGGGCATTCCTTCCAAAATCGGAATGGTTTTAGGAGTTTCTTTGAATAAAGTTGAAGAAGTGATTTATTTTATTTCCTATATTGTCACCAAGGTAGACGAAGATATTAAAGAAAAGATTTTAGCAGAAATTGAAGAAGAGTTTAAGAACAAAAGCAAAGACTTAAAAGGAGATGCTAAAAAGATAGAAGAGTTGAAACAAGCTAGAGAAAGAGCTAAACAAGAAGTTAACTCTATCAAGCCAATGGCAGTTTTAAGTGAAGTAGAATATCACCATCTTTCTCTAAAGTACGGAGAAATGTTTGAGGCTGGAACTGGAGCTGAGGTTATTAAAGAAATCTTCCAAAAAATTGATTTAGATGCTGAAGTTGAGAAAATGAATAAAGGGTTGGCAGAGAAGAAGACAGCTGAAGAAAAAAGAAACATCTTAAAAAGATTGAAGATTTTTCAAGAAATGAAACATGCTGGAGTAAGGCCAGAATGGATGTTTATTGATGTTTTGCCAGTATTACCTCCTGATTTAAGACCAATGGTTCAGTTAGATGGGGGAAGATATGCTTCTTCTGATTTAAATGATTTATACCGAAGAGTAATTAATAGGAACAACCGACTTAAATACTTGTTGGAAATAGGGGCACCGGATGTTATTGTTAGGAACGAAAAAAGAATGCTTCAAGAAGCGGTTGATGCCTTGATTGATAATAAAATGAGGAAAGGTACTACCACTCAGGCTAGTACTGGAGGGAAAAGATTGTTAAAAAGTTTGGCTGATATGCTTCAAGGAAAACAAGGAAGGTTTAGACAAAATCTTCTTGGTAAAAGAGTTGATTACTCGGGCCGAAGCGTTATTGTTGTTGGCCCTGATTTGAAATTAGACCAATGCGGAGTGCCTAAGAAAATGGCCTTGGAACTGTTTAAGCCCTTTGTTATTAAGAAGATACTAGAAAAAGAATGGGCCTATAATGTAAGAGGAGCGTCAAGGTTGATTGAAGAAGAAACAGACGAGATTTGGGAATGCTTGGAAGAAGTAGTTAAGGAAAAATTAGTTCTTCTCAACCGAGCTCCTACTTTGCATCGTTTAGGGGTGCAAGCCTTTCAGCCAATTTTGATTGAAGGAGAAGCTATTCGTCTTCATCCTTTGGTTTGTACTGCTTTTAATGCTGACTTTGATGGAGATCAGATGGCTATTCATCTTCCTTTGTCTGATGAAGCTCAAGTTGAAGCAAAAGAGAGAATGCTTTCCAGCGTCAATCTACTCAAACCTTCAACCGGAGACCCAATTATGATTCCTACTAAAGATATGATTCTTGGCTGCTATTATTTAACCAAGATTATTCTTGGACTAAACGGAGAAGGAAAGACCTTTAGCTCTTTTAAAGAAGTTTTGATTGCCTATAACCTAAAGAAAATTGATTTAAGGGCAAAGATAAAGGTCTTGAGAGAAGATGGAGAGTTTTTAGAGACTAGCGCCGGCCGAATAATTTTCAATGAGGTTTTACCTGAAGGGTTTGAGTTTCAAAATGAAACAATGGATTCAAAGAATATAAAGAAAGTGATTAATAAAATAGTGGATATTTACGGAAATAATTCGGCAGAAATATTGGATAAAATTAAGGATTTGGGATTCAAGTTTGCTACTAGGTCAGGCATTACTTGGGGCATGGATGATTTAACTGTTCCTGAGCAAAAGAAAGAATTGATAAAGCAAGCAGAAGAAAAAATAAGAGTGATTGACGATTATTACGAAAAGGGGCTTCTTTCTAGAGAAGAAAAAGCTAATCAAGTAATTGAAGTTTGGAAAAAAGTAAAAACAGAAATTGAAAAATTAGTTCCTTTAGCTATTTCTTCCCAAAGTCCGGTATTCTCAATTGTTGATTCTGGCTCTCGAGGTTCTTGGTCTCAACCAGTGCAGATGGCAGGAATGAAAGGATTAGTAGCTAATCCAGCTGGAAAAATTATTGAATTGGCCATTAAGAATTCTTTTAAAGAAGGTTTTGATGTTTTGGAATATTTTATCTCTACTCATGGAGCTAGAAAAGGGACAGCTGATACTGCCTTGAGAACATCTACTTCTGGATATTTAACTAGAAGACTAGTAGACGTGGCGCACGAAGTAATTGTCAATGAAGAAGATTGCGGGGATAAAGAAGGGGTGATTATGTCAAGAAAAGAAGCTGATGAGATAAACGAAGATTTTGTCCATAAAATTTATGGGCGAGTTTCTTTGGAAAAGATAATTGACCCAGAGACAAAAGAGGTTTTAGTTAAAAATGGAGAGATGATTGATTTAAAAAAAGCTCAGAGGATAAAAGAATTAAACATTTCTGAGGTAAGGGTACGTTCTCCTTTGACTTGCAGGTGCAAAAGAGGAATTTGCCAAAAGTGTTATGGTTTGGATTTGGGTTGGAAGAAAATGATTGATATTGGAGAGGCAGTAGGAGTGGTGGCTGCCCAAGCTATTGGTGAACCAGGAACGCAGTTAACGATGAGAACCTTTCATACCGGAGGAGTGGTTGGAGAAGTGGATATTACCCGTGGTTTGCCGAGAGTAGAAGAGATTTTTGAAAGAAGAGAACCAAAAGGAGAGGCAGAAATATGCATCAAAGACGGTAAGGTGATTGAAGTTAAAGAAAAAGATGGTGTCATCAAAGTAATGCCTATGCCTGCTAATAATAAAGAAACTAATTCTAAGAAAAAACCAGAAGAAGCGATAGAATACAAAATTCCTCTCAATGTAGAGATTTTAGTTAAGGAGGGGGATTTAGTAAAGAAAGGAGACCCTTTGGTTGCTGGTTCTTTGGATTTGAAAAAGTTATTTAAACTTGTAGGAGCTAGGGCTACGCAAAAATACATTATTAAGGAAATTCAGAAGGTTTATGTTTCTCAAGGTGTTTCCATCCACGATAAGCACGTTGAAGTAATTGTCAGACAAATGTTTTCAAGAGTAAAAATAAAAGATGCGGGTGATAGCTATTTTTCTTCAGAAGAGATAATTTCTAGAGCAGTGATGCTGGAAACTAATGAAAGATTGGAAGAGGAAAAGAAAAAACCAATTGAAGCTGAAGATATTATTTTAGGTATTTCCAAAGTAGCTCTTAATACTGATAGCTTCCTTTCTGCTGCTTCTTTTCAGGAAACTTCGCGGGTTTTAATAGAAGCATCTTTAAGGGGAGAAGAAGATCAGCTAAGAGGGTTGAAAGAAAATGTAATAATTGGTAAACTGGTTCCAATAGGCACGGGAAGAAAGATTAAATAATTTTCTTCGCAGATTATGAAAAAAAATAAAAAAGCTAAACCAGTTTCTCCAAAGAAGAACAGAAAACCTTTAATTGAAAAACCTAAAATTAATCTGACCTTAAGCGACGAAGTAAAAAGATACATCTTATCTTCACTTTGCTTTTTTTTGACTATAATTTTCCTTTTTTCTTTCAGTAACCAAGCTGGTTTTATCGGCAAAAAACTGAAAGATGCTTTTTTCTTTCTCCTGGGCAATGTTTTTTATATTACTCCTTTAATTTTAGCTTTATTGGGAGCAGATTTTCTGAAAGAGAAAGAATCGTTTAAAGAAAACAAAAACATTTTGCTTTTAGCGGGCTTTGTCTTTTTTATTGCTGTTTCTGCCATTTTTGGTTTGCTGGAAATGAAAAGTAATGATTCTCTTAAAAATTCTTTTGATGTTTCTCATGCTGGTCAGGGAGGCTGGCTTGGTTATGTTATTTCTTGGCCCATGTTTAAAGGTTTTGATTTTTGGGTTTCTTTTTTCATTTTGTTTATTGTGGCAATATTTTCTTTTGTGTTAATACTTAAACCGCTTTTGAAAAAGAAAGAAAGAGAAGAGGAGGCTGTTGTAGAGGAAGAGGAAGGAGAAGAGGAGGAGGAAGAAAAACCGATAATCAGCTTAACTAGATTAAAGGAAAAATTAGAAGCAATTCCTGAGAGAAAAGAAGAACCAGAGCCAGAAATAATTACAGATGCCTTTGAGTTTAATAAAAAGCAGAAAGCTTTTGAAGAAAAGAAAAAAGAAAACACTCAATACAAATATCCTTCTCTTGACCTTTTGTCTAGTAAAAAGAGCATGGCTGAAGGAGGAGACATTGCTTACAATTCGTCAATCATCAAAAGAACTTTACAAACCTTTGGCATTCCGGTAGAAATGTCTGAAGTTAATGTTGGTCCTACGGTTACTCAATATACCCTTAAGCCAGCTGAAGGAATAAAGCTATCAAGAATAACTGCCTTGCAAAATGATTTGGCTTTGGCCTTAGCTAGTCCGACCATTAGAATAGAAGCGCCTATTCCGGGCAGACCTTTGGTGGGAGTGGAAATACCTAATAAAAAAAGAGCGGTAGTGGGTTTGAGAGAGATTCTGGATACAGAAGAGTTTAAAAAATCTCCTCATCCTTTGCTAGTGGCTTTGGGTAAAGATGTAAGGGGGGCGCCAGCTTTTGCCGATATAGCAGACATGCCCCATCTATTGGTAGGGGGAACAACTGGTTCGGGCAAAACCATTTCTTTGAATGTTATAATTCTTAGTTTGCTTTACCGAAATAGTCCAGAAGAAATGAAATTGATTTTAGTTGACCCGAAGAGAGTAGAGTTTCCTGTTTATTCTGTCTTGCCTCATTTGCTTTGTCCAGTGATTTACGATGCTCAACAGACTTTAGTGGCCTTGAAATGGCTTACTGGAGAAATGGAAAGAAGATTTGCTGTCTTGGCTCAAGGTAATAGCCGAGATATCGGTAGTTATAATGCAAAAATGGAAAAGAAGGGAGAAGAAAAACTGCCCTACATTGTTTTAATTATTGATGAATTAGCTGATTTAATGAGTGTCAAGGGAAAAGAAATTGAATCATATGTTGTCCGTTTAGCTCAAATGTCTAGAGCAACAGGAATTCATTTAATTCTAGCTACTCAAAGACCTTCAGTAGAAGTAATTACTGGTTTGATTAAAGCTAACATTACCACGAGAATTGCTTTAAAGGTTGGTTCAGTTGTTGATTCCCGAACAATTCTTGATTCATCTGGAGCAGAAAAACTTTTAGGTAAAGGTGATATGCTCTTTTTAACCAAAGAACATAGCAAGCCAAAAAGAATACAGAGCCCTTATGTTTCAGAGCAAGAAATAAAGAAGGTAGTAAACTTTATCGTTCCTGACCAAGAAGAAGAATTTGTCCAAACAGAAGAAGAAGAAAACTCTTTGTCCAGGGAATTGGAAAGGGCTATGGAATCAAAAGAAGTGCAAATGGATAGCTTTTTTTCCAAAGAAGATCCTTTGTACGAAGAAGCTAAACGGCTAGTTGTTTCTTCTAGAAAGGCTTCTGCTTCTTTACTTCAAAGGAGACTGAGTATTGGTTATGCTCGAGCTGCTCGTTTGTTAGATCTTTTAGAAGAAAGGGGAGTGGTAGGACCAGCCGAAGGAGCTAAGCCAAGAGATGTTTATGAAAGCGATGATTCTGGAGAAGTTTTTTAATTTATGGTAAAATAAAAACAAATATGACGAATAAGAAAAAACCAGAGGAAAAAATCAATTTAGCTGAAGCTATTTCTGAAATTAAAGAAAAGTTTGGGGAAGGAGCTATAATGAAACTTAAAGAAGCGCAAAAAGCTAATGTTGAAGTAGTCTCTACTGGTTCTTTGGCCGTGGATTTAGCTTTAGGGGTTAATGGTATTCCTAGAGGAAGAATTTCAGAAATATATGGAGGAGAAAGTACGGGTAAAACAACTTTGGCTTTAAGCATTATTGCAGAAGCTCAGAAGGCTGGTGGAGTAGCTGCTTTTATTGATGCTGAACATGCTTTAGATCCTGATTATGCTAAGAAAATAGGGGTTAATGTTGATGACATGCTTATCTCTCAACCAGATTCAGCAGAACAAGGGCTGCAAATAGTAGAAAGCTTAGTGCGTTCTGGAGAAGTAGATGTTATCGTCGTTGATTCGGTGGCTGCTTTAGTGCCTAAATTAGAAGTGGCTGGAGAAATGGGAGAATTGCAGATTGGTCTGCAGGCTCGTTTAATGTCTCAAGCTCTGAGAAAACTATCAGGAATTGTTTCTAAAAGTAAAACCGTTCTTATCTTTCTGAATCAAACTAGAATGAAAATTGGAGTTATGTTTGGCAACCCAGAAACAACTCCCGGCGGTTTGGCTTTGAAGTTTTATAGCTCAGTAAGAATTGAATTAAGAAGAATGGCTCAGATAAAGCAAGGCGAGCAGATAATTGGTTCGCGAATTAAGGTAAAAATAGTGAAAAACAAAGTGGCAGCTCCCTTTAAAACAGCCGAACTTGATATTTATTACAATGAAGGTATTTCCAATACTTCTGAAACTATTAATTTAGGCGCAAAGTTAGGAGTGATTAAAAAATCAGGAGCCTACTTTCAGTATAATGAGGAAAAAATAGGGCAGGGAATGGAAAAGGCTAAAGAGTTTCTTAAAGCTAATCCTAAAATAATGAAAGAGGTTCAAAAAGAGATTATTAAAAAATACAACGAATAGAAACAAAAAACCATTCTCAAGGAAGGGTTTTTTGTTCAGCCCGAATGCTAACCTATTTTGTAGTAAAAGGAAGCAAGCCTATTGTTCTAGCTCTTTTGATGGCTTTAGCAGTTTCTCTTTGATGACCAGCGCAAAGGCCGGTTTTCTTCCGGGGTTTTATCTTTCCTGATTTGGAGATAAATTTCTTCAACAATTCAGTATTTCTAAAGTTTACCTCTTTGATGTTTTTTTTACAGAAATAGCAATACATAGTTTTAAAAAGGAATATCTTTAATATCTATTTCGTCGCCGTCTTCAATAACGGGAATGTCTTCTTCGTCTTTTGGCTGGGGAGCTATTTTTTCTCCGCTTTTTGGCCCTAATTGAAAGTTCTCTCCAATTATCTCTGTTATGTATCTTTTTGCTCCAGTTTTATCTTCCCAAGACCTGTTTTGTATTCTTCCTTCAATTAAAACCAAAGAGCCTTTAGCCATAAATTGAGAAGCTGTTTCAGCTTGCTTTCCCCAGAGGACAATGTTGTGAAATTGAGAGTCTTCTTTTTTTTCTCCGTTTTTGTCTTTCCATATCCTGTTAGTAGCTAAACGGAAAGAACAAACGCTTTGGCCAGAGCTAGTGCTTCTCATTTCAATATCAGAAGCTACTCGGCCGACTAAAATTACTTTGTTGAAGTTCATAAATGTTTAATTTAATTTTCTTCTAACATTTCGTTTATTTTTTCTTCTACTTTTTTCATTTCTGTTTCTGTAAGGTGGGCTGGTTTTTTCTCTGGCCTTCTTTCTGCTCTTTTCTTGGACTCAGCTTTCTTTTCATTTTTTTTAATAATCAAGTGCCTAAGAATAACTTTTTCTTCTTTTAACTTTTTATCAATTAAATCAAGAGCTTCTTTAATGTTTCCGTTTTCCTTGGGGAAGAAAGTAAAGAAAGAAAACCAAGCATCTCTTTCGTCTTTAATAGAATAGGCTAGAAATTTTTTTTCTGCTTTTCCTTCGCTGACGATTCTACCCAGTTCTTGGAGCTGACTTTCTAAATTAGCCATAAAAGCAGAGGCTTCTTCTAGAGAGAGTTTTGAGCTTATTAATATGTTTATTTCGTAAAACTGCATATTGTTAATATATCAGTTTTTTAATTTTTGGTCAAGGACGATTATTGCCTTTTCGGGTTAGTTTTAGTATAATTTAATATATATGAAGGAGAAAAGTTTTACTTTAATAGAGATAATGATAGTAGTTGTGATAATTGGCATTATCTCCAGTTTTATTTATCCTTCCACTACAAGGGTGCGCAAGAATACGTCTTTTACTAAGGCTCAGCTTTTTTCTCAAAAACTCAATAATTCTTTGGCAGAGAATATGGTCGGCCAGTGGACTTTTTATGAAGGTTCTGGCTCTGTAGTCAAGGATTTAAGCGGTAATAATAACAATGGAACAATAACTGGAGCTACTTGGGAAACAAATAGCAAGAATTGTGTTTTTGATTATTGTTTAAACTTTGATGGCAGCCTAGGGAACTATGTTCAGGTTTCTTCAATTCCGTTCTTGACTACAGGAAAATCTTTTGTCATATCTGCTTGGGTTTATCCGGAAAATACTGGAGATTACCGAACAATTGTTGGTTATGATTCTACCCATCGATTGTTAATTAATAGCACAGGTCAAATGCTTTCTCAGCAAGATGGTAATTTTTTATCAAACGGAGCTGGAGATGTTCCTAACGGAACATGGACGCATGTAGTTTATTGGTATAATGGAACGATAGGAAGTTTTGGCCAAGAAAGATGGTTTATAAATGGGATGCAATCTGGAGCTGCTAGAGACTTACCAAGTCAAGCCGCTGAATGGGATGGGAGTTTTAAAATCGGGCAATATGATTTAGTCCATTATCCCTATAAGGGGAAAATAGACGATGTTATTTTTTTTAATAATTACTTTTCTTTATCTCAGGTTAATGAGCTTTATTTTAGTGGTTTGAATAAATTATTAACAAAAGGAGAATTGACCTCAAAAGAATATCAAGAAAGAATAATAGCTTTAGTTAAATGATAAATAATATTTTCAAAGCTTATGATATAAGGGGAGTGTATCCAAAAGAGCTGAACGAAGCAGCGGCTTTTAGGGTTGGACAAGCTTTTACTGTTTTCTTAAAGAAAAAGACAAATAAAGATAAATTAAAGCTAGTTTTAGCTAGGGACAATCGACTTTCTTCAGAGTCTTTATTTAATGAACTTGAAAGGGGTATTTTGAGTCAGGGCGGAGACGTAGTAGACATTGGTTTAGCCACTACGCCTTTATTTTATTTTTCTGTTGCTCATTATAACTATGATGGGGGCATTACTGTAACTGCTAGCCATAATCCTCCGCAAGATAATGGTTTTAAGCCTGTTTTTTCCGGAGCTAGGCCAATAAGCGCTGAAACGGGATTAAAAGAAATAGAAGAAATTTTTCAAAACAATATCTTTAAAGAACAAGAATGGGGTAGGGTAGAAAAAAAAGAAACCATTGATGATTATGTTTCTTTCTACGGCAGTGATGAAGATTTTCAAAACATCAAACTAGTAGTTGATACAGCTAACAGCGTTTCCGGAATAATGATTAAGCCAATGCTTAAAAAGGTTAATTTAGTGCATCTTTTCGGCGAGCTTGATGGAACTTTTCCCAATCATGGACTTGACCCATTAAAAGAAGAAAATACTGTTGCTTTGAGAAAAACAATTTTAAAAGAAAAAGCTGATTTAGGAGTAGCTTTTGATGGAGACGGAGATAGAATAGTTTTTTTTGACGAGAAAGGAAACTTTATCTCTCCTGACCTGATATTAGCTTTAATAGCTTCTTTGATTTTAAAAGATAAACCAGGAGCAAAGATAGTTTATGATATTTGTTCCAGCAACATTGTAAAAGAAACGGCAGAAAAATGGGGAGGAAGAGCGATTATGAGTAAGGTGGGTCATTCTTTTGTTTGCGAAAAGATAAAAGAAGAGGATGCTATTTTTGGAGCAGAATACTCGGGCCATTTCTTTCTGAAAGACCCTTACACCATTGAAAGCCCCTTCTTTGTTTTGTTTAATATCTTAAGAATATTAAAAAAAGAAGGCAAGTTTTTGTCTGAAATAATTTTGCCTTTTAGAAAATATTTTCATTCTGGCCAAATTAATCTAGAAGTTAATAACAAAGAAGAGAAAATTAAAAAACTGGAAGAGAAATATCAAGGCCAAGGCAAAATGATAAAAATTGATGGTTTAAGAATTGATTTTGATGATTGGTGGTTTTTAGTTAGACCATCTAATACTGAGCCAGTGGTAAGATTAATGGCTGAAGCAAAAAGCAAAGATGTGCTGGAAAATAAATTAAAAGAATTGCAAGGCTTTTTATTGCGATAATCCCATCTTCTTTCTTACTTCAATCATTGTTTTTTCTGCTCTTCTTCTGGCCTGATTAGCGCCATTTTCCAGAATGGAGTTAACATAAGTAGGGTTGTTTTTTAGCTCTTCCCTTTTTTGTCTCAAGGGCTTTAGTTTTTCAATTAATAAGTTAGCTAGAGCTTTTTTAAAGTCATTATATCCCTTATCTTGAAAATCTTTTTCAATTTCTTTTATTAGTTTATTGGAGAGCAAAGAGTAAATAATTAAAAGATTAGAAATGCCTTTTTTCTTTATCGGGTCATATTTTATCTCTTTGCCTGAATCAGTAGCAGCGCTCATTATCTTTTTTCTAATTGCTTCTGGTTCTTCAAAAAGTCCGATACAGCCCTTTCCTTTGTCGGTTTTGGACATTTTCTTTTCTGGAGAGCTTAAAGACATGATAGTTGCTCCTTGCTTAGGAAGCATGGCTTTGGGCAAGACAAAAGTTTGGCCATATTTTTTATTGAATTTTTCAGCAATGTTTCTAGTTAATTCTAGGTGCTGAAGTTGATCTTTGCCAATAGGTACTGCTTCTGTTTTATACAAAAGAATATCAGCAGCCATAAGCAGGGGATAATTTAAAAGTCCGGCATTAATATAATCAGGATGTTTTTGCGATTTATCTTTAAATTGAGTCATTCTTTTCAATTCTCCCAAGGGAGTGATGGTGCCGAGCAGCCAAGACAGCTCAGCATGTTCTTTTACTTGAGACTGGATAAAAAGAATACACTTTTTAGGGTCTAAACCAACAGCCAAATAGCTGACAGCTAAATCAAAAATCTGATTTTGTAAAGAATCTTTTTCGTAAGGAGTGGTGATGGCATGCCAATCAACAACACAAAAAAGACAATCTTCTTTTTCTTGAAGTTCAATCCATTGTTTAATGGCTCCTAGATAGTTTCCTAAATGGATTTCTCCGGTTGGCCTGATACCGCTAAATATCTTCATACTTCTATAATCACTGGTAATATCATTGGCCTTCTTTTTGTTTTTTGGAAAAGAAAGTCGCCTAAAGTATTTTTAACATTATCCTTGACATATGTCCAGTTAACTACATGACCAGAAGCGGTTGCTTTTTCAATTGTTTGAATAACTTTTTTTCTAGCCTCATAAAGCAGATTTTTTGATTCTCTGAGATAAACAAAGCCTCGAGAAATAATATCCGGAGATTCTTGAACCTTGCCGGTTTTTCTATTAACCACAGCAATAATTACGAAGATTCCGTCTTTGGCAAGCATCTGTCTGTCTCTTAAAACTACTTCTCCCACATCTCCTATTCCTAAGCCGTCTACCATAACATAATTGGAAGGAACTTCTTTTTTTTCAATAAACGCTTTGGTCGGAGAAACTAAAACTACTTTGCCATTATCAGCCAGGATTACATTTTCTTCTTTCATTCCGCACTCTTGAGCTAATTGAGCATTGGCGTACATCATTGAGAATTGGCCGTGGATAGGCATGAAAAAGGTTGGTTTCATTATTTTAATCATTTCCTTTAGTTCTTCTTTCTGAGCATGTCCTCCAGCATGAATGTCCATCATTTTGTAATGAAACACATTGGCTTTCTGTCTTAAAAGGTCGTCTTTAAGCATTTGTACTGTTCTTTCGTTTCCCGGAATTACTGAAGAAGAAAAGACGATGGTGTCTCCTGGTTTAATAACAATGGAAGGATGTTCTTTGGTAGCTATTTTCATTAAACCAGCCATTTCTTCTCCTTGGGCTCCGGTGCAAAGGATAGTTATTTTTTTATCAGGATAATTATTGGCTTCAGCTATTTTTTTCAAGAAAGTTCCTTTTTGAGATTTTAAATAGCCTAATTTTTTAGCAATTTCTACATTACTTTTCATGCTATGACCAATAAATCCCACTCTTCTGCCGTATTTTTCAGAAAGAGTAATGGCTTGTTGGATTCGGTTTATTAAAGAAGAAAAAGTAGCAATAATGATTCTGCCTTGGGCTTGGTTGAAAATCTTTTCCATGTTTTCAAATATCTGTTTTTCTGACAAAGAATGGCCTTCTTCTTCTGCTCCAGTAGAATCTGACATTAAGAGAGTAATACCTCTCTTGCTTATTTCCGCTAACTTGGCAAAGTCAGTTGGTTTTTCGTTGACCGGAAAATTGTCAAATTTAAAATCAGAAGTGTGGATAATGTTTCCAGCCGGAGTCTTAATGAAAATGCCCATATTGTCAGGAATATTATGATTTTGACGGAAGAATTCAATTTGGAAAACGCCAAGGGTTATTCTTGATCCGTGAGTGATCTCATTGATGTTTAATTTGGGCTGTTCAGGAAATTCGTCTTGCCTTTTTAAAATAATGCCTTTTGTCAAAGGAGAGGCAAAGACAGGCGGATTGCCGAGGCGATGAAGGATATAGGGGATGGCTCCAATATGGTCATAGTGACCGTGAGTGATTAAAACGCCGACAACGTTTTTGTATTTATTGTCTTTTAGCAAATAGGAAATGTCAGGAATGATATAATCAATTCCCGGCATATCTTCTTCTGGCATTCTGAAGCCGACATCAATTATTAAAATCTGGTTTTTGTATTCCAGAAGCATCATATTCCGGCCGACTTCGCTTAAGCCGCCCAATGGAATTACTTTCAACTCTTCTTGGGTGAAAGGTTTTCTGAAGGGTTTTTGCCTTCGTGAGTGTTGTTTTTTCTCCATAAGTTTATATTTATTATTTTAAGAAATTAAGTTCTTTAGGTTCTTGTTTTAATGGTTCTTCCTCTCTTATCGGAGGAACTTTTTTATAATTATTATTTTTTACCCAACCTTTGATTGTATAGTAATAACAGGCCCCCTTTTTTTCTTCTACTGATTGATAATCAGACAAGCAATTAATGCTTACCCAATTAGCTATTTCCAAAGTTTCTTTTAGGCTAGGATTAATAGTAAAATGAATGTAGCCCTTAGGAACAATGGCTGTTTCCCCTGGTTCTGCTTTTATGTAATAAACATCTTTTATTTCTCCTTTTTCTTCTTTTTGCATCAAGAACAAGGCTTGGCCTTTTAAGACAATATATAATTCTTCGTGTCCAGAGCAATGGCAATGGCCTTTTGTTTTATTAAACTCTTCTCCAATCAATAAAGGGGGAAGAACGGTAATATCATATCTTAATCCGTTTTCTTCCTTTATCCCTCGGTACATATAATAAAGAGGGAGGTTTTCTTTGACCCCAGAAGAGTCAATAAACAATTTTCTCATTTCATCTAAATACCTAACGTCAGGTTCCATATTCTTGTTTGGTTAATGTACCAATTTTTAATATCGACAAACCTTTTGGATGAATCGGATATCTTGTTTAGCTCAATCCCCTTAATATCTTTGTTTATTACATAAGCGCTGTAAGAAGAATAAAGGAAAGTTGCTGGGCAGTCATTGATTAAAAGGTTTTGAAAACTTTCTAAGCCTTTTTTCCTTTCTTCTGCTTGAGGATCAGCATAAGTTCTGATTTTTTCTAAAAGTTGGTCAACATCAGTGTTTTCGTAAACAGCAATGTTCAAGCCAGGGTCAATTATTTGGGAAGAATGCCAAAAAGGTAAGGGGTCAGGAATGCCTCCTAATTTTTCTCCAAACAGAAGAATATTAAAATCTCTATCCCTGATTGTTTTTTTAATTTCTGAGCTGTCAAGCTCTTTAATGTCTACTTTTACTCCTATTTTTCCCCATTGTTCTTTTATGTCCTGAGCTGCTTTTAATAAGGAAGGGCTGTTAGCTGTTTTAATAGTAAAGCTTAAAGATATTTCTTCGTCAGGAATAGTGAAGCAAATTTCATTTAGCTTTTTAATAGTAGTTGTTCCTACCTTTCCTGTTCCTTTTTCCAGACCATTGGGAGTCAAGACGTCATCTTTGTATTTTTCTTGGAAAAGAATTACAGCATTTTTAGTTTGTTCACCAAAATAGCCAGTAATGTCTCCTTGATAAATATCAGGATATTGAGCTAGGCATTCTTGAAGCTTGGCTACTTCCGCATTTTTGCTTCCTAGCTGGAGGACTTGTTTAAATTCAAAGCCAGAAGTTTTTTTGATTGTTTTGGTTAAAACTCCGTTTTTTTCTTCAAACCCTTGGTCTTGAAGAATGCTTTTAGCCTTTTCTTGATTGTAGGTTGAAAGATTCTCTGGTTCATTAAACCCGTAAAAATTGGGAAGAATAGGGGAATTAACTATTTCTCCTTTTTGACCAATAGCTTTTTCCAGAACTTCTTCTTTGTTTAAAGCCATATCCAGAGCTTTTCTTACCTCTTTATTGTCCAAAGGCTTTTTTGAGTTGTTGTAAAAAAGGCTGTAATAATTTGGAGTTTTGATAAAATAAATGTTTGAGTTTGAAAATTGATTTAAATCATGTTCTCCAGCTGTTTCCAATAAGCCCAAATCAACCACACCCTTTTTCAAAGCATTAGCTAAGTCTTCTTTTTTATCAAAAAAGACAAACTCAAAGATTTTAAGGTGCGGTTTTTCTTTGTAATATTTTTTATTTATTTCTAAGGTAATTGATTTAATGGTTTTATCTTTGTTCTGGATTACTTCTTTAACTAGATAAGGGCCAGAACCAATGGGGGAGAGTAGATTCAGTTTAGTATTGCTCATTACCTGAGAAGCAGGGATGTCTTGCCAAAGGTGTTTGGGCAATATCTTTAAATTAGCCAGGTTTTCTAAAAAGCCAGAATAGGGTTGTTTTAATTTCAGGAGAATCTTATAATCAGACATTTTTTCTCCTTCTACTCCTTGAAAATTAGCTCGTAAAGGGCTTAAATAATTAGGATCTTGAACTAAATCCAAAGTAAAAAGTACATCATCAGCAGTAAGAGGTTGATTGTCGTGCCATTTAGCATTTTGTCTAAGAGAGATTTCTAGACTTTTTCCATTATCGATTATTTGATAATTTTCAACTAAATCAGGAACAATATTGCCTTGGCTGTCAAAAGAGAAAAGACTGGAAAAGACTAGTTCAGCAATGCTCTTGTCTATTTCTGAAGAATAAGCGTAAAGAGGGTTAATGAATTGAGGCTGACCAACAACGCCTTCTCTCGCCCCCCCTCCTTCTTTGGGGATTATGCTGGTGTTTTTTTGAACAAAAGCTGAAACCAAAAAGACAAGAGAAGTAATAAAGATTATTAATAAAGCAAAGAAGATAACCTTCTCTTTTTTATTGAAAACTTTCAAGAATTGAGTCCATTGTTTAAAACTGGGCATGTTTATACTCTTAGATTGTAGATAGCCAAAGCAATAAAAATAGCTGTAAGGACAATACTGGCCCAATAGATGTTTTTTTGAAGGCCGCGCTTAGTACTGTAAGATTCTCCGCTTCCGCCGAAAGCAGAACCCAAGGCAGTCCCTTTTTCTTGAAGAAGAATAAGGACAATTAAAATTAAAGCGACAATTGACTGAATGATAAGAATTGTTTGATTCATTTTATTTCTTATTGATAGAGAAAAGCATTTCTGTTCCCCAAACAATTAGCGACATCCAGAAAAGATTAGCTAAGCCAGTGATTTCAAACATAGCGCTAGGGAAAATGCAATCTACTACCCAAATTAAAAACATAATAATTACCAGAGAAAAAAGATTTAAAGTAATTACTCTTAAAGGAAAGGTGATAAAATTAAGAATAGGACGAACAAAAAAGTTTAAAAGACCAATAATTGTTCCTACTAACAAGATAGAGCTTAAGGTGTTGTCTGAGGTTATTCCCTTGATAAAATACAAGGATAAGGCTGTTCCGATAATGCCGGAAAGGATTTTAGATAAGAAGCTACGCATTTGATTAAATAATACCAGAAAAGAAAATAAAGTCAACTCCCTTGGCTACTTTTTGTTTTTAGGATATAATATATTAATATGAAAAACAATAAAGGATTTACTTTAATTGAAGTAATGGTAGTAATAGTGATAATCGGTATCCTTACCGCGATTTTTGTTTCAAGACGTCAAGATGCAACTTATCAAGCTGAGATAGCCAACGGCAAAAAATTTGCTCTATCTCTTTTAACTGCCTTGCCAGCTAATTTTGTTTCTGAATGGAAGTTTGATGGATTAACCGTTTCTGGTTCAGCAGCTACCCTGGCTGATGTTAAAGATACTTGGGGAGCTAATGATGCTTCTAGCGTCAATGGTGGGGTGGTGGTAAGAGGAGGAACTGATTGTATTTCTGGTAATTGTTTAGAATTTGATGGAAGTGATGATTTTGTTACTATTCCTGATAATGATAGTTTGGACCTTAATGGTAATTATACAATTTCTTTTTGGGCATATAATGGAGTAGGAACAAAAACCTATCCGACTTTGTTTAACAGAGCTGCTCAATCAAGCTCTAATGGTTTTTTCTGGTGCTATGCCGGTGGAACAGACAAAGCTAATATCTATTATCAATGGGCAAACGGTTCTAGTTATAGTTCTGTTTCTTTTGCCAATGTTTTTAAACCCAATGTTTGGACATTTTTTGTATTTACTTTTAATAATTCAAGCAAAACATTGAAATTATACAAAAATGGTACTTATACCAATGACCCGAAAACATTAACTTCAGCCTTGTCGGTTGATGACGGTAATCTGTATTTTGGAACATATAATGGCTCAACCAGTAGTTATCCTTTTAAAGGGAAAATAGACGAGTTTAGGATATTTAATGAAGTTCTTCCTATTTCTTGGATTGAGAACGAGTATTTTGCTGGCTTGGACAGATTATTGGCAGTAGGAAATATCAGCAAAGGAGAGTATGCCCAAAGGGTAGTTGACAAAAATTTTTAATTGGCTAAAATGGCATTAGCAATCAAAGGTCGTAATTGCTAATTTTAATCATTAATTTAATTATGAAATTAAAACCAATTTCAGATCATATTATTATTGAGCCTCTTAAAGAAGAGGAAAAGACAAAAGGAGGTATTTTTCTTCCCCAGTCAGCGGAAAAGGAAAGACCAGAGCAGGGAATAGTGATTGCTGTTGGTCTGGGTAAGGTTGATTCCTCGGGTAAAAAAATTCCGATGGAAGTAAAAGAGGGAGACAAGGTGATTTTCACCAAATACGGCCCTCAAGAAATTAAGGTCGAAGATAAAGAATATCTTATCGCCAGCCAAGATGACATTTTGGCGATTATTGTTGAATAAAAAATATGGCAAAACAAATTTTTTACGGCGAAGAAGCTAGAAGCAAGTTGAAAAACGGAGTAGATAAGCTGGCTAATGCTGTGGCTATTACTCTTGGCCCAAAAGGCAGAAATGTGGTTTTGGGAGAAAGCTATGGCTCTCCGACTATTACTAATGACGGCGTAACTATTGCCAAAGAGATTGAGTTAGAAGACAAAGCAGAAAACATTGGTGCAGAAATAGTAAAGCAAGTGGCAGAAAAGACTAATGATTTGGCTGGAGACGGTACGACTACAGCTACCTTACTAGCGCAATCATTGATCAGAGAAGGTTTAAAGAATGTTACTGCTGGAGCCAATCCCTTAGCAATTAAACGAGGCTTAGAAAAAGGGTGTGAAGTAATCGTTGCTGAGATAAAGAAAATGAAAAAAGAGATTTCTTCAGAAGAAGATTATGCCAGAGTAGCGACTATTTCTGCTGAAGACAAGGAATTAGGTTCTTTAATTGCTAAAACTATTGTTGAAGTGGGCAAAGATGGAGTAATTACCATTGAAGAGTCAAAGACATTGGGCATGGAAAAGGAGATTGTTAAAGGTTTAGAATTTGACCAAGGATATATCTCTCCCTATTTAGTAAGCGATGTAGAAAGAATGGAGGCTCAGTTAGAAGACCCATATATTCTTATCACTGACAAAAAGATTTCTTCAATTAAAGAGTTGCTTCCAGTGTTGGAAAAAATTGTAGCTGTTGGAGAAAAGAATGTTTTAATTATTGCTGAAGATGTTGACGGAGAAGCTTTAGCCACCCTTATTGTTAACAAGCTGAGAGGAGTTTTTAATGCTTTGGCAGTTAAAGCTCCAGGATATGGAGACAGAAAAAAGGAAATGCTTCAAGATATTGCTATTGTCACTGGTGGTCAAGTTATTTCCGAAGAAATGGGAATGAGCTTGGAAAATGTTGAATTAGAGCAATTGGGTAGAGCAAGAAGAGTTGTTTCTACTAAAGAAAAAACGACCATTGTTGAGGGTAAGGGAGAAAAGAAAGAAATTGAAAAAAGAATAAATCAATTGAGAACCCAGATTGAAAAAGAAGAATCTGAGTTTGAGAAAGAAAATCTTCAAGAGCGTTTAGCTAAGTTAGTGGGTGGAGTAGCGGTGATTAAGGTGGGAGCAGCAACTGAAGTAGAGCAAAAAGCCAAAAAGCATAAGACAGAAGACGCTTTGGCTGCTACAAGAGCGGCGATTGAAGAAGGAGTGGTGCCAGGGGGTGGAGTGGCTCTTTTAAGATGTCAGCAAGCCCTAGAGAAACTAGACCTTCAAGGAGAAGAAAAAGTAGCCATAGCGATTCTTCAAAGAACCTTGGAAGAACCAATTAGAAGGATTGCTGAAAATGCCGGCAAAGATGGTGCAGTTATTGCAGCGGAGGTGAAGAAACTTCCTTTGACTCAAGGATATAATGCTTTGGAGGGAAAGTTTGAAGATTTGTTGGAAGTAGGAATTATTGATCCAGCCAAAGTGGTGAGGTCATGTATTGAAAACGCTGTTTCTGCTGCTTCAATGCTTTTAACCACTGAATGCATTGTTGTGGACAAGCCAGAAGAAAAGAATACTGAAAAATTAAGCCCTGGAGAAATGGGAGGAATGTATTAAAGAAAAACAGGGCATTAAAGCCCTGTTTTTAACCCTTGTTATTTTCCTTAATTTTGCTATAATCTTTCAAAGGTCAGTTTTAAAAAATAAAATACAAATTATTATATTATGGAAGCATTAATAATTCTTTTAATTTTAATTGCCGTTTTGGTTTTATGGTTTGTTTTAATTTATAATTCCTTAATTTCTTTAAGGAACAGGGTAAAAGAAGCTTGGTCAGACATCGATGTTCAATTAAAAAGAAGATATGATTTGATTCCTAATTTGGTAGAGACAGTTAAAGGATATGCTAGCCACGAAAAAGAAACTTTTGAGAAAGTTATTCAGGCAAGAAATATGGCTATGAGCGCTCAAGGAGTTAAAGAAAAGGGCGAAGCAGAAAATGCTCTTAATCAAACCTTGAAGTCTATTTTTGCCCTGTCCGAGAGTTATCCTGAATTAAAAGCTTCGCAGAACTTTTTGGAATTGCAAAGAGAATTAACTGATACTGAAAACAAGATTCAAGCTGCTCGCAGATTTTATAATAGCAACGTTCTTGCTTTGAATACTAAGATAGAAACTTTTCCTTCTAATGCCGTGGCTAATATGTTTAACTTTAAGCCAGTTGAGTTCTTCCAAGCAGGAGAGGGAGAACAGGCAGCGCCAAAGATTGATTTTAATAAATAGATATGAAAAATATTAAGAAGGTAATTATTAAGCAAAAGAAGAGCCTAAGAAAGAAATACGGCAAAAAGCTAAGCCTAAGAGACCAGAAAAGATTGGGAATTGTTAAAAAATAGGTAATGGCTAATTTGTATTCTCAATCAGAATCAAACGTTCGTAAAACTTGGTTTTCAATCACTGCGTTTTTAGTTTTAATCATTATTCTAGGTTGGGTTTTTAGTAATCTTTTAAATGCTCCGGGGGTTCTTTACTTTGCCATTGTTTTTAGTATCTTAACCAGTATTTCTTCTTATTGGTTTTCTGATAAAGTTGTTTTAACAATGTCTAATGCTCGTCCTTTAAAAAAAGAAGATAATCCAGAGGTTTATCGTTTGGTAGAAAATCTTTGTATTACTGCTGGTTTGCCCTTGCCCAAAATATATGTTTTAGAAGAAGACCAGCCCAATGCTTTTGCTACGGGCAGAGATGAGAATCACGCAACTATTGCTCTTACTCGAGGATTGTTAGAAAAACTGGAAAGAGTAGAGATGGAAGGAGTGATTGCTCATGAACTTTCCCATATTAAGAACAAAGATATTCTTTTACAAACAGTGGTAGTTGTTTTGGTGGGAATAGTAGCTTTTCTTTCTGATGCTTTTTTAAGAATGAGTTCAAGTAGAAGAAGTAATGAAGACAATAATTCTTCCTTTTTACTTGCTCTTGTGGGAATCGTAGCCGTTCTTTTTGCTCCCTTGGCTGCTAATTTACTAAAATTGGCTATTTCCAGACAAAGAGAGTTTTTGGCTGATGCCTCTGGCGCTTTGCTTACTCGCTATCCAGAAGGATTGGCTAGCGCTTTGGAAAAGATAGCTGCCGATGAGAATGAGCTTTCTACCGCTACTCCAGCCACAGCTCATTTGTTTATTGCTTCTCCATTCAGAGAAAATGGGAATTGGCTGAATAAGCTTTTTATGACGCATCCGTCAGTGGAAGAAAGGATCAAGGCTCTTACCAGCATGCAGATTGATTGATTGATTTTGGAGAGGTGCAAGAGTGGTTTAATTGGCAGTCCTGGAAAGACTGTGTATGTAAAAGTACCGAGGGTTCGAATCCCTCCCTCTCCGCTTTTGATTTTTTTAAGATTTTAATATATTATTAATAAATATGGATGGAACAAATTTTACCAATAAGGCCCAAAGAATAATGGTGGAGGCGCAAAATGTGGCTCGCGATATGGGCCATCAGCAAGTTGACGCTCTTCATTTGCTTTACGCCATTATCTCTGAGCAAGATAATATTGTTATTAGTCTTTTAAATCGTTTAAATGTTGATATTGAAGATTTGCAGAAAAAGACAAGAGTAAAATTGAATCAAATACCGGCTGTTTCTGGAAATCAAGCTATCAATCAATTCTATCTAACCCAAGACATGGCTAAGGTTTTAGAGCGTTCTAGAGAAGAAGCTTTGAATCTTAATGATGAGTTTATCTCTCTTGAGCATTTGTTTTTAGCTCTTTTAGCTACTGAAACTATTGCCAGAAATGTTCTAGATAGGGTGAATTATTTAAAACAAGCCGTTGAAGATCAAAAGCTTGATTACAGCACAGCCTTAAAGTTATTCAATCAATTAAGGGGAGGGGAAAGAGTAACAAGTCCTGACCCAGAAACAAAATACAATATTATTGAAACATATTGTCGCAATCTAACGGATCTGGCCAGGCAAGGAAAACTTGATCCGATTGTTGGTAGGGAAGAAGAGACAAGGAGAGTAATGCAGATTCTCTCCAGAAGAACTAAGAACAATCCTGTTCTTATTGGTGAGGCTGGGGTAGGCAAGACAGCTATTGTTGAAGGTTTAGCTCAAAAGATTGTTAAAGGAGAGGTGCCAGAAAGCCTAAAAGACAAAGAACTTATCAGCTTGGATTTGGGGGCCTTAATTGCTGGCACTAGATATAGGGGAGAGTTTGAAGAAAGAATTAAGGCCTTGCTAAAAGAGGTAAAAAAAGCAGGGGGTAGATATCTTTTATTTATTGACGAGCTTCATACTTTGATTGGAGCTGGTTCAGCTGAAGGAGCTATTGATGCTTCTAATCTTTTGAAACCAGCTTTAGCCAAGGGCGAGCTTAAAGCAATTGGAGCAACTACTCTTAAAGAATACCAAAAGCACATTGAATCAGACCCTGCCCTGGAAAGAAGGTTTCAACCAGTTTATGTTGCTGAACCAAGCATTGAAGATACAATTGCCATTTTAAGAGGCATTAAAGAAAAGTATGAGTTGCATCATGGTTTGAAGATAAAAGATTCAGCTTTAGTGGCTGCGGCAGAACTTTCTGCTCGTTATATTCCTGACCGTTTTTTGCCAGATAAAGCAGTTGATTTAATGGATGAAGCAGCTTCGGCTCTGAGATTAGAGATAGAATCAAATCCAGCAGAAATAGAAAATCTCAATAAAGAGATTCAAAGATTGGAAATTGAAAAAGAGGCTTTAAAAAAAGAAGAAAGTGATACCAAAAGACAGAGAATAATTGATAAACAGCTAGCTGAGCTTAAAGAAAAAGCTAATGCTTTTTCTGCCCGTTGGAAAACTGAAAAAGAGACGATTGCTAGCATTAAGCAACTTAAAGAAGAAATTGATAAAAAGAAATATGAGTTAGAGAAGTTTTTGAAAGAAGGGGATTTACAAAAAGTGGCTGAGATAAAATATGGTATTTTACCTGATCTATTTTCCAAATTGAGAAAGCAAGAATCAAAATTAACTCGTTTACAAAAAGAGAATCCTATTCTTAAACAGGAAGTAGGGCCAGAAGAAATCGCTAGGGTAGTTTCTCGCTGGACAGGCATACCGGTTACTAAATTATTGGAATCAGAAGCAGTCAAGCTAAAAGACATGGAGAAGATTTTAGGGAAGAGAATCGTTGACCAAGAAGAAGCTATTAAAGCTGTTTCTAATGCTATCAGAAGAGCAAGGGCAGAGATATCTGAGGAATCAAGGCCATTAGGTTCTTTCCTTTTCCTTGGACCAACTGGAGTAGGTAAGACAGAAACAGCTAAAGCCTTGGCAGGTTTTTTATTCAATGACGAAAATGCTTTAATTAGAGTAGATATGTCTGAGTACATGGAAAAGTTTGATGTCTCCAAAATGATTGGTAGCCCTCCTGGCTATGTTGGCTATGATGAAGGCGGACAACTCACTGAGAAAGTAAGGCGCAGACCTTATAGCGTTATTCTGTTAGATGAAATAGAAAAAGCTCATCCTGAAGTTTTTAATATCCTTCTTCAGGTTTTAGAAGATGGCCGATTAACTGATGCTAAAGGAAGAGCAGTTTCTTTTAAGAATACTATAATTATTATGACTTCTAATGTGGGTTCAGAAATTATCGCTAAGGAAGCTCCTTTAGGATTTGTTGATGGCGGAAAAATAAGCCAGAAAGAAGATTTAAGAGAAAAGATTCAAAATGCTTTGAGGGAAAGGTTTAGACCAGAGTTTATCAATAGAATTGATGAAATTATTATCTTTGATTACTTAGGACAGAAAGAGATAAAACAAATAGTTGATTTAGAATTAAACAAAGTTCAAAAAAGATTGGATAAAAAAAATATAAAACTTGTTGTAACAGAAAAAGCCAAAGATTATTTGGCAGAAAAGGGATTTGACCCTAATTATGGAGCCAGACCATTAAGAAGATTAATCCAGAAAATAATTCTTGACCCTTTGGCCCTGAAGATGGTAATCGGAGAAGTTAAAGAAGGAAACAGAGCAACAGTTGATTTAGAAAACAAAGAAATTATTTTGAATGTAGATTATAAGAAAAAACCAGCCCTCTTAAGCGGTAAAAAATAGCATGGAGAAAAAAGATGTTTTAAACTTGTTTTTAATGGTTGTTTCAGGAGCTTTTGGCGGTCTTTTAGTTTTATCCTTTTGTTTTAAAGAAAACAATAGCCTTTTCTCTCCTTTGGTTATCAATCAAACAGAAGAAAGGGTGTATATTGAACAGAATACCGCTTTAATGGAAAGCATTAAAGAGACTAAAAGGTCGTTATTCCAAGGAAAGCAAGATGACTCTTCTTTTTCTGGTCTTGTTTTAACTTCTGATGGTTTGGCTATTACTTTGGCTAGCAATGTAACGGCTAAAAGTGCAGTTAGTTGTTTGGTAAACGGAGAACAATATCCTTGTCAGGTTTTAAAAAAAGATATTAATCAAAATCTAGCATTGCTTAAGATTGATAAAGATAAACTTTCTACTAGCGGTTTCTTTAATTATGAGAAAATGGAAATTGGTAAAAGAATCTACCTTCTTTATTATCTTGCTTCAGGAGAATTATCAGTTAATGAAGGAATTGTCAAAAGCTTTGATTCTGATTTAATAAAAACAAATATTAGAGAAGTAGAAGCCGTAAATGGCAGTCCAGTTTTCAGTGTTGATAACAAGATTGTTGGTTTGGCCCTTAAAGATGCCAATGGCTTTGTTTCTGTAATTCCTGTTTCTTTAATTAGAGCTTTTGCCGGTCTTTAATCTATGAACATCAATTTTAAACAAGTTCTTGGCTGGATTCTTATTCTTATTGGTTTGGCTATAATTTTCTGGGCTATTTCCTCTTCTTACTATTATTTCACTGCTGAAAAAGAGTTTCCTCAACTTTTTGTTCAAAAAGAAACTGGAAAGGCCTCCTCTTCAAGTAATGGAACGCTTGACCCTCAAGCATTGATTAATCAAGCCTTGCAAGATCAGTTTAGTCAATTGATTCCAGCCAATGCCATAAATTTATCTTTAAATATGCTAGCTTGGATTGTTTTTGCTACTTTTCTAGTTTTTACTGGGGCTAAGGTAGTTGGTTTGGGTCATGAGTTTTTGAAAGGTTGACAAAAACAACTCTTTTTCTTAATTTTTATCAAAAATAATTGTCTTATCTCAAAAGAAGGGAAGAGAGTTGTCTCAGAAACCACTCCAATTCAAAACATTTTTGAAAAAACCAGATGCTGTTTTAACAGCGTCTTTATTTTGTTTACATAATACAAAAATATCTAATGCGTCATTTATTTTTTAGGTATAAGCGTAAAAATAAGCATTGCTAAAATTATTATTTAATGCGATAATAGTCTCAGCATTTTTCATTTTTTAAGCTATTGCTTAAAAATAAACTATTAGTTCTTTATTACTAGCTCTTTATTATATTTTCATTATATTTTATTCTAACTTTTAAGTTAGAGTGCGTGTAAGATAAATTATTATAATACATATAATCTTTATGAATAAAAGCTTAAAGACATTTTTAATTGTACTTTGCGCAGTTATATTATTGTCTTTCTTGATTTTTAAAGTTATTGAATACAAAAACGAGAAAGAGAATGAGTTAAACTATCTTACCATTGAGGATTTTACCAAAACAGAGGTTGACGGCAAAACTATCTTGGAAAACAAAGATATTGGTTTGAAGTTTGCTGTCCCTCAAGGTTGGGAAACAGGATCTTCTTATTGGTCAAATATTTCCTT